>JGI12635J15846_10001809_pt1 | contig 18611 bp, 15 predicted proteins | sample BlaSpr_A8_OM2_M2_FD_15846 | JGI IMG/M metagenome (IMG submission 15846) | reverse complement strand
CGAAAGAAAACATCGTGCAGCGTGATCGGGTCGTTCGCATGGCGCGCCCGGCTTCCCTCTGGCCCCACCTCCAGCAGCACCGGAGACTCGCTCGACCCTGCATCGAAGAGTAGCCCCGCAATCTCGATCCCGTCCGCATCGGCCGTCGTCATCGCCGCCGTGCCCTTCATCGGGCGCAGCGTCGCAAACCCTAGCCCCAGCACCACCGCATGCGGCCGTGTCACACGAATCGGGGCGGTCAGTTCATAGATCCCCGGCGTCAGAATCAGGTTCTTGCCTTGGGCAAGCTGCGCGTTGATCGTCTCCGCGGTATCAATATCCGGGCGCGCAATATAAAACCGCGCAATCGGAATCGTCTCTCCCGGCGTTTCCTCACCGCGCCACGTAATCCCGAAGCTGTCGCTGTGCAGCTCCGGAACCCGCACGCTGAACTCGCCCGCGGCATTCACCTGCAGGAACGGCTTCTCGCGCACCACTGGCGTATGCGCGACCTTCGTGTACGGCGGCGAAGGCCATGCTCCTTCCGGCGGATGCACCACGCCGACAAACACCATGTTCCAGTTCGCACCCGTCCAACTCTTCCAATCGCAGTTGCGCGAGATCCACTGCTGCTGGCTGCCGGAGTCGACATTCCCGTCCACCAGCGAATCCGACATCCAGCCGCCGCTTGCCCAGCCGCGATTCTGGTGCAGCACCAGGTCGCCACGTACATGCATGCGCCGCAGCGACACCGCCTGCGAAACCGCCCACTGCATCGTGCCCCCGGCCGGCTTTATCGAGAGCCCTTCCGCAGCTCTCCAGAAGGTCGTCGTCGCATTGTTGTGCTCATGATTCGCATCCGCATGCACGTTGCCCGCAATCCGTGTTGCATCGGGCGACGCCCCAAGCCCTATCACTTCCGTGTAAAAGCCTACCGGCACGTCCACCGAATAGTCTCCCGGCAGGAATAGCAGCGCGTTCCGCTGCTGTCCAAACTCGTTGTGCTCCTGCGTCGCATACACCGCGTCGATCCGCTTCTGGATCGCCTGCGATGACATCGACGGATCGAAGACCATTACATTGGGTCCGAACTCCGGTTTCGCGCCCTTCGCCGCACGTGTCGGCAGAGCCGTCGTCAGCCACAGCCGCGCCTTCCCCTCCTGCTGCGCGTTCAACGAGAAGGACGACAAGGAACAGAACAGCAGGCTAGAAGACAAAAACAGGACCAATCTCAGCTTCATCAGGACTCCGACTTACGACGGGTACGATCTTTTTCGGAACGACAAACGATTGCGATAATAAGAAACAACAGCCGTACCACAATTCGCAAACGATAAACGATAAGAGCAGGGCAGAATCGCGCCTGTCAACCCCAGCGACCACGACAGCCGCAAAAGGAATCGATTGGAGCGGTTGGCCGGATCGGAGAGCATAGGCAGCCAACATCCTCTTCTGTCAATCAGTCGACAACGCAACAAAATTGTGGATAGAAGAGTTGGCTCAGCAGGAATCTGTGCTCCCTAAGTCACGAGTTTCTGCACGTTGTTTGTTGTCGATCTCCGGTTGCTACCGAGAAACGCGCTTGCGTTTACGGATCCCTGTCCCTCACCAAAACCGAAAATGCGGTTGAAACGAAGAACATGTGAAGAGGCCCGCAACATTGTTACGAAGACTGGGAATTACCGCATGGCGGGGTTTTCGCAGAGCACACAGCCGCAGACCAAGTCGAGCAGCTGCCATCGCAGAATATCGATGAGAATCGGTAACAGTACCCGCTGTCATAAATGCGTAATACTAATCGTGGTGAATGATGGCAAATCACGACCAAAAGGTGAACAAAGAAGGAGAAAAAGATTCATCGGGTTTAGTCGCAACTTGCTGATTTCCTTCGATTATGGCCAACTCCGGCAAGTTCTGATAAAGTTAGTTGTTCGGCTGTTAACCGAAGGGTTGTTATTCGAATCTAGCCCGGGGAGCCAAATTCTCCCTCCTTTCAAGCAGTTACGAAGATCGATTTTTGCTGTTCTTTACTCAGAAAATCAAAGCGTTATGTAAGGGTGAAGTTTGTGGTGAACTGCGTGCCTTCCCGATTGCGGACGCCACCGCTTCGTACCTTATCCGAAAGCTCTTCAAATCAGGTCTCGTTGACTCAGTGGCGAGCACAAGCCCGGCACTTCAGGGCGGGGTAAGCGGGCCTTAAACAGTTAAAAATAATGTAGCAATTTTGGGCAGAGGTGTATGTTATGCAACATGGGATGCGAACGAACAAACATCTATCTTTCGAAACCGCAAAAAGCGGCGTTGGAAAAGATTGCGAAGGAAAAGGGTATTTCTGTTGCTGAACTCGTGCGACGAAGCATAGATCAGGATCTCGACCGTGAGCAAAGACAAAAAGGGTGAACCACTAATCGAAGTCGCCTGTGCTGGCTGTGGAAGAACACAACGCCTCCGGGAGAGACGAGTCGTTTTGTGCGACGGATACACTTGCGGATTCGGTGGAGACTGTGCCAAGAATCCTCGATTCGTTCTCCCCCCCGTGCCAGACGGCTGCGTTCGCCACATCGTTCCTAATGCGGCGGGTGGTTTCAGTGGATACAACACTCGCTTCGCAACACCAGAAGAAATAGAGGCAATCGCAAGAGCCAGAGATATCCTNAGAAGAGGCCGGGCGCAATCTCAATGCAGATAGAGAAGAGATTCACGGACAACTGGCTTCAGCCAACAGGTGCTCAGGAAAAGCTGATGCGTCAATATGCGGGCTGCAAGCGGTTCGTCCGGAATCGTGCCTTGTCTATCGAGCAAGCCCGATACCGTCGAGGCGAAAAGAAACAACTCGGCGAGTACGGTATGATGAAGCAACTCACGATGTGGCGCAACAATCCCGACCCGCACAGCAACTTTCTTAAAGAGGCGCCCGTGCACGCTTTGCGCAACTCGCCGCCGGTGTGGGATTGACCGTCTCCCATAAATATGGGAACCCATGCAACCGCTGCCGGGCTTCGCTTTCACGAAGTAGGTTTCGCTGTAAGAACTCCAAGTGATTTCTTGGAAGGTTGCCGAAGGTTGACTGATAGTCTGTCTGGATCACTCCAGAAATGCTACAATGCTTACAACAGTTACGTTGCAGAAGGGGAGGCCCCATGAGAGCGACCCGTTCCGTCGTCATCAGCATGCGTCTGCCGGCAGAGAGTGGAAAACGTCTCAAGCGAATGGCCAATCGCCATGGATGGACGCCTAGCGATGCAAGCGCTCGGTTGGTGGAAGAAGGGCTCAGAAGGTCGGAATTCGCGTTTATCGACTTCCGCGATTCTCCGGTGGGCCGACAAGCCTACATCCAAGGGAGTGCGCTCGCTGTGTGGGAGGTTTTGCTCCTCGTTCAAAGCTATAAGGCTGATGTCTCCGCCGTGGGCGAGCATCTCAAATGGCCAGAAGCGAAAGTCCAAGCCGCCATCAACTACGCAAAGGCGTTTCCAGAAGAGATTGAGGGTGCACTATCCGAGAATGCTGCAACAGATTTCGAGGCGCTAAAGCGCATGTTGCCGCAGGCTGTCGAACTCGCCTCCGGAGGAGCAGCGAGGGACTGAGATGCTCAGGCTTCTTCTGGATGAGCATATCTCGCCGAGGGTCGCGGATGGTCTTCGCCGTCGCAATCGGCTGCTTGTAGTTTCTTGTTTGGCGGAATGGGAGGAGGGAGAATTCTTAGGACAGCAAGACTCTGCCTGCCTGCAACAGGCAGCCGTGCAGGGGTTGACGTTTGTTACCTACGATCGAAGGACGATTCCCCCGTTGCTCAAAGCCTGGGCGGAAGAAGAGCGGAAGCACGGCGGAGTGATTTTTGTTGACGAAAAGACCATATCGCCATCGGATACGGGTGGCCTCGTACGGGCCTTGAGCAATCTCTTGAGGAAAACCGCCAAATGGGACTGGACCAATCGAGTCTGCTTCTTGCGCCGTTGACCGACCATCGAAATCAGTTATGTCGTTTAAGCAAGATGCCCAGCGATGAACGGGCATCCTCAGCCTCAACTGCGATTTCATTATTTCATTTTGCGAACCACAGATCGATGAGAATCGGTAACGGTACGCGCTGTCATAAAAACGTAATAGCAGTTTCGGATTCGGGAGCTGCGAAGTCGTTGTTGGTAGCTGCGAAGGCTGGCATATCAACACCGCGGTCTTCAGCCTGATCAATGCCGTGNCNCTGTGATCCTTCTCAGTGACCGATCCACAGCAGCTCGTTCTATTACNGTGGATGGCGCACAATAAACCAAACTCAAACTACTTCGCACGCTTTGCTGTCCTCAGACGTACCTCTTTGTTCATACCTGTTCTTCGCCTGTACTCTACACTCTTCCGCCGCCTGCTACTCTAGATACGGATCCGCCGGATGCTTGGACCCATTCGCATATTGTGGGTCGTCCCGCGACTTGGCACGAGAGTGGCTGAACTCCTGGAAGCGCCCATCATGTTTGTCATCACAATTGTGACAGCGCGGTGGATCGTTCGGAGACTCGCCGTGCCGTCCACAGCGTCCAGTCGACTCGGTATGGGTGGCATTGCGCTTAGCCTGCTGCTAATCGCGGAGTTTACGCTTGTGCTCTGGCTTCGAGGCCTCTCGATCAGGGAGTATCTTGCAGGTCGAGACGCTGTAGCGGGAACAGTCTACTATGTGATGCTTGGGGCGTTTGCGATCATGCCGCTACTGGTGGCACGAAGATCAGGTCGATCCCAAGAATGTGGGTTCTAGGAATTTTGATCAATTCGCGCTTGCCCGGCCCCGGCTTCTTGCTGAAATCAGGCGCCAACAGTCTCGGGCAATTGCCCAATCTTCTTGGGCGCGCACGATCAAGACGCGAACGGCTGAATCGGAAAGAGAAATATCTTGGTCCGAAGATGATTGCTCATTCTTTGCGCCGTCGAGTTTCAGACCAAGAAATGTGAAGTTGGCACAAGTTGCGGCTCGCACCTCAGGTGAATTTTCTCCAATCCCAGCGGTGAAGACCAACGCATCTATTCCGCCCAACACCGCAATCATCGCCCCGATACCAGCTTGAAGGCGATGCACGAAGATCTCAAAAGCCAGCTTAGCCCGCGGATGGCCGTCCTTCATCGCGGCCACGATCTGCCGCATGTCGCCCGAGACCCCAGAAATTCCCAGCAAGCCTGATTTGGTGTTCAGCAAGTCGTCGAGCTGCTGCCCTGTGAGCTGCCCTCGTCGCATTAAATAAGTGAGGATTCCGGGGTCCACAGAACCTGATCGTGTACCCATCATCAGGCCTTCCAGGGGGGTAAAGCCCATAGTCGTATCCACGCTTCGGCCATCGCGAATGGCCGCCAAAGAGCAACCGTTGCCCAAATGGGAGGTCACCAGTTTCAGTGACCGCAAATCCTTTCCGAGGAGCTGCGCGGTGCGCTCCGCGCAATATTGATGATTGATTCCGTGAAATCCATAACGACGAATCCCTTGTGCGAGCCATTCATAAGGGCCAGGGTATATAGCGGCAGGCTCCGGCAATCGGCTGTGAAAGCCAGTGTCGAACACAGCCACCTGGAGAACCGTCCCGACACGTTTCTCGATGATCTCGATCCCATCCAGCTCTGCGCGATTATGAAGTGGTGCAAAGACGGACATGCGCGCTATTGAAGATTTCACTTCCGGTGTGATGGCGGTTGCCGTGACGAGGTCCTTGCCCCCATGCACGATACGATGACCTACTACGTCGATTTCTGAAGGCGCGGAAACGACGCGCAGCTTTCCATTCCATAAAGTATCCAGCAGTTGGTCGATTGCATGCGAGCGCGACGCAACCTGGACCCGATCTTTCAGCTGCGCTCCCTTTGAATTCTGCGCCTGGATCTCGGCTTGACCGCCGTCCCATTCGATCTTGCCTTCCCAGACTGGTGCAGGGGGATGTTCCGGAAGCTTGTTTCCGATGTCGTAAAGGCAGCTCTTCTGGCTGCTGGAACCCGAATTGAGCACAAGGATTTTCATGGCCTAATAGGGCCATTTCCAATCCCGAATCTCCCGCAAGTCGTCTCCATGTTCGCGGATGTATTGTTTGTGCTCGAGGAGCTTGTTGCGCAGGAACTGCTTGAAATGCGCGCCGACGCGTTGCAAGCGAGGGACGCGGTCCACCACGTCGCCTGCGAGGTGAAATCGATCCAAATCGTTCAGGACGGTCATATCGAAGGGAGTCGTCGTTGTTCCTTCTTCCTTATATCCGCGGACGTGGAAGTTTTCATGATTCGTGCGTCGATAAGTCAGGCGGTGAATCAGCCAAGGATAGCCGTGGTAGGCAAAGATGACCGGTTTGTCGATCGTGAAGATCGAGTCAAACTCACGGTCGGAAAGCCCGTGGGGATGTTCGGTTGATGGCTGGATGGTCATCAAGTCGACCACATTGACGACCCGGATTTTGATGTCCGGAAAATTCCGGCGCAGCAGATCGACGGCCGCAAGCGTCTCCAATGTCGGGACATCTCCGGCACAGGCCATCACNACGTCCGGATCGCTTCCCAGGTCGTTCGAGGCCCACTGCCAGATCCCGATTCCATTCGTACAATGCTCGATGGCAGATTCCATGTCGAGCCACTGGAGCGCCGGCTGCTTTCCGGCAACGATAACGTTGACGTAGTTTCGGCTGCGGAGGCAATGATCAGCTACCGAAAGCAGGGTGTTGGCATCCGGGGGCAGGTACACGCGTACAATATCCGCCTTCTTGTTCACAACATGGTCGATGAAGCCAGGGTCTTGGTGGGTGAAGCCGTTATGGTCTTGGCGCCAAACGTGTGACGTAAGCAGGTAATTCAACGAGGCTATGGGTCGGCGCCAGGGAATATTTCGCGTCACTTTCAGCCACTTGGCGTGCTGATTGAACATGGAGTCCACGATATGAATAAAGGCTTCGTAACAGGAAAAGAAGCCGTGACGGCCGGTGAGCAAATAACCTTCGAGCCAGCCCTGGCACATATGCTCACTCAGAACTTCCATCACACGGCCATCTCTTGAAAGGTGCTCGTCTGTAGGAAGAACCAGCCCCATGAAAACTTTATCGGTGACTTCGTACAGTGCATCGAGCCGGTTTGACGCTGTCTCGTCAGGGCCAAATACTCGGAAATTCTTCGAGTCCGCATTCCGTTTCATAACATCGCGCAAAAGGTTTCCTAAGACCCGAGTGGCTTCCGCGATCTCATTGCCTGGCTTCGGTACGCTCACCGCATATTCGCGGAAATCCGGCATCACCAGGTCTTTCAGCAACATTCCGCCGTTTGCGTGCGGATTGGCGCCCATCCTGCGTGCTCCACTCGGCGCGAGTTCCGCCAGTTCTGGAATCAGCTTGCCGTTTCCACCGAAGAGTTCTTCCGGCTTGTAGCTCTTCAGCCATTGTTCCAATATCTTTGCGTGGCCAGGGTGTGACACAAAATTCGTAACTGGGACCTGGTGCGCACGCCAAGTGTCTTCGACCGGTTTTCCGTCCACCATCTTTGGCCCGGTCCAACCCTTTGGGGTTCGCAGGATGATCATCGGCCAGGCAGGGAGTCCGGAAGACCGTCCCGCGCGGGCGTCATTCTGAATCTTGCCAATTTCCTGAACAATCGTGTCGAGCGTGTGTGCCATGAGTTGGTGCATGATCTCTGGCTCATGGCCTTCCACAAAATACGGCTTGTAACCATAGCCNGTGAATAGTTGAGTCAAGTCCGCATCACTTAGACGGCTCAGTATGGCTGGATTCGCGATTTTGTAACCGTTCAGATGCAGGATGGGAAGAACGGCGCCGTCTCGAACGGGGTTCAAAAACTTGTTCGAGTGCCAACTGGCCGCGAGTGGACCCGTCTCGGCTTCACCGTCACCAACCACACAGCAAACCAGCAAGTCCGGATTGTCAAAAGCGGCGCCGTAGGCATGAGCGATCGAGTAGCCTAATTCTCCGCCTTCATGAATCGAGCCCGGCGTCTCCGGGGCGACATGGCTTGGAATCCCTCCGGGGAATGAGAATTGCTTGAAAAGCTTCCTCAGGCCCTCTTGGGTTTGTGAAATGTTGGGATACAGTTCGCTGTAGGTGCCCTCCAGGTAGGTGTTGGCGACCAAACCGGGTCCTCCATGACCAGGCCCGGTGACGTAGATGACGTTCAGATCGTGCTTCTTGATCAGCCGATTGAAATGAACGTAGATAAAATTCAGCCCGGGCGTCGTGCCCCAATGGCCTAGCAAGCGGGGCTTGATGTGTTCGATTTCCAGGGGCTCATGCAGCAGCGGATTGGCGTAGAGGTAGATCTGCCCCACCGAGAGGTAGTTTGCCGCGCGCCAGTAGGCGTGCATCTTGCGCAGCTCTTCTTCAGACAGAGGCTCGTTGGATTCATGAGGCTTTGCTGAACCTGCGGACGCGGCAGTAGCCATAGCGCACTACCCTCCCTCAGTTGTATCGAGTCCGCTCATTCAGGCAGACAAGCAAAAGACATCTTACCGCAATGATCGCAAACCAAATGCAGTACCTGGAATTTGAACAGAACAGACCATCACAACTAGCTGATGGCGCGGCTCATAAACTATGTAAGTGCACCACCGACAACCAAGAGATCGGCGGAGAGTCAAGAACGAACCGCGCTTTCTCTGGGACGAAAGGAATGCACAGCCCCAAACCGCGAGACCCGCTAAGCTGCCGACAGCTCCCTGTGAGTTTCCCCGGCTGCGAGTTCAGGCCACTGCACCTTGAGCATGACTCCGTATCCTTCCTCCTACGCCAGGGTAAATACATGTGAGCAACGCTCGCAAAGCCAGTAATGCCTCACGACGTGAACCCCGCCTGGCAAATCAGCTGTTGAATTGCTCTCGCTTGCCTCCCCCGGTCCGATGAAAGGCAATCGGACACGCGGGGTTTGCAACCTGGGCATGCTGCTTTTGATAAAGAGGGGTTCCTCACAAGGCTCAGCCGCTTGAGGACGCCTGTTTGTTGTGGTTCCGTTGAACGGCCATCCGCTCTACTTCTAAGCACTGAATAGTGGTCCGCAGCCAGCTTCCAACTGTTTCTTCGATCTCGTTTTGATCGCTGCAACGGTAAAGGGAATCCAGCGTTTCACCGGATCCGGATACGTTGAACGGAATGTGGCGGCAAGGAATCTTTTCGGAGCGGCGCTCGGGTGGCACCAGGTGCATCAGAACACAATCAGTGCACGGACCGGGATTCTCTTTGAAATCGTAGTTCATGCAAGTAAGGGAGTCTTCGAAGATATACTGAGGTTTCCAGGGCGTCCTCGGCGAACGGCCATAGCCCCCTTGTTCGAGGAACTCGAGTTCAAATTTCAGAACTTCCAACAGATCACGCTCATCCTTTTGCATCTTGCACCTCCCACGCAAGTGCAAATATGAACTCAGCCCCAGGGGGATGCTGTAACCTGCATCACATTGTAAGGTGACGGTCATCACAGCCAGGAAACCTTCGATTCCAGTAGAAATATGGGAATTAGTTGTCATCTACCGGACGGATGCGTATGCCAAGCTGGTTTCGTTATGTGTCGCGCAGTGAGGGAGGTATACTCCGAGGCAGTGAACCCATGCGCGCCCCTTACGGCTTAGAAATTATAGAGAGCTGCCTTTCCTGCCCCCACCGCGAGGATCAGCTCTTTTGCAATCTTCCTCCTCCTGCGGTGCAGAAGTTGGCCGCCATCACCTCCGCCGCGGCCTATCCGAAGGGGGCGACTCTCTTTGTTGAAGGACAGTCACCGCGCGGGGTCTTCATTTTATGCAGTGGCAAGGTCAAACTGTCGACCTCGTCTGCCGATGGAAGAGGTCTCATTCTTAGGATCGCGGAGCCAGGAGAGGTCCTAGGCTTGCCCGCCACCGTAACAGGTAAACCTTACGAGCTCACGGCAGATGTAATCGAGCCTACTCAGGCTAATTTCATCACTCGGCAGGATTTCTTGCTTTTCTTGCGTGAGCACGGCGAGGCAGCACTGCGCGTGGCGCAGCAGCTCGGTGAAACCTATCATTCCGCGATAGCGGAAATGCGGACCATTGGCCTCTCTCATTCCGCCGGTGAGAAGTTGGCCCGCTTGCTACTGGATCTCGCGGCAGACCAGGACGGAGGAAAGGGCGAGGTAAAGATGACACTCACCTTTACGCACGAAGAAATCGCCCAGATGATCGGGGCGTCGCGAGAGACCGTGACTCGGCTGTTTAGTGATTTCAAAAAGAAGCAGTTGCTGCAGGTCAAAGGTTCCTCGGTCATCATCAAGAACAAGGCCGGCCTCGAAAACCTCGCAAGCGTTTAAACCGCTCGACTCCTCCTACCGGGCTTGTACCAAATCTGCACTCGTAATCTCCGGCTTTCATTCTGTCCCGCCGGTACGGCAAACGATGACAAGTGTCATGCCCGTAGGCTGCAAGTGGCAATCCGAAACGTGCCCGCAGCTTGTGACCGCGAGGTAGTTGGCTATTTGAAACTGTCAAGATAACTGAGCAACGCAATTATATTATCCGGCGGTACCTCCACGGAGGGCCTGCCACTCGCCTGAATGTCCACTACCGGCTGTCCCTCTTTGATTTTTAGATGTGTACAATATTGAACAGTTTTGCCAATGTGACTCGCATTACGATTATTCACTTTTCGAGAAATTATCAATGACAACCTTTGAGCTCGGGCTGGCGACTAAAAGTGCCGCAACTCTGAGCACCAGCAATACCGTCAAAGCGGTGGTCTACGAAGTTTCGGGCAGGCGCGCATGGAAGGATAAGCCGCACCCAGCCATCCGCGGTCCAGGCAACGCCATCGCGCGGATTGCTGCTTCAAGACGGGGCTCGAAAGCGTCGTGAGCTCATAGCTGCTTCCCCCTTCTCCGGAATTCTCCCTCTTCAAAGTTCGATGTGATGTTCGTCACATCAGTCGGTGACGTGCATCACGGTAGTTCAACTGAGCTACAAGAAACAATGTAGGCCATTGAAGCCTAAAGGTGAGTTCGGGAACTTGGCCCTCGGTTTCGCGGGCAAGACTTGGAGGACAGGCGAATGAAAGGTCGTGTACTTAATACCAGTATTATGGCGAGTCTGACTGCGGTCGTGGTTGTTCTGTGGGTGATGCTTGCGTCGGTGCCTAAGAGTTCCGCGATCCCCGCGTTTTCGCGGAAGTACCAGACATCGTGCACCACCTGCCACAACAACTATCCGGAATTGAATGACTTCGGAGAAGCTTTCAAGAAGAACGGATTCAAGTTTCCCAAGGACGACGAGGTCTTCGTAAAGGAGCCTCCGGTCCTATTGGGTTCGAAAGCGCAGAAGGAGGCCTTCCCTGGTGCGGTCTATCCTGGCGAGATCCCAGGATATTTGCCCATAGCATTCCGGTACGAAGGGAATTTCAATCTGAATCGCAAGCAGCCCCCGGGCGCCATCCAGCCGACCTCATTCACACCGCGTACCGACCTTTTTGCTCCAAATACGTTTACGATGATCAGCGCGGGAAGCTTCGGGCAGAATTTGTCGTTCTGGATCGACGACGACATCTCCGTCGATGCGGCCAATGGCAATGGAGGCATGGGTGACGGTTGGCTGAAATACAGCGATCTGGGCCACGGCATCGGGTTGCCGAAGAATGCGCTGAACGTGAGATTCGGACAATTTGAACTGGATCTGCCCTTCACCCAGGCAAAGACCATCTACCTTTCTCCGTTTGACATTTACAACCAACCGACCGTCGCGGGCTCTTTGGGTACGGCGAACAACTCCATGATCTTCGGAGCACCGCAGCGAGGCATCGAGTTCGGCGGCACACCGAACAACGGAAACTTCAATTGGTCGGTCGCCGTCACCAACGGAAGCAATGTCGGAAAGGCGACGCGTAGTTCGAAAGACGTCTACGTTCGCCTTTCAGAGAAGTTCAACTTGGAGCGCGATCCGGAAAGCCGCAATGCCATCCAGGCGGCGGGGGCCACCGGTCCTCGGGACCACACCTCCATCCGGCTTGGGTTTTTCTACTACTACGGCAAGAACCAGCAGAACCAGGACGGAAGTATCTCCACGAATTTGGCCACCATCGAGGAACCCTTCTATCGCGTGGGCGGCGATCTGCGTTTCAAGTACCGCAAACTGGAACTATTCGGACTTGGAATGTTCGGCCACGACGACAATCACTTGTTCACTGCCGGGCCGCCCGCGACCATCGCCGTTGCTCCCGCAGTGAAATTCTCCGGCGGGTTCATTGGCGCCAACTATTGGCTTTATCCATGGCTGATCGGGACTTTCCACTACGACGCCGTGAATTCCGCTGCCGACTTCGTGAATGGCACACCGGCATCGCAGTACCACACGCGGAACCGTTTCAGTCCGGGCTTTCAGGTGCTGGTGCGCGCCAACATCAAGGTCGTCGGCGAATATCAATACACCTTTGGGCAGCCATACACGGATCCCGTGACCGGAAATACTCTCTTCTTCCGCCCAAACACGTTTCAGACGGGCATCGACTACGTCTTCTAGAGAGATCGGGCTCGGAAATTGGATAGCACGCACATCAAATACGAGAGGAATGTCATGAGTCTAGCGAAAATCGCAGCAAAGGTAGCAGTCGCAGCGAGTATCACTCTGGTCCTGGCCGGTGTAAGTTGGGCCAACGAAATTAAGGGCAAGGTCAGCGTGCAGGGGATTAAGTCTGCGGAGAACATCGCTGTATACGTCGATGCTATCCCGGACAAGAAGTTCGATCCGCCGAAAGACGGCGTCGTGGTCGACCAGAAAAAAATGGCGTTCATTCCACATGTCGTTGCTGTGCAGCAGGGAACTACCGTAGAATTTCTGAACAGCGACTCCGTTGGCCACAACGTCTACTGGCCATCGATTAGCGGAAACAAGAAGCTTACTCACAATCTCGGCACCTGGCCGAAGGGCGAGAAAAAACCGTTCCAATTCAATGATCTCGGCGCTGCTTCCTTGTTGTGCAACGTGCATCCCGAAATGTCCGGCTATGTCGTTGTCGTGCCTACACCTTATTTTGCGGTGACCGACAAAGACGGCAATTTCGAAATCAAGAATATTCCCTCAGGAAAGTACACGTTGAAGACTTGGAGCGAAGATGGTAAACCAACCACGCAAGCTGTGGACGTCAGCGCCGCCACATCGACGGTGGAGCTGACGGTCAAGAAGTAAGCGAGAAAGGGACCCGGGACGCATCTCGTGGCCAGCCGGACCAAACTAGTCGACCTTGAATGGCTCGAATCGAACTTCCCCTGCATGCAGGCCTGTCCCGTCCACACGCAGGCCGGGCGCTACGTCACGCTGATTGCGCAGGGGAGGTACGAGGANGCCTACCGCTACGCCCGGGTNCCCAATCCATTCGCCTCCATCTGTGGCCGNGTNTGCGGGCATCCTTGCGAGCCCGCCTGNCGNCGCGGGCAATTTGACATGCCCATCTCCATCCGCGCCTTGAAGCGCTTCGTCACCGAGCGCCATGGACCGGAATCGCGTAATCCCATCGATGTCTTTCCCGAAAGGCCGCGCGCCTTCCGGCCAGAAAAAATCGCAATCATCGGTTCCGGTCCGGCCGGCATGTCGGCGGCGCACGATCTGGCTCTGCTCGGTTATCCTGTGACTGTTTTTGAAGCCGCGCCGGTGCCGGGTGGAATGATGCATCTCGGCATTCCGGAATACCGCTTGCCCCGTGATGTTCTGCAGGCGCAGATTCGCGAAATTTTGGACCTCGGCCCGGAACTCCGCCTGAACATGCGGCTCGGTCGTGACTTTTCTCTGGAAGACCTCCGCCGTCAGGGCTACAAAGCCGTGCTGCTCGCCTTTGGCCTGCACCGCAGCCGCGACCTCAATCTTCCGGGGCATGAGCTGGATGGGGTCGTGAAAGGCATCGATTTTCTCCTGAACGTAAATCTTGGCTATCGCTTTTCCATCGGCAAGCAAGTCGTCGTGATCGGCGGAGGCAACGTAGCGATCGACGTGGCGCGCTCCGCCATGCGTGAACAGCAGAAGCTCACGGCAGGCACAGAATCCGGCGCGGGACTTCCAGACCAACTGACTTCTAGCGAAATGGACGTTGCCATGAAGGAGTTCATGGACGTGTCCCGTCAGGCGCTGCGCATGGGCGCTCGTGAAGTGCACCTCGTGTGCCTCGAATCGCGCCTGGAAATGCCAGCTTCGGAAGAAGAGATTGAAGAGGGCTTGGTCGAGGGGATCAGGATTCATCCCTCGCTCGGCCCGAAGCAGTTCGTCGGCCGGGATGGCAGGGTAACTGGCCTCGAAGTGATCCAGTGCATCTCCGTATTCGATGCGCAGCGGCGGTTCAGCCCCACGTTCGCTCCCGGCACAGAATCAATCATTCCATGCGACACAATAATCCTGGCCATCGGACAAGCTTCCGATCTGTCCTTTCTCAAGCCCGCCGATGGCCTCGAAACGACTCGGCAAGGCACCCTGAAGATCGATCCCGCGACGCTTATGACCACGGCGCCGGGAATTTTCGCAGCTGGCGATATCGCCTTTGGTCCGCGCCTGATCATCAACGCCGTTGCGGATGGCAAAAAGGCCGCGGAAGAAATCGACAAGTTTATTAGGGGACCCGAGTGGCAGCCCAAGCCCAAATATGTACAGATCACGCTCCTCGATCACCATAAGATGGCTGCGCAGTACGACGAATATTCCCGTCTGGCTGTGCCTGTCATCCCTCTCGAACGCCGCACCGGCATAGCCGAGGTCGAAACTGGCTTTACGGAAGAGCAGGCCAGGCGAGAAGCTTCCCGTTGTCTTCAGTGCTGGATCAACACCATTTTTGAAGGGACCGAGGCGAACGGCAGCGAGTGCATCCTCTGCGGCGGCTGCGTCGATGTCTGTCCGGAAAACTGTCTGCAGCTTGTCCCACTCAGCCAATTCGAATTTTCTAAGGAGACGACACAACAGTTGTCCGCCACATCCGACTCTCGGGCTCACGAACTTCTTCACCTCTCGCCCGAAGAGCTATCCACCGCCAAAGGTTCCGTGATGGTAAAAGACGAAACCATCTGTATCCGCTGCGGTCTCTGCGCCGAGCGCTGCCCGGTGAACACCATCACCATGGAAGCTTTTGAAGTTTTCGATCGCGACCCGAACTTAGTCCAAATTGAGGAGATGGTTCTCCATTCATGAGTGAAACAAAACACTCTTCGCTTCCTGGAGTGCCCGACTCCGGGGACGCCGCTAATGAGATCACCCGGCGCGATTTCTTGAACGAAATCACTGCAGGCGCCCTCGGCATCGCCGGTCTAGGCTCCGTTGCCGTGACCTATCAATTTTTTTCGCCCCACGTCTTGTTTGAGCCCCCGACGACTTTTCGCGCCGGCAATCCCGATCTCTATCCCGTGCATTCGGTGACGTTTCTTCAGGACCAGCAGGTTTACATCGTGCGCACGCCGGAAGGCTTCTATGCGGTCTCCGCCGTCTGCACGCATCTGGGTTGCGTTACGCAATGGAAGCCCGACGCCGAAATGATTGCGTGCCCGTGCCACGGCAGCAAGTTCAAATCGGATGGCACCAAAATCGAGGGTCCCGCGCCGCGACCGCTCCCGCACTTCGCTATCTCGCTGACAACCGACGGCGAACTGCTCGTCGACAAGCTGCAAAACATCAAGCCCGCGCAAGTTCTAAAAGTCTAAGGGGAACGATGGCTACGACTCTTCACTCCGCGCTGCAACACCTTCGCGAAACGAGAGTCTGGAAGTCCATTTTTCGCCGCGGCCCCGCGAATACTAACCGCACACGCAGCCTCGCTGTCTTCGGCAATCTCTTCCTCCACTGGCTGCCAGTCAAGGTTCGAGAAAAGTCCCTCCGCGTGCGGGCCTCGTATTATTTGGGCTCGATCTCCTTCCTTTTGTTCATCGTTCTTTCCGTCACCGGCATCTTGCTGATGTTCTACTACCATCCCGCGGCTCCCCAGGCGTACCGTGACATGAAAGACCTGCAATTCGTTGTTTCGAATGGCGTCTTTCTCCGAAATCTTCACCGGCTTGCCGCGCATTTGATGGTCTTCGCCGTCTTCTGGCATATGTTTCACGTGTTCTACCGCGGGGGCTACAAACCGCCGCACGAGTTCAACTGGGCGGTCGGTGTCGTGCTTCTTCTGGTCACGCTGTTCCTCAGCTACACGGGCTATCTCTTGCCCTGGGACCAGCTTGCCTTTTGGGCCGTGACCGTTGGCACTAACATCATTTCCGCGATGCCCATCGTTGGCGACAAGATTCGGTTCCTGCTTCTAGGAGGGAACATCGTCGGCGAAAACGCGTTGCTGCGTTTCTACGTGCTTCACGTCGTGATCCTCCCTCTCATCGCGTTCTTGCTCATCGGAATTCATTTCTGGCGCGTGCAAAAGGACGGTGGTCTGACCGTAAAGCCCAAGGACGACGATGGAAAAGAATAAAATCGAAACGGGCTTCAGCTCGGACGCGAAGAAAGAGCCGCGGCGCATTGTCTTCGTCACGAAAAAGACCTCCGCCAAGGTTGTGGGCGATCCCGGCCCGCAGTTGATGACTTACCCCCATCTCTTGATCCGCGAGGCGATCGCATTTCAGGTGCTCGTGATTGCTATGGTGCTCGTTGCGCTTCTCTGGGACGCGCCGCTCGAGCAACTCGCGAATTCGCTGCTTACCCCTAATCCTGCCAAGGCCCCCTGGTATTTTCTCGGCCTCCAGGAACTGCTGCACTATTTCCCGCCATTCGTGGCGGGGATATTGATTCCGACATTGGTGGTGATCGCGCTCGTGGTCATTCCTTATTTCAACGTGAACGTCGAAGGCGAGGCGATCTGGGCTCGGCGGCCGTCGCAAAATCTGAGAACCATTCTCATCACTGTGATCATCCTCCTCGCGTCTCTTGCGGCATTCCATGCTTGGACGATTTTTGCTCCCACGGCGCTCGTTGCGGCTCTCTTGCTTTTTTCTTATACCGTCAGGCAGGGGCAAGAGGGCTGGCTGAATGCGCTCGCCACGAAGCCGCTCTCCTGGTGGGTTATGACGTGGTTCATTGCTGTCGCTATCTGTTTGACCGTCGTTGGGACGTTTTTCCGGGGCCCAGGCTGGTCGTGGGTGTGGCCGTGGAGAACTCATGGCGGCTGAAGAGATGGGCAAATTAACGGGCCGCACGCGCTTGATCTTTGCGATTTCAAGCGTCGTGTTCTTGGCCGTGCTCGCGATCTCGCCCTTCAAGGATTTTCGCCGCGAATGGAAGCAGTATAAGCGCTCTTACCTGCGATTTGCTCAAGGCCGCCCTGATACAAAGGTACTGCTGGCAGACTATCGCCCCGACATCGATCAGATTTGGCTTCCCGGAATAAACGTTGTCGACCGTTGCACAACCTGCCACCAGGGAATCACGCGGGCGAGCCTCGCGGATCATGCTGTACCCCAGCCTTTCCGCACACACCCGCGCATCCCGCACAACGTTCGTGATTGGGGTTGCACCATATGTCACCGGGGCCAGGGTCCCGCCACGGAAGTCGCTGAGGCTCACGAATCGACGCTTGCCTGGGAACAGCCGATATTGCCGACTCGCTTCATTCAAGCGTCTTGTGGCACGTGTCACTACGCCGACCTGCCCCAGACGCCACAGCTGACACGCGGCCGCGAGCTTCTAGCCGAACTGAATTGTCAAGGCTGCCATCGCTTGCCGGGAATCGAGCGTCCCGTGATGCTCGGTCCCGATCTCACGAACATCGGTACGAAAGTAAGTCGCGAGTGGATTTACAAGTGGCTGAAGGAACCGCGCACAATCGTCGACAAAGACGGCAATGTCCTGGTGGACGGTTACGAGACGGAAGAAGAGCCGCGCATGCCGAAGTTCCGTCTAACCGAGACCGAACTCCACGGACTTTCCGGTTATCTCAGCGCTCAAAAAGCCAAAGCCATGGTGCCATACAAGATCGATGTGCGGGTTGTTACCGCCTGGAGCAAGAATCCGGAATTAATCTCGCAGGGTGAACTACGTTTCCGGCAAATGTTCTGCTCGACGTGCCACTCCCTGGCGGTCACTCGCGCCGGTGAGACGAAGCTGATCGGCGGCGATATTGGGCCGGAGCTCACCAAAGTCGGTAGCAAGGTCAACCCCGAGTGGCTCCTCGCGTGGCTTCGCGACCCGCAAGACTATCTGCCACACACCCGGATGCCGCGCTATGGTTGGTCGGATGAAGATCTCTACAAGGTCACACAATACATCTCCACCAAGCTAACCGATTCCGACCTGCTCACCAGCGTCCCACAGCTCGGACAACCAACGGACCAGGAGATTCAGCTTGGACATCGCCTCTTTCTGGAAAAGGGATGCGCGAGCTGCCATTCGATTGACGGCCTCAACCCGCAGCGAGATTTTGGGCCGGACCTGAGCGCGCTTGGCGGCAAGAACGCCTCCGACCTGGAATTCGGCGCCGCGAAGATTCCACACAATCTTGTGGCCTACATCCAAGCGAAACTGCAGGACCCCATGTCCGTAAACCCAGCAGCCCGCATGCCGCAGTACAACTGGAATCAATCCGATTTGGACGCTATCACAACGGCGCTCCTCAGCATGAAGGGTGCGCCCGCGACGAGCGCATTGCAGAATCTGGTTGTGGCGCGCAAGGAAGCTGCTTTTCATCCGAAGGGTTCGTTTGCGGAAGTCTATGAGCGGTACCAATGCTATACCT
>JGI12635J15846_10001808_pt1 | contig 18621 bp, 10 predicted proteins | sample BlaSpr_A8_OM2_M2_FD_15846 | JGI IMG/M metagenome (IMG submission 15846) | reverse complement strand
ACGATGAGATAGGAACACTCCGGCGCTATCGTCTGGAGGTCTAGGACGCTGCCCTCTCAAGGCGTCTCCGCCGACCTACACTGAAAGCTCAGGACTTAATCTGGGATGGAGTAGGCTGGAATGGGATGGATTCGGACCCGTCAATGCAATTCTCAATGCAATTTGCATAATTTTTGTGCAGTAGTCCTTGCCGAGTTAAAATCAGAAATCAGCGGGTGTGAACGGCCCCATCGCGGACACCGGAGACTAGTGAATCTTTAACATCACCGTGACCTTCTATTCCGATCTGAGGCCGCCAAATCCAAGAGTAGTCTTCGCCTTTGGGGACTCCTGGCCAATCTTGTTAGCGGTCCTGATCCAACTGCCTCCAGGGTACAAAAGTATGCAGAAAAAGGTTTGCCGGGAAGTATCTCTTTGAATGCTCCTCGTGGAATCGCTCTCGATGCTGTAATCGACTATCGAGAGCCAAGACACAAGCCACCCGCACCTCCAAAAATCATCCTTACAACTTATGTGCGGCTCTCTAGAAGGAGATCTTCACGGCACCCTGCAGCAAGCGCGGGGGCGCTGCGCTCACGATTTGTCCGAAGGTTGAGCTCTGCAGGTTTCCGTCTACAGCGTTCGGGCCAAAGTAATTCGCGTGATTGAATACGTTGAAAGCTTCGACGCGAAACTGCATCGTCACTGATTCTTTTATCGGAATGTTCTTGAGGACCGCCATATCAAAATTGATTTGCCCCGGCCCGCTGAAGAAACGCCGGGGAACATTTCCAGGCGTGCCGAGTGGCTGGACGCTGAACAGCGAAGCATCGAAGTAGGGCCGACCGTTGAACGGATTGCCATTAAGATTCAATGGCCCTGGCGCCTTCTGCGCAAGATCCGCGCCGTATCCGTTGACGCCATTTTGCTGCGTGCCGAGCAGCGAATTGTCACTCTTGTTCTGAAACGTGATGGGGAATCCCGAGTTGACCCGCGTAATTCCGGAAACCACCCAGCCGCCGGTCAGGCGGTTCCGCACATGGAACGCCCGATCGAAGGGCAACTCGTAGCGGTAGCTGATCACAAAGTTTTGCCGGATGTCGAACGCGGACAGGCCGTAAGTAAGCCGCTCGTTACCGGGAATCAGTTGGTCAGAAATGCTGGAAGCGTTGTCGAGCGACTTTCCATAAGTGTAGCCCGCGAGGAATTCCGCGCGGCGGCCCACGAGGCGGTATGTTAATTCCATTGCGTTGTAATTCGAATGTCCGTTGGTGATCAGCCAGGTTACGCCGCCAAAATTCGACCCGAACGGACCACGAGTCCCGTTGATGGTCTGGCCGGAAGCCGTCACGTAAGTATCGCCCTCGCCGTACTGCTGGCAAGTGGGCGAGCCTGGGGCCACAGCGCTCGTATCGTGGAGACTCAGGCACAGAGCAGGATTGCCTGGATTCGCTTGAAGCAGCGTCAAAAGATGATGCGACTGGCTGCCCACGTAGGCGATCGTGAAGAGCGAACGGGTGCCCAGTTGCCGCTGGAACGAAAGCGTGTACTGCTCCGTGTAGGGGCTGACGTTCCCGGAATAGTAGCCCGGAAGCCCCGAGATCGGCAGGAAGTTCGCCCAGTCAACGTTCGGATTCGGGTTGCTGGCGGTAGCGTTGAGCGGCGGATACTGCAGCGGGAAGCGCTGTCCGTTGTCGTGTCCATTGGACGCGTTGACGAATGGATTCGTGAAAAGCGGAGGCGCAGGGCTCACGTACGTCTGCCCGTAAGGCGCGTCTCCAGCCATGACGCCGGCGGAAACGCCTTCCACCGCGGAGAAGAAACGCCCTGCTCCGGCGCGAATGCTGCTCTTGCCGGAATCGCCGAACAACCAATGCAGGAGGCCGCCGCTCGGAGCGGGCATGTAGGCAATGCCGAGGCGTGGGGAGACGTTGTTCCAGCGCGTTGGTGCAAGCGAGCGCGAAATTCCCGGATCCGTTGGAAACACCAACCCCGTTGGTGCGCCAGGAAAAACAACCGAGTGCTGGCCGGGAACCAGCGTCTGAATCTGGTTGTATTTTTCATACCACGGCATGATGACGTCCCAGCGCAGGCCGTAGTTCAGCGTCAGGTGCGGCTTTACGCGCCAGCTGTCCTGTGCGAAGAGGGCGCCATATTTGTTGCGCATGTAGAAGGCTTGTGCATCGCCTTGTACGTAGCGGCTCGGAATTCCCAAGAGGAAGTCGGCAAAATCGATTCCCGTCTCCGTGCCAACAAAGCTGAATGTGCCGTTCGACTGCACGTCCGCGAGCGCATTCACCTGGCTGTAGAGAAACTCGCCGCCTGCCTTGAAGGTGTGCGTCCCAATCACGCGCGAAAGATTGTCGCGAAACTCAAACGTATTGTCGTATTGATTGAGGCCGGTGATGTCGACGCCGATGGTATAGCTGTTGAAATTCACGTTGACGACGCCTTCGATGTTCGGCCGGTTGGGGATGATGCTNGGCCCACCCTGTGAGGTCACGAATCCCTGCCCCGTGAGCTTCGGCCCGACTCCGCTCGAGGGATTGCCCAGAATGTTAACGTCACGAACGAAAGAAAAGTGGAATTCGTTGACAGTGCGCGACCCGAAAGGCTTCACGTCTCCGAGGGTGAGCAACTGCGACCGGCCGACGTTGGACGCAGCGAAGCCGGGAACGTTTGCGCCACCCTGCTGCGTCGGATAGGGATTGCTCAAGGCATAATCGTCCAAGAAGTAGTAAGCCGAAAGCAGACCCCAGCGCGTATTGCCATCGAGGCGCACGGACGTCTTGTCGTCGCGCAGCGTCAAATTTTGCGCTGAGGTTCCGAACTGGTTGCCGGTCAAGTTGGGCTGCGGAATGTACGAAACTAGAAATTGAGCGGGTGCTGACCACGCGCTCTGCGGAATGGCGGCATTTGGCAGCACGCATTGCGCGGAACTCGTGCAACCGGGAACGTAGTAAGGCTCGCCGGGGTTCACTTGATATCCCAGCCGCTGCGACAAGATGTTGGCCCAGTTCTGGCCATTCACGGATCCATTAAGTCGACCAGCCAGGTCCGACAGATTGCCCGTGCGGTCCTGCAGCGACGGCACCTGAATCAAAGGCATCGCGACTCCCTGCTTCAGCCGGGTGCCCTGATAGTCCGCGAAGAAAAATGCGTGGTTGCGAACGACGGGCCCGCCGGCCGTTCCTCCAAACTGGTTTTGCTGGAAGACGCCGCGCGCGGGTGAAAAAAAGTCGCGCGCATCGAGCACCGTGTTGCGCAAGAAGTCGAACGCGCTGCCGTGGAAGTAATTGGCGCCGGATTTAGTGACAACGTTAATGCGGCCGCCGCTGTAGTTTCCGTACTCCGCGTCGAAATTTCCCGTGAGGATGCGGAACTCGTCGATCGAATCCAGATTGGGAATCACGGCCGCGCCCATCGTGAACCGCTCGACCACGTCCGCGTCATTCACGGTAAATCCATTGGCGTATTCGCGCTGGCCGTTGATGGAGATTGTTCCGGGGTCCAGATAGCCCGCCGTAGAAAAGGAGCTTGCTCCGGCGGCCTGGATGGATTGGCCGGTGATGGTGGTTGTAGGAGCGACTCCCGGCTGCAACGCGAGGAGATCCGTGAAGCTGCGCCCGTTCAGCGGTACGGCGGCGATGTTCTGGCCGGAGATGACTTCTCCAATTTGCGTGTTTTGGGTGTCGACGGAAACTTCGGACTGCTTCACCGTCACGGTGTCGGTGCGCTGGCCAAGAACCATAACCACGTCAATCAGCAGCGCGCTGTTTGCATCGAGTGCAATGCTGGTGCGCCGGTGCGGCTTGAAACCCGCCGCTTCCACCTCGAGGTCATATTGTCCCACCGGAAGTTCACGGAACGAGTAGATTCCCTTCGCGTCAGTGACCGCTATCTGCGCGACGTTCGTTTCAAGATTACGCACGGTTACCCGCGCGCCGGCGATCACCGCGCTTTGCGGGTCCAGCACAGTTCCTGAGATGCTTCCGCCGGTTCCGGCCCGGACTGGAACGAGCGCCAGGATGGCGAGAAGAAGAACGGCAACGATTCGCAAAATCCACAGCGCGCTGGCACAAAAGCCGCCCTGTGCCAAATCCACCTGTGGACAGACTCCGCTCGGTTCAATTGCTCCGCCCGGTTTAGTCGTCAAGAACATGCGGTCCTCCGCGGGACAGAGTTTTCTCTTATCCACATCCTCCCAGCCACTCAGAAGCTGAAGCGAAGGGCCATCTGCAACTGCCTTGCGGGTTTTGCTGATAGAATCCTGCCAAAGAGCGATCCGGGCCCAAAGCTGACAGCGGGCTGCGGCAGATCGAAATTGCTCCGATTGAATAGATTGAATGCTTGCGCTTGAAAGGTTAACTGTGTTCCCTCCCAAAGGTTAAAACGCCTCTGCAAGGAGAGGTCAAAGGAAGCGAACCCCGATCCTCGCAATATATTTCGACCCGCATTTCCAAAGGTATATTGAGGAGCGATGGCAAAGGCGCTTGTATTGAACCAGCAATTCGGCGTGCCCACCGGGATGGCACTTCCGCCGGTTGGATTCAGACAGCTGCCGGCATTGGCATCTCCAACGATGTTCGGGCGATCAGAGCCTGACGAACCGCCCGTATTCCCGGTGTTGCTGTTGTCGAAGGTCAGTATAGGAGTGAAGGGTTGGCCTGACTGCACCGTCAAAATTTGTTGAACTTGCGTATTCCGCGTCCACCGGTTTCCGCGTGGCAATTCGATCACCGCTGCCGCCACCAGCCGCTGCCGAATGTCAAAGCTGGAGCTTCCCCACTCAGCATTGAGATTATGACTGTTCTGGGGGAAATTCGGATCGGCCACTGTCGACTGGAATGCCGACGCATTGTCCAGCGAATGCGAATAAGTGTAAGCAAGCCACAAGTTTAGATAGGAACCCATGGGCCGGTTGAACGTAGCCTGCAGCGAATTGAAGCTGGAGTTTGCCCCGCTCTGCACAAAAAAGATGTTTCCGTAAGCGGGATACTGCCGGCGGGACTGCAGGTCACCCGCGGCAGGCGGAGGCTGATTCAAATCAAATTCCCGGACCAGCTTTGTACCTTTCGATCCCACGTATGAAAGGCTCAGCGTTCCCACGGAATTGAATGATTTTTCCACGGTGAAGTTCCACTGCTGCATGTACGGCGTGCGCATGTTGGGATCGAGCATGTTCAATGAAGGCGGTGGAGTGAAACCGCCGTTCGATGGGAATGGATCATTGACCGTAATGAGCCCGGACGCGGAGGGGAAATAGACAAACAAGTTGAATTCCGGGGGATTGAAATACTGTGCCGAGTTCACAATGAACATGCCGGAGTCGTAAAACATACCGTAACCGAAGCGCACAACCAGTGAGGATGTCGGACTCCAAGCCAAGCCGAGGCGCGGCGCAAAATTATTAAAGTCGGACTGGATGCCAGAGCGCGAAATCCCATTCTTGCCAAGCGCCACAATCTTTCCGGTCTTCAGATCAAGGGTGGACATGCGATTCGTAGGATCGTAGGCCGGAACGTCATATTCGTAACGAAGACCGAGATTCAAAGTGAGGCCAGGCCTGATCCGCCAGTCATCCTGGAAGTACAGATTGTAGACTTGCGACCGCAGGGTCAGCGGGTTATCGGCTACGGCCTGGATCGTAAACGTGGGGTAGCCTAAAAGAAGATCACTGATTCCCGAGCCACTGAGAGCCCCAGTGAAGTTCAGCGAGCCGCGCGTCAATAAATCCAACTGCCCGTTCAATTGGATTTCGCGACCTTCCCCTCCCAGATGAAACAGGTGGGACCCGCGTTCCCAAGAGACATTATCGGCAACTTGGTAGGTATTCGTGTGCCTCAAGATCGGCAATGCAAAGTTGTCGCCGGCGCTGGAAAACCCATTTACATTGAGTCCGGGGTAGCCGAACTGCTGTGGCGGGACATTCAACCAGTTGATACCCCAAAGTTTTCCAACATCCACGTTGTAGTTTTGAGGGAGCAAATCACGGGAGAAACGGTTGAAACCGAGCAAAACGCTGTTGATCAAGTGACTGGAAACAATTCGTCGGTATTGGACGGTTGCATTTTGCAGATGATCTTTAACGTAGTCCCCGTAACCATTCAAATTATTGGAACCTTCCGGGAAAGGCTCGAAAGAATCCACGATTCCAAAACTGTAACGAAAGTTCAATTGGTCCCTAGGAGTCAGCCGATGATCGACTCGGTAGCTGCCTTGGGAATTGTTGTCGGTTTGCATCGGATGGCCAAGGTAATTACCTGGGCCGCTCGTCATGTTGGGCTGCGGGTACATGCTGAGGACATTCTGAACCAGAGGCGTAATGCTGCCGGAGGGGATTTGGTTTCCACGGAAAGGCTGCTGCGTCAGCGGATCGAAAATTTGTACAGAACTCAGGCCGGATCCCGGAGGCGCCGGATTACACAGCCCGTTGCTAAACCCTGTTTGGCACAAGGCAGAAAGATCTCCCTGACGCTCCGCGACTGTAGGAACACTGGCATACCGGCTCAATCCCTGCTTACCGCGCAGAAAATCTGTCGCAGCAAAGAAGTAGGTTTTGCCGTGAATAATCGGTCCGCCAAGAGCGAATCCAAATTGATTACGGATCAGTGTGGGTTTGTTGGTTCCATCAAAAAAGTTGCGGGCGTCCAGCACGCTGTTACGCAAATATTCATAAAGGGAGCCGTGGAATTCGTTCGTTCCCTGGCGAGTGATGACGTTCACCTGCCCAGCAGCGCTCCGGCCATATTCGGCGCTGTAACTGCTCGTCGCTACCTTGAACTCCTGGATGCTGTCCACAGGAGGTTCCACATCATACCGGTTCACGTAGGGGTCGTTGTTATCGACTCCATCGAGCAGAAAGTTGTTATATTCCTCGCGTCCGCCGTTAACGTGCATCGAAAAAGAACCCCGAGTGGAAAGCTCGGAACCTTCGACTGGCGGCATGACTCCTGCTGTGAGTAGTGCCAACTGAAGGAAGTCCCGCCGATTCAAAGGCAAGGCATCAATCCGGACCTGGTTCAAGACTGTGCCAAGCTCACCAGACTCCATTTGAATCGCTTGGACTGTTGCAGTTACCTCGATACTGCTCTTCTCACTCGCAATCGGCAGGTGGAAATCAATTCGCTTCTGCGTGTCGACGGTCAGTGCTACATCTGGCTCGGTGATCTCGGCGAAATTTGCAGCCGCTGCAGAGACCATGTAGACAGCCGGAATCAGCCCGGAAACAACATAGGCTCCCACAGAATTCGTTGTAGTCGTTCGCACACCGGAGTGACGAGCATCCGAGACGGTGACAGAGGCATGGGAAACGGGCGCGCCGCTGGGATCGTAGACGTAGCCCAGAATTGAGCCGGTAGTCACTTGTGCTGTCATTGGCTGATTTACGGAGATAACAAACAAGGCTATGCAAACGCCGAGCAGCTTGCAGTGGGTAGGGAGCCAAGGTCTGAATCGGTCCGAGAGGTGAATGTTGAAAATCCTTAAGGTTGACCAGACATAAGACATAGTCAGAGGGCCTTTCCGACCAATGTTTACCCTGCCAAACATCACGTCACCAGTGGTTCTGGTAATCCTACGGGTAAGGATCAACGCCACCAGAAGACTTGGAGCTATACAGATTCCTGCCCCGCTCAGATCGGCAACGCCGCTGCAAAATTCAGTTCGACGACTGCGCTGTGGGCGCGATGTTGAGCGGCGCCGGCTTAAAAGTCCAGGTGCTGCCCTGATCCGATTCGAGGCGCGTTTTCGGATGAGCGTAAGCTGACGTCGTGAACATATACGTCATTCTGACCTTCAGTCTTGTTTCCGGAGATGGAGTCGCCAGGGCTTCCGTCATCAGGCGCAGGAATTGAGCGGCGGTCAGGTTCAGGCCGTCGATCGTGACGCGCGAGGGAATTGCATTTTTCGGGATGGGACTCCAAGTGTAATCATGAAGGCGATCCGTCAATCCCGCGCAAACTCGAGCCACAGACGCAACAGTAGTCTCTCCGGTGGTCGGTCCATGATCGTCCGGCATTTCGACTGGTCCAAAGACCTTCGCCACACGCACAGACTGCGGGAGCTTCCCAGCACGGTTTAATTGTGCCAGGACGTCCGTCATCACTTGGAACATATCGGCCAGAGAGAGATACCGGCCCTCCGCCAGTAGATAGTTGGGTGGGATTGTATTGTCGTCCCAAATTTTGAGAAGGTCCGGGAGTGCAGCGCGCAGTCCGTCCACAGATAAACTGTAGCCTGTGCCGGGCGGCGTCATGCGCTGAAGGTCGGTGCTGGAAAGAAAACGGGCCCCAGGATTCGCCGGGGCGAAATCGTCGACCAACCATTTGATGATCGCGTCCTCCTTTGCATAGGCGGCGTCCATATCATCCACGCTCCGCAACGCATCGGCAGGCAACTTCGCTTGGTCCGGGTGGTCGTACGCCAGTTTCATGGGGGAGGACAAGGCACTCACGGTGTAAGGCGCTTGCAAATAGATGCGCTCGTTAGCCAGTTCCACGTGAACGATGCGGACCTTGGAGCGTTCTACCTTGCTGAGAACAGCTTTCAGCGCGTCCAGCCCTTCGTAACCGTAGACGACGCGGATAGCCGAGTCGCTGGTTTCAGAAGAACGCAAAACATTGTCCTGCCAGTACAATTCCGGTGACGAGTCGGGGATCGGGCTCATCTCTTTGCCGAACTCAGCCGCTGAGCCTCGATAGCCGGGAATGTTGCGGGTAGGGTTGGGATCCGGGATTCCAAACATGATGGCCTTATTATTGTAACGACCAAGGTGCTGGACGACTTCCGAGTCACCCCCCAAGTCCTCCGTCACACCGGTTATGCACACGGCCTCGCCAAAGACCTCCTGCATCTTCTTCAGTCCGCCGGTCGCACCGGGCTGCGGGACTCCCGTCAAAGGATCCCGGCCTTCTGTCAAAAACTTCTCTGCAGCCTCACCACGCGCGAGCCAGCGATCCGCGGGGCTCTTGGCGCCTGCAAAAACTGGAACGGGCCGGCGCTGATACGTCGGCTCGTCGGTCCCATCGTACCCGAGCTCGATCACTCCACGGCGAGCATAATCCAGCACAAGATCCTTGATACCAGTTTGCGCATTTCTTTCTGCCAGGGCTTGGCTCACAGCGCCGGAAAACAGAATTGTGGCCGATACGTGCGCGTCAGGATGCGCTTTGCGGTACCTTTCGAGCATCGGCAGGATTCGGCGGATTCGGTCCTCGGTCAGTTCGATGTTGACGTGGTCGCCTATGCGTGAGTAGAGATAGATAAAGACTGGTTGGCGCGCAGCTTGCGCCGGGAGCATCCCCTCCAGCAGCAGCACGAATAGCAGCACCCACAGAGAAATAACCCGTTTCACCGTATCCTCCAAGTCACCCCATAACCCGTCATAAAGAGCACCCACCTGGCCACAAACTCTTCGAATCGCTGGGCCCTACGAACTTACAAGAAGAAGGCCCCCCGGGTAGCGACCATAGAGGGTCACCCGAAGGGCCTGGAGGTCCTAGTCAGCGCGATTCAAACGAGTAACGAGTTAGCGGCCCGTCGCCGGGATCGTAACCTTCGCCTCATTTGACTCGCAGATGGTCGTGCCGTTGGCTCCGGAACTGACTGGTTGGAGCACGTAGAAATAAGTCTGGCCGTTCACCAGGCCACTCTTGTCGGAGAAAGCAGTTACTGTGGTATTCCCGACAGGTGCGTAGGGCCCGCCAGACACAGTGCCGCGGAGCACGTTGTAAGAAGCGGCGCTAGGAATTCCGGTCCACGTGAGATCAATTCTGGCCGGACTTCGGCCCGATGGCGTTCCTTTTCCGATCAGATTGTTCACGCAGGAAACGAACACCGTTCTGCGCAACATGATGATTGACCACGCAGTCTCAAACGGAAAGTGGTTGCCTGCATAGCTGTGCCCGTACCACCAGCCATTCGTTGGAACAGCCGCCGTTGGAGGGTAGCCACCATTCAATCCCTGCCTGTCCACGAGCGATCTGGCTACTCCGTCACACTGACCTACCACGCCAGATGGATCGTACGGCGCCGCTTCAGCTTTATACCAGTCGATTCCCGGTGGCGGGGTCGGATTCACGGAGTCCTGCAATACGGTAATCGGCGACAGCACTCCTCCCGGATCGTGCAACAGCATGGACTTCGTAAAGGAGAACAGTCCATACGTGTAGGCCTTGGGGGCGCCACCCGGACCGAAAGTGGCGGGGTTATTGCAGAAACTATCCCGATAGAAAGCTTCCGCCCTATCCCAACGGGAATCGCCGCGGCCNACNCCATCCATAGACAATTGAACCAGTCCCGAGGGAGTGACGGCNAATGGCCCCCAAGCCGGGGAGGTGCTNTGGTATCCAAACGTCCCGTTCGCATTCTGGCTNTTCGCCAGCCAGACCTGGTTACCATCTGTCACGAACTTCGGGATGGCGACTCCAAACGCCCGGCTCGCTCCGATCAGCCCGATGGCGGCCCACTGAGACGTCGAATTGTCGTCGTATGACTGGCATTGGTAGATCCACGCCCCGCCAGGACTGAATGGATATTGGCAAAAAGCGTGGGCGTCGACCATATCTTGGATAATAGTGTGGTACGTCTGGTTGATAACATTGGCGCCCCCAGTGGCTGCCACTGCGGTTGGCGTACCCGTCGCCACAATGGCATCCATGATCTGCCCACCCTCGTAATACGCCCTGCCTGTATTCATTCCGACGTTAAAAATGCCCAGACCGTTTCCATTTGAATCCGGATTGAAGACGCACGGCGGTGTAGGGCATGACGCGTTAACGTAGCTCTGCGTCACGTTGCCGATCGGTAGCGCCGTCAAGAACGAGATGATGCGTTTCAAACCGCGTGCTACATCATCCGTATACGGGTCCGAGGCTGGTCCGGTCTCGAAATGGTTATTAACTTCGAAAGCCTGCACGCTATCGGAATCGACGGCGGGAGAACCGTTAATATTATCGCAGCTGAATGCGCCTCCGTTCGCGGAGATACACCCTGGCGAGCCCGCAGCGATGTCCCAGCCTCCGACTGGGGTAAGCCCCGCTGACCCCGGTGTCGGCCCACTGCTGAATCGTTGCTCGGTGATATGCAGGTACCACAAGCCTTCGTCGATCGCCACGTTTGTTTTGGACACCAAACTGGCAGCTTCCTGCAGAATAAGATAGTTAGCGCTGGCATTCTCACCGGTGCTCGTGTCGGTGATGGTCAATATCGCCGTCCAAGCCGTCCCTACCGCGCCGACGTAACCGTGTGTGGTGGAAACGTCCCACATGTTTGTTACCGTAAAGATGGCGTGAGGCGACCCATCGCCGAAGTTCCAATCCGCCTGAATAGTGGCACCCTGCACACTTGAAGTACCCTTCAGGTGAATGGTTGCTCCAGGATAACTGGTATGGGTTGCTGCTGGATTCGACGGATCCCACGGCACGGTCTTCACCACAGGCACGACGCCAGAGGCTAGTTGCGGCAGGGCAAGGACCACCAACAATGCTACGCCCAGAGAACAGACTCGCCAGCTATTCGAAATCAGCTTCATATCCCCCTCCAAAACTCGCTTAGCACCTTATGAAGTCGAGCCCTAGGTCACCCGTCCCCTCGAATGGGGGCAGCCTTCCACCCACTGTTTAGGTAGTCGAGAATTTGGACCGAAGCTTCTTGAAAACGAGCGCAAACGGCGTGCTGCCCAGCAGAAGAATCAAAGAGGTCGGCTCGGGAACCGGTGCCACGTTAATTGGCTGGGTGACAGCACTGCCATTGAAGAAAATATTTACGGGGGTCGCGTTAGCAGCATCCTGGGGATGGATTCCTTGCAGTGTGAATCCTCCAGGATCTGTGTGCGACACGGCCAGGGTGATCAGTTCCTGTTGGTTGGCACCCAGGGTGAATGCGAAGCCCATGGCCATGGCAAGGTCGCCGTTGCAGGCGGCACCGACGCATAAGGTATCGAAGTTGGGGAGCGTTCCGGGGAGCGTGTTGGTATTGGGTAGCGCACCGCCAGNTTGTACATCGGTGTAGATGCTGGAAGCAAACGAGGCTCCTATTTCATAGGTCTGCCCCGCTGCCANTGCGCCGTTAACCGTACCGTACTCGTTGAAGAACGGCAAACTGAGTTGGTGATCGAAGAACACGTCGACGGAGTAGGTCCCGGGTCCCGGGTTGTATGTGAAAGTTATCGTCCCCAATCCTGTCGTCTGGTCGAAACCTCCAACATTCATCCCCACTGCCGAATAATCAGTGAACTGCGTTCCGTTGACATTAAACAGAACCGACTGAAGGCTGGTTGAGTCAGCAAGGGCTATCGGCGCGGCGGCAAAACATAACACCAATAGGCCCAGTAGCGCGGTCGTCAATTTTCTCATGATGGTCTCCTAAGCGCGACTCAGACGTATACCGGATGGATTGGCGGGGAGCATAGAACGCAGAGGGGCTTGCGCGTCCTGCACTCAGACAACCCCCTCTACTTCTCTGTCTGGGCAATTTAGTTACCAATTCCGTTAGCGGTCTATCTTCAAGATTCGAAAAGCCGCGACCAACTAGCGCAAAACGGTGTGTGCATCTTTTTTCCTTAACTTGGCCTGTGCATGCCCTTGTTCACAGTTGTTTGTAAGAATCTTGCGAGTGAGAATCCGGCGTCTGCCTTCCACTCCTCAGGGCTCACGAACCTCAAGCACTTGGTCGGCAGGGATATTGGCTAGTACTTGTATCCTACCGCTCGGCCATCGAATCCGAACACGTTTGGCCATGGTTCCCGCTCCCATTCCAAAGCGCACCGGGAGTTCACTCGACGATGCGTATCCCACGCTCGTCGTCACCTGATTGTAAAGAGTCTTGCTGTTTGGGAGTTCGACGCTCACGGTGGCGCCTATCCCGTCTCGATTACTTTTCGTTCCAGTTAACTTGAAGGCAAGCCAATGGGCTTTGCCAGGGGTGATGTTCCTGTAGATCCGCGCCAGCCCGTCAAGTGCTGTTACAATCACATCCACCCGGCCGTCTCCGTCAAGATCGGCAAACGCGGCTCCTCTGTATTGGCCGGGAATCTGGAAGTCTCGCCCTGCTCGCGCAGAAACATCCCTGAAAACACCGTTTCCTAGGTTTCGAAAGACGGAATTAGGCAGTGCGGAGGGCACGGCCAAATACTCTTGTAATCCCGGGAAATGGGCATTGGCGCTGAAAATGTCCTTAAGCCCATCATTATCAAAGTCGTAGATGCCGATTCCCCACCCGGTTAGCCTTCCGGTTGCCACGCTGAATCCGAAAGCTGTTGTGACATCATCGAAGAAAGGCGATCCGCCCGAATTTCTAAAAAGAAGATAAGAATCGTTAATCATGTCTGTGACCGCGACATCAGGTCTGCCGTCGTTGTCAAAGTCCCGAAAATCAACCCCCATCCCGGCCACCGGCCGCCCGTCTTCATTCAGCGCAATCCCCGCCATCAAACCCACTTCCTCAAACCTCCCGCCACCGAGGTTGTGAAACAGAAAGTTTCTCATCGAATCATTGGCTACGAAGATGTCCGTTCTGCCGTCGCCGTCGTAATCGGCGACAGCAACACCCATGCCTTTGCCTACGCTCTTGGCGATACCCGATTGTTCCGAGATGTCCGTGAACGTGCCATTTCCATTGTTGCGAAAGAGCTGATTCGGGCGTCCCGGATAGGCGCTGGGATGACAATAAAGGCGATGCTCCCTTGAGCCACACGTGGGCTCGGTCAACGGATCCCAGCCAACATAATTCGTCACAAAGAGATCGAGGAGACCATCGTTATCCACATCGATCCAAGCAGCAGCGATCGCCCACATCTTTCCGTAGGTCGGGTGGACTCCAGTCAAGCCTACTTTTTCGGTAACATCCTCAAAAGTTCCGTCACCCTTGTTGCGGTAAAGAAAGTTTCGGTTCACACCGGTGACAAACAGATCGACAAAGCCGTCGTTATCGTAGTCTGCGGCGGCCGCGCCCATGGAATAGCCCTCGCCGGCCAAACCTGCTTGTTCGGTGACGTCCGTGAAGGAACCATCGCAATTATTTCGGAAAAGCCGGTTGTAGTATTTGGGCGAATCTTTTTTTAAAGAAGGAAGTGCTGCGCCATTCGTGAAAAAGATATCGGTGCAGCCGTCGTTGTTGTAATCAAAAGCCGCGACTCCACCAACCATCAGTTCCACCTGATGAAAGTCACCTGCTGCGCCGTTTTCTAGTTTGAAATGAATGCTGGCGCGTTGCGCAATTTCTTCAAATTGAATTTGCGCCCTTACGAAGGGAGGGCAAAGCAGCAGAAGTAGCAGCAAAATGTGATTAAGCCTCATTTGGCAGAAACCCGTGTCAGACCTTTCGGCGGCTCGTCTTTTGGGGGCGAGGAGGACGAGTCACTCGCTTTTGGGCTAGTGCGGTGTTCCCAAGTTTCGGTGTTCCTCATAGGCATGGAGCCACTCGGCTTGCTCGGCGGCTTTGTCTGTGCGGCCCTGCGCTTGATAGATTTTGAGGAGTAAACTTCGTGGGTAGGGGAATTCGGGTATCATGTGCAGAGCTTTTTCCTCTGCAGTTGCCGCCTCGTGCAAGCGTCCTAGCCTGTAGAGGACCTTTCCTCTCCAGAAATATCCCATTGCCAAATCCGGCCTAGCAAGAATGGCCTGATCAATTCTTTGGAGAGCCATGCCGGGCCGGTTTGTCTCGTAAAGAAGTTGTGCGAACACCAGGAGCAGGTCAGGGTCTTTCTGGGCGCTTGGATCCTTCGCCAGCGTCGTCATCAGAGCTTCGGCTTCCTTCGTTCTTCCCAGGTGCACCCAACAGACGGCCCGATATATCGAGAGTTTGGTTGTGCGCCCAGCATCGGTCGAAGAAGGGTCTATGGATTTCTCAAGATCAGCATCTGCGGAACCGAAGTACCCGTTCTGATACATGAGAACGCCGAGATAATACCAACTCTCTTTATCGCGGTCGTCAGCAGCCAGAAGCGTCTTCAATAAATGTTCGGCGGGGGAAAACTGATTCAAATCAACGAGCGCATGGGCAAGGTCGAGATTTGCCTGTCGATCCTTGCCCTTTCGTCTCACCAGTTCGCTGAATACTCGAACGGCATCGCTAGCCCGACCCATCGTCATGTAACATCTTCCAAGTCCTGTAAGGGCTTCCGTGAAATCAGGGAAAGCAACAAGTAGTCTTTTGTAGGTGCTTTCAGCTTCTTGAAATTGCTTGAGCATGCACTGTGAATCCGCAATCTGCAATTGCTCAACTCTATCTGTAGCGGCCGAAGCTTGTGCCTTGGGCGTTAGGCTCCAGAGAACGAGGGCAAATAGCGCGATGAGCATGAATAGTCCGGCGAGAAGTATAGAAGAGCAACCAGGGCGGAACAATGGCAGCCGCGAATGCGACATACATACCGCCAGCCGAAGACTCATCAACGCATCTGGGCGATGATTTTCTCAAGCCTACCGTAAAAGATACTCTGTCACACGAAACGCACCGTCACTCTCATGGCCTTACGAGGTAATAAGAGTTTAAGCGGACCTTTAGAGCTGCGAACTAATTCTCTCCTCCTGCTGCAAATCCGTTATCGTTCTGAAACAATGGCGCCAAGTCCAGCGCCTGCAGCCTGCAAATTCAACTTGAAAACATGTTGAATCCATGCTTCTACTTCAAGTGGATTTTGGAATACAAATCAGCGATCAAGGGGCGAACCGAGTTATCGACGTTTGTAGGATGGTTTGAGAGCCAACCGATGAGCACGCGAGTGATTAAAGAAAGACTGACTTTGGTGCTGGTTTCAGCGATTGCCCTCCGGGAGCCATCGGGGTTCGCCCAACCTTCCCTCGCCATGGGTCACATCAGTTCCGTCCGGACCGTCGCCTTTGATCAAGGGCCACTCTCCGAGATTACCTCTGATAGAGTTGCAGAGACGATGGTCGTCGTCGACGATAGCCTTTGGATTTCAAACACCAATTACAACCGGATCGTCCGGGTAGCCCTTTCCGACGGCAAAATTCTGGGAAGTCTGTCTGTCGCGGATAAGCCGCTCGGCTTGGCCTTTGATGGTCGATACCTGTGGGTGACGAACAGCGGGAGCAACCATATAACAAAAATCAGCCCAGACGATGAGCAAGTTATGGGCACTTTCGATGTCGGTGCAAACCCTACAGCAGTTCTTTTCGAAAAGAACACAAACACGATCTGGGTAGCGAATAGCGGCGCAAACTCGGTTACCAAGCTGCGGGCGGCCGACGGAAAGTCGTTGGGAACTTTCAGCGTTGGTGGCGGACCTTCGGCGTTTGCTGTGGAGGGAAAAAACCTATGGGTAGCGAATCAGAAAACTGGAACTGTCACAAAGCTGAAAATCAGTGACGGGACCGTGGAGGGAACGTGTATCGCAGGGTCTTCTCCCATCGCTATCGCGTTTGATGGAACAAACCTATGGGTCGCGGACAGCGAAAACAATACCCTCAGCAAATTGCGCGCCTCTGACGGAGAGATCCTAGGCAAACTCGAATTGGGTAACGGTCTTTCTGCTCTCCTTTTTGATAAACACGATCTATGGGTTGCCAGCAGCCGCGACTCTGCGCTTTTCANAGTTCATCCGGCCGATGGCGTTGTTGAGGGNCCCTTCCAGGCAGGAGGCCAGCCCACTGCGATCGCCTTCGATGGCAGCAATCTNTGGGTTGCAAATTATGGCAGCGGCTACCTGAGCAAACTGGATCTTCATACGGGCAGAACGGTCGGTGCGTATGGCTTAGCTCCGCCGCCCCCACNCGTTGTCCCGCCGACCGGAAACTAGTGCGGGTCGAGACGCTATATACACAACTCTGAAGCAGAAATCGGTACGAATCATCATCCTCCGCGGACGTCTGTTCTAGACTCTCTCTTCGCTTGGTACAAATTCTCGGGCTGATCAATTAATACGCCATTCGAGACAAGGGGGCGGAAGTTGGCGAAAACATCGGCAAGGGCGTTCCTCATTTGTGCAGCGGTTTGGGTTAAGTGCATGCTCATTTGTCATTAACGCGTTTATTTGCAACCCAGAATATTGGCACTTCATCTGCCGTAGGTTTCCAGTACGTGGAGCGGACCCTGTCTTGGGTGAGAGCGGAGCCGCTTTTGGGGAGCACATGCGCTCGATGGTGCGGCGAACACTGTGGGTGGTTCTATTACTTGGGCTGTTTTCGACAAGCGCAAACGCTGACGCGATCCCCGTAGGTGTCCTCTCCTTCGACAATCTGAATCCAACAGGATTAGCAGCGGCCACATTCGGGCTCGATGTGCTCAATGCCACGCAGCCATTCGGGGGCAGTTTAATAGCAACGCAACTGACCCTTTCTAATCTTTCCCTCATTGCGCAGCTTGCAAACGGAACGAGTCAGCTGGTTCCACTACTAGCGACCGATGGTTTAGGGGACTTCTCGTCCGGACAGGCGTTTGCTGCGGGCGATGTGTTGTCTGCCACCTTAACGGGAACCTTCGCTCCATTGGGAGTAACGCTTGCGGATGGTTCGACCGCGACCATTCTGTCGACGTTCTCCACAACTCTTATTGGTGCCTCGAGTGGGCCACTTCAGGATGGGGATCTCGTACTATTTAATGCAAACACCGTCCCAGCCAACGCTGTGCCTGAACCGAGGACCTTGGTCTTGCTGATCCTTTCATTGGCAGGTTTACTTCTCTTCGACCGAAAGCGCTGACAACGAACCGTAGGATCAAAAGGCTCAATTCGGCGAATCCTCAGCTGATTTCTTTTGGTGAGAGAGAAGCTTACGGACGGGGGCCGGCCCATGCTAGCGCACAACCGTGGTTCAATCCGCGAGTTTGCAAGAGTTTTTGTCAGCATCCTCCTCGTCAGTCTCCTCTCGCCTGGTCCGGACTGGCAGGCCCAGGCCAAAGCCGGTCCGGTCTCGCGGCCGCCGGTCCACGCGGCGCTGGCCGGGGCATTCCCGGCCGTCTCTATACCCATCCAGTTAACGGCGTCGACAGTTCCGAGTCAGGGCGAGGCCGGCGTTAACCTTGTGTACGTGACCGGTTCCGGCTTTCCGAGTGGCACGATTCCACCGATAAACGTGACGGTTTCGTTTGCTGCCACTTGCGGTGGCGCGCCCTTGGCGAACGCAACGGCGACGGGCGTCCAGACCCTGCTGGGAACTACCCGCCGGGTGCAGGTTCAAATTCCTTCCGGCCTCACTCCGAATACTTACGCTGTATCGTTGAACGGAACGACGTCAACCGGCACGAGTTTTTCGAGTGTCAATTGCTCGAGCGTTCAAGTCATCCCTCTTGCCACGCTCACCTTGACTCCTAACTCCGGGAACCCGGGAAGTACGGTCGCTGTAACCATCAGCAGATCCAATCCGGGGTTTGTGCAGGGGTCAACCGTGGCTAGTTTTGGGGCAGGTACTTCGGTTGGGGGAGCGGCAGATGGAGCCCTCGGACCTGTGACGGTGGTGAGCCCGACGAGTGCAACGGCCCAAGTGACAATCAATGGCAACGCCGCTGGAGGCGTTCGGACGACGCTCGTAGCTACCGGTTCAGAACAGCTGCTTTCCAGCTTCACAATCACCTCCACAGCGAATCCGCCGGTGCTGCAGACGGTAAATCCCAACACCGGGCAACAGGGGCAGACGAACGAGAGCGTGAACCTGACGGGGCAGTTCACACACTGGGTGCAGGGGA
>JGI12635J15846_10001806_pt1 | contig 18623 bp, 11 predicted proteins | sample BlaSpr_A8_OM2_M2_FD_15846 | JGI IMG/M metagenome (IMG submission 15846) | reverse complement strand
GCTGCCTCCCAGTGCCACTAACTACCCTCTTTTTACGTTCCAGGTAACGTGATTGATTGCGATCATTCTCAAGAATGAGATGGACGTGGCGATCGGGGCCGATCGACTTTCGAACCGTGTCAGCTAATTCCGTCAGAATGTCAGGCTTCGAATCGTCGGCAATCGCGTGCACCGCATCGAAGCGAAGCCCATCAAAATTGAATTCGTGTAGCCAGTAAAGCGCATTGTTGACGAAAAAGTCTCGCACCGGACGGCTGTGTTCGCTATCGAAGTTGATGCCATCGCCCCATGGCGTGTGGTGCCGCTGGGTAAAGAATTGAGGCGCGTAACAAGCGAGATAATTTCCTTCAGGGCCGAAATGGTTGTAGACAACATCCAGCAGAATCATCAGCCCTCGGTTGTGAGCGCTCTGCACGAGTTCTTTAAGATCTTCCGGCCGGCCATAACTACTCTCAGGTGCAAAGGGATAAACTCCGTCATATCCCCAATTTCGCTTGCCAGCAAAGTCGGCGACCGGCATCAATTCCACTGCGGTGACGCCAATATCCGCCAGATAATCGAGATGGTCTCGCACAGCGGTGAACGTGCCAGCCGGAGTAAACGTTCCAACGTGCAGTTCATAAATCACCGCCTCTTCCCATGGGCGCCCTCTCCAACTTAGATCCTTCCAGTCGAATGCCGCTGGGTCGATAACTTCACTGGGAGCGTGAACATCTTTACCCTGAAAGCGGGATGCCGGATCAGGAACCCTCTGCCCGTCATCGATCTGGAAAATATATTCCGCTCCCGGTTGCACAGCATCGGTGACTAACTCGTACCAGCCAGCCTCTTGCGCATGTAAGGGCATTCGAAGAGAGCGCTTGCCCTTCGTAACTTCGAGATGAACGCTGTGAGCTGCAGGCGCCCAAAGGCGATAACGAATGCTGCCATCGTCCCGGCACTCAGCACCAAAAGGCATATTATGACGACGCTTCACTTGACTCTTCCCTGGCCGGTTCTTCCTTGTTGTTAGAATTCGATTCTTCCTTGCTGTATCCGTCCTTCTTCTCGCTTTTCCTGCGCTCCATCAACACCACCATCGACCGCGCTTTCAGAGGGTAGGAGTGACCGCCCTCATAGGTCTTTCCTTGGCGCAAGCCATTGTCCCGGGACGTATCCATCCATGCAGTCCAACGATTGGCCGGATGAAACGCCGGCAGCATAAATGCAACGTCCTCGTGATAGGCATTCAGTAGAAGGAGGAAGTTCTCGTCGCCCAATTTGCGGCCACGAGCATCAGTCTCGTCCAGACCCTGCCCTGAGAGAAACATTCCGAGGCAGTGAAATGAAGGATCTCGCCACTCGTCTTCGGTCATCTCATTTCCGCTAGCACTCAGCCACAGCACATCTTTTACATTTGCTCCCTTGATTGGACGGCCCTGAAAAAAACGGCGGCGGTGAAATATCGGATGCCTTCGCCGTAAATTAATCATTCGCTGTACAAACGCCATCAGGTCGCGATCTTCAGGCCTCAGATTCCAGGCCATCCACGTAGTTGAATTATCCTGACAATAGGCGTTGTTATTGCCCAGTTGCGAATGGCCGATAGGATCTCCGGCATAGATCATCGGTATTCCCTGAGATAGCAAAAGCGTAGCCAGCATGTTGCGCTTTTGCTGGGCCCGCAGCGCATTGATGTCGGCGTTGTCGGTTGGGCCTTCTACGCAGCAATTCCAACTCAGGTTATTGTTATTGCCATCGTGATTGTGTTCGCCATTGGCTTCGTTATGTTTGTAGTTGTAACTGACAAGGTCAGTCAGCGTGAACCCGTCATGGGCAGTTACAAAATTCACGCTCGCGTAGGGGCGTCGGCCACTGTGCGCATATAAGTCGCTCGAGCCAGTAAGACGGTACGCAAGATCCGCAACCACCCCATCATCCCCCTTCCAAAAAGAGCGCACGGTATCGCGATACCTGTCATTCCATTCGGCCCAGCCTACCGGGAAATTTCCTACCTGGTATCCACCTTCACCCAAATCCCACGGTTCGGCTATCAGCTTCACCTGCGACAGCACCGGGTCCTGGTGGATGATGTCGAGAAACGCTCCCAGACGATTCACTTCATGAAGTTCGCGGGCCAGCGTCGCAGCGAGATCAAAACGGAACCCATCCACGTGCATGTCGAGAACCCAATAGCGCAGACTATCCATGATCAACTGAAGTACCCGCGGATGCTGAACGTTCAGCGTGTTACCAGTGCCGGTGTAGTCGATGTAGTAACGAGGATTATCCGCAACCAGGCGATAGTAAGTGCTGTTATCGATTCCTTTTAAAGAAAGCGTCGGTCCAAGGTGGTTGCCCTCGGCTGTATGGTTATAGACAACGTCGAGAATTACCTCCAGCCCAGCGGAATGGAGTGTCTTAACCATGGTCTTAAACTCGCGAATGGAGTTAGTCGACAGATAGCGAGGTTCCAATGCAAAAAAGCCGATCGAGTTATAACCCCAATAATTGCGCAGACCACGATCCACGAGCTGTCGATCATCTACAAAGCTGTGCACTGGCATCAGTTCGATGGAAGTCACGCCCAAACGCGTGAGATAGTCGATCACTGGGGCGGTCGCCAAACCTGCGTACGTGCCCCGCAAGCGCGCCGGCACATCAGGGTGGCACATTGTGAAACCTTTTACATGGATCTCGTAAATCAGCGTTTCATGCCACGGGATATTCGGCGGCGCGTCCGAACCCCAGGTGAAGGCCGAATCAATTACTTTGTTCTTCGGCATTCCGGCGGCATTGTCGCGCCGGTCGAAAGAGAGATCTTCTTGCTTGGCGCCAACTCGGTACCCGAAGTGCGAGTCGCTCCAATGAAGAGTTCCCTGCAACTGCTTGCCGTACGGATCGAGAAGAAGTTTGTGGTGATTAAATCGGTGCCCTTGCTCCGGAGCGTATGGACCGTAGACGCGATAGCCGTACAACTGTCCGGGGCGAACTTCAGGAAGGTAGCCGTGCCACACCATGTCTGTCTGCTCGGGAAGAGGAATACGAAGCGTCTCCCGTTTACCGGACATGTCGAAAAGGCAAAGCTCAACCTTTTCCGCGTGCTCCGAATAGAGCGCAAAATTAACTCCCTCGCCGTCCCAAGTCGATCCCAAGGGATAAGGACGGCCGGGCCACACAATTGCTTGAGATTGATCGGGCATTTAGATCTGGGATCCTCGGAACAGGGCGAACGAAAGTCCTTTGAAGCAAGACAAAAGTCGCAAGTGTCCAGTTGAGACCATAAAAGCGTGACCGCAGGCCGTACATACGGGATTGCCTGTATCAACGACCTCATGAACTCGTATATGAAGGCTTGATCAAACCAGGCTGCGGAGTATTTCCTGCGCTGCTCGGTGTCCGCTCGAAATCGCTCCATGAACGGTTCCGTTGTAGCCAGAAGAGTCGGTAGCCTCTCCCGCGAAGAATAAAACATTGTCGATCGGACTCCCCAACGCTCGCTGCGCATCATCTGCACCCACTCCCCCGTAGCTGTAGGCTCCGCGGGAAAATGGGTCCGACTGCCAATCATGGAAAGACGCGCCCACCAGCATTGAGGAAAGCTCCTGCGGCTTCCGGCCAAGCAGGCTTCCAAGAGTATTCAAAGCATGATCGATGACAAATGCGCGTGGCTTGCCGGAAAGATGCTGTCCGCTCGTAAACGGCGCCCAGCCCGTAATGATTGGCAACTTCTCGGGCATGGTCGTCCACCAGGTGGGATACCATTCGTCCTCGGAAAAAAGAAAACTCATTTCGGAGAGAGTTTTTGAAGGGCTCACTGGAATATCGTCCCAGAAACGCCGGCGAAAGCGCAGTGAGACGCGAATCACCGCTCCCATCTCGACCCTCTGAAGCGCAGCGATCTTTTCGCGAGGCAATGCCGGATTAAACTGCACGGCAGCAGAATCCTCTGAAGAAGCCTTCAACACACCAAGCGGCAGAGTAAGAAGAGCGCGAGGCGCGATAAACTTACAAAGCGTGCCATTCTTGTGGGCCTTGATTTCCACGCGACCAGCGGACCAATTTACAGATTTGATAACAGTTTCATGGTTTATGGTGACGCCAGCGCGCGCCAGTTCGTGACGAAATACATCAAGTAAATCTTCGTATCCGTTTGGAGAACGGAAAGCACGATCGCCTTTGATTTTCTCGTCCGCGTAAATTTGCTGTACAAGCCAATGAACGCCCACGCGCTCGGGATCGGCTGCATTGAATCCAATGACATAAGACAATGCTCGTCTCTTAGCCTCACGTTGTTTCGACGTGATCCCAGACTCCGGAAGGCAGCGTTCGAGAAAACTTAAAAATGACTCATCCGGAAGATGGGCATCCATCTTTTTCAGAATGGCGTCGACCTCTGAAAATATCTCACACGCACACAAGCGCCCATTCTGAAAACACCATTGGTCGCCGCTGACTTCGGTCAACGGGACATTATGCTGTCGCAGAAGCTGCCATATTTCTGGCGGAGTTCCGTGAACGAATTCTGCGCCCAAAGCAATGGCGGCGTGAGACGCGGGATCTCGTTGGATGAATATTCGGCCGCCAATCCTATCGCGCGCTTCGATGATGGTCACGGAAAGACCGGAGCGTGCTAATTCTGCAGCGGCCGACAATCCAGCAACGCCAGCGCCTACGACGATCACAGCGGGAGTTTCCAGCATAAACAAAACCGGCGGCCGACGCCGCCGGTCATCTCTTCTTCACGTGAAAGGTTTCTAAAAACGCAGTTGCGGTCCGATCGTAACCTTCAGGTTATTGTGAGCACCATTGTCGAAATACACTTCGTCGCCCGCCTCAAGCCGTATCCCAAGCGGCCCTGCGAAGGCTTCGATACCAGCGCCGGGATAGACAGCGAAATCCGTTCTACCGCTGCTTAGCCCCACCGCATTTGTGAACCCAGTTGGCGCGCTAGCATTGCTGAAGCTGAAGTTATCGAACCCAGCCTTCCCGGTGATAAAGAATCGAAACGGTCCGGAGCCGGTTTGAAATTTCGGACCGAAGAGTCCGTGCAGTGTGCGGAACGTCGCGTTCACTGTAGTCGAATTCACGCCATTAGTATAGGTGACCGTGTAATTTCGCTTGAAATCGTACGCCATTTCCGCTTCGATTTGCACGTTCCGATTCACAGCGAAAGCGGCGCGCGCGCCCACGCCTAGATAATTTCGCGCCGGCGACGTTTGAGCGAATCTGAAATAGTCCGCGAAAACGCCCACTTCGACGTGATCGAACTGCCCTTGCGCCATAACTATTGGTGCAGCCGTGAAAAACATCCCGATTACGATTAGTCCGAGACAACGCTTCATAACATTTTCTCCCTTAATAGACATAACACCCTCCGTCACTGGTGTTTTCATTAACTGAGTGGCTGTCGATAGGATGAAAGGATGGAACGACAGGTTGGCTTAAATTGGATCGAACATCGACACCAAAAAAGTTCGACCTAAGTAAAAAACCTTAGGGGCAGCCGATGTGCTGTTCGCCATCGAACATTAGATAGTAAGTGATCCAGCGAACATGCCAGACATTGACACATCCGAAGCTCTCACTTCCTTTGTTAGTCAAGCCGCCGCGAGATAGATGTAACGCAAAATAAAAAGCGCCGTGAGTATCCAAATCAGCAAAGTGATCTCGCGAATTTTTCCGGCGGCAATTTTCACAACCGTGTATGAAATCAATCCCAGACTCAGGCCCGTTGCGATGCTGAACGTCAAAGGAGTTGCGAGCATGGTGATGAAGGAAGGAACAGCTTCAGTAAAATCACTCCAGTCAACCTGCGAAATCGACTGTGTCATGAGCGCACCTACGAGGATCAAAGCGGGAGCCGTAGCATACGCCGGGATGGCCGTAGCGAGAGGCGAGCAGAACGCAGCCGCAAGAAACAAGCCGGCGACCGCGACGTTGCTGAGTCCGGTCCGCGCTCCAGCGGCGACGCCAGCCACGCTTTCAATGTAACTGGTGACGGTCGATGTGCCAGTTACCGAGCCGAAGAGCGTGCCCACAGCATCCGCAACCAGGGCTCGGCCGACGCGAGGGATTTTTCCCTCCTTGATGAATCCGCCCTGTTCGCAGACGCCCACCAGCGTGCCCACATTGTCGAACAGATCGACAAATAAAAATGCAAACAATATCTCGAGGAAGCCAAGATGAATTGCTCCGCGAAAATCGAGCTTAAGAAATGTCGAAGAAGGATGAGGAAGCGAAAATATCGCCGATGGCCAATGCGAGAGCCCACGTAAAATGCCGACCAACGTAGTGGCAAAAATTCCGATCAGAATTCCGCCATTGATCTTTCGCGCCATCAGGACCAGCGTTAAGGCGAGCCCGAAGCATGCAGTCTGAACTTCCTTGTCGGAAAAGTTTCCTAACCCTACAAAGGTCGCAGGGTTTGCTACCACAAGCTTCGCATTCCGAAGTCCTACGAAGGCAATAAACATTCCAATTCCGGTAGCGGTGGAATGCTTGAGGCAATTCGGCATGCCATTGACAATTTGCTCGCGCACGCGCGTCACGGTTAGTAGAAGAAAAACAACGCCCGATAAGAAGACAACCGCCAACGCAGTTTGCCACGGAACGTGCATGTTGAGGCAAACAGCGTAAGTGAAGTAGGCGTTCAGCGACATGCCCGGAGCGAGAGCGATTGGATAGTTGGCATACAGCCCCATCACCAAGGTGGCGGCGGCGGCTGAGATGCATGTCGCGAACACTACCCCGTCGGGCGGCATCCCTGCCTGAGCGAGGATCTGCGGATTCACAACGATGATGTAGGCCATCGTCACGAACGTCGTGACACCGCCAAGCATCTCTTGCTTTACTGTAGTTTGGTTTTCAGTAAGTTTGAAATAGCGATCGATCAATCGTCTTCCTTGCGAGTTGTTTCGCGTTTTCTTTTTATCATTCTGGTGTTTGACCGATGGCTAATTAGAACTCATCGTTGCAAATTACTACGCCCGCAGCGAGGTCAGGATATCCTGCCGTGCCGCATGCCAGGCTGGGGCAAATCCGCCCAGTAGTCCCATGATCAGGGCGAAGACGACCGCCGCAATCGCGACGCCCCAAGTCAGGTGCAAGCTAAAAACAGTTTCGCTGAAGGTGAGGGAATTTCCGATTCCCGTGCTCATACCGTTGAACGGCAATATCAAAACAATGCCTACAATGGCTCCCAGCAATGAAAGCAGCAGCGCTTCAATGACGAATGACGTGAGTATGCTGGACCGGGAAAATCCAATAACACGCAGCGTCGCAATCTCGCGCGATCGATATGCCACTGCGGCATACATCGTGTTCATGGCCGCAAAACTAGACCCGATTGCCATAATAATGGCGACAAACGTACCGATAAATTTGATGGCCCCGCCGGAACTGGTTTGCTTTTCGTAATATTCGGTTTCGAGCGTCCCCTCTAACTTCAAACGTTGATCATCGCTGACTCGGTGCATAAGCGCATCGGCTGCCACCGGATCGGTCGCGCGCAGGTAGACCGATGCGTAGCCACCTTGGCGATCAAAATCGGCGGAGATCTGGTTAACATCGCCCCAGATTTCCGAGTCATAAGCTGTGCCGCCGGAATCGAACACGCCCACAACTTTCCACTGGCCCTTGGCAAAATCGAGATTGTCGCCAACGTTTGCGCCCGAAAAGCGATTGTGAATCGAATTGCCCACAACCACTTCGCGCTGTCCCGGAGTGAACCAACGGCCTTCAATCAGCTTGGCATTCGGACGCAAAGTTAGGCCCGCCGGCATTAGGCCGCGAACCGAAACATTTACCTCGCCCGTTCCGTCTTTGCGGGGCAGCACCACAACGACTACCCATTCGCCAGAAGCTATTGGCTGACCTTGAGCGTCTTTGGCCACGCCCGGCAAAGTTCTTAAAGTCGGGAAAAGATTCGCGTCGAAGCCTCCCGAAAGTTCCGCGGTCGAGCCTTTGCGCATCACCAGAACATTCACCGGATCCCCGCTCGCCATGAATGCTTTCTTCAAGCCGGCGAGCAGCGCCATCAGGAAAACCGCCGTGGTCACGGTAAGTGCGATACCGAGAGCGGTCATGATGGTGAGGCCCTTGCGCAGTTTGAGATTGCGAATGTTATAGCTGATCGGTATCGCCATGGTGTCGTTCCCCTACCCGATGTAGCGCAACCCCTCCACAATATCCAGCTTTGCCGCGTGGTACGCAGGCACGATGGCGCTCACCAATCCCACAATGCCTGCCACCAAGATGGCGAGCATCAGTGTGGGCGCCGTAACCTTCATTCCCGACAAAAATAAGCTCATTCCGGGCGCATGCGACATGGCTGAAACCACTACAAAAGCCAACGCACATCCGAATGCCCCACCCGTAAGGGAGACCAATACGGCTTCGCCAATATACAACTCCAAGATCAATTGCCGCGTAAACCCAAGAGTTTTAAGAACGGCAACTTCCCGAGTTCGTTCACGAATCGACATCGCCAGGGTCGTAGCCGATACCAGCAGCGTAGCAAACAGCACCGCAAAACAGATGCTCAGGATAAAAGCTTTCACGTTCCCAATGCTATTGATGAAACCCAACTCAAAGGCCTTCTCGCTCTCGGTTTTCGTGGGCTCCGGCGAATTGCGAAACATGTCGTCAACCGCCGATGCTATCCTCGGCACGCTACCCGGAGCATCCGCCAGAATTTCAAAAGTGCCTGCTTTCCCGTTGGCAAACGGAACTGCCTCTTCCACATACTTCTGGTTGAAGTAAATAGAGTTGGTAGGTTCCGGCCCGTTGTAGATTCCGCGAATCGTGAGTTCGAGATCAATGGGATAAATATCCCCTTGCAGCATAATGCGATCGCCGAGTTTCCACCCGTATTTCTTAGCCAGCTGATCGTCGACGATCACGCCGGCGCGATCACGTTGCCAGGCTTGCAATTGATCGCCGGGAATTTTGAAGTCGGTGAAGATTTTCAGTATTTCCTCGGGATCGGTGCCGAATCGGGCAAAGAAATTCTCCGGCTTATGGTCTTTATAGACGCCGCCAAACCAGTTATTGGGTGCTACCGCAATTACGCCCGGAACACTCCTTATTTTGTCGCGATAAAAAGATGGCATGGATTGCGTCAACGAGACCCGATGGCGCGTAACCAGTCGCTGCGCCGACTCCGCGCTGAAAGTGTCCAGGTAAAAGACGCGCCATACCGTCATCATCAGGGTGAGCAGAAGAAGCGAGAACGTGAGGCTCAAAACCGTCAGAATACTGCGGCGCTTGTTGCGAAATGCGCTTTTCGTGACAAAGCGAGCTAAGGTCATGCGATGGCGAACGAACGAAAAGTCGTTTTTCGTTAAGCCCGAGCATAAAGCAGGTAGACCCGATGGACAACCCGATCGCAAAATTCAATTCGCGGATCCTTGATACCTTTTGAACTAAACATCTGCCAGCAACAGCCCTCAGCCGCCGATTTTCAGTACTTTCGTAACTCTGAATCAGACGCCTGAAGGCGATATCCTAGTGTGACTTCCCCCTCATTTAGCCAAGTTCCTATTAGATCTGTAAGGCATTTTGCAACCGCGAGGACGATGCAATGACGACGATGTTTCGACGGTTCGAAATCCAGAGCGAACTATCGAAATCCGAAACCGCGCTGATTTACAAGGCGCTGGACAAGGAAACGAATCAGATCGTTGCGCTCAAGACGCAGAACCTGGCGCCGCTCGGAGAAAGTGCGGAGGCATTCGTTGAAGCCTTAATCGCGGAAGGCAACAAGGCCCACGAACTCGGACATCAGAACCTTGTAGTGCTGTACGGCGCGGGCGAAATTGACGGACAGTTCTGCGCGGCAATGGAGTACATCCAGGGCAACAGTGTGGCTACAATGCTGGCCCGCAAGGAGGGCTTTTCCATATGGGATTTACTCGATATTACGCGCCAGGTATGCGCCGGCTTGGAACACGCCGCGTCTAAAGAGGTCGCTCACTTATCGCTGGAACCCGCAAAAATTATGGTGCAGTGGGACGGCATGGTCAAAATTCTAGGCTATGGCATCTCCCATATGGCGCTGATCGACGCGGAACTCGGAAAAGGGTTGGGCCGGCTCGCGCCCTATTGCTCGCCGGAACAGATTCGCGGAGAAGTCGTTGATCTGCGTTCCAACCTGTTTAGCCTGGGCACAATTCTTTATGAAATGGTTGCTGGCCGGAAGGCTTTCGACGCCGAGGATCCGGCCGCTCTGCTTTGCCAGATCGAAAATGACATGCCTCCGAGCCCGTCATCGCTGAATTCCAAGATTCAGCCCGCGGTAAGCGCGCTGATTATGAAAGCGCTCACGAAAGATTCCGCAGAGCGCTATCAGAACGCTCGCGAACTGCTGGACGATCTGGAACAGTGCAAAGACAATGGCAAGAAGAACGCCGCTGAGCCACAAAAGGCCGCTGCGTCCCCGGCGATTGCAGTCGATCCTGCTGTTCGCACTACTGCTGTTAAAGCAACTGCCGCCGCTGCAGGACAGGGCGGAAGCGCCGGAATGGCAACTTCCGCGTCAACCCCTAATACCCGTGTGACCGCCCAACCGAAATCCGAGAGAGTTCAAAACCCTGGGCTTTCACACGATCTGAAAGCAGCTGAGTCTCGTACCCCGCGAGTCGCTACGGATCCAATGATGTCAGGCGCAGCGACTTCCGCCCCGGGAACGTCCGCCCGTGTGAGGTCTGCGCCTGTAATGTCTGCTCCAGTAAAAACTGACCCCATGATGTCTGCCGCCATAAAGACCGATCCAATGATGTCTGCTCCAGACAATTCGTCCACAGGGGGCAAAAGCTTTTCCGACTTGGCGGAGATGCCTCCACTCAAGGAAATTGTTTACACCTCTTCAACCTATGAAACCGTCGAGCCTTCGGCCGCGACTGTGCAAATTTATCCGAAGAAAGAAGACAAGCCTAGAATTCAGCCGCGAGAAGTTGCGGGAAAAGCGATTAAGGAAATTTCAACCGTACCGCCCCGCCTGATCCTGTATTCGATTCTCGGGGCGGTCGCGATCATTCTAGTTGTAGCCGTTGCCGTCTTTCTTCACGTCCGCTCAGAAGACGATAATTCGACGGCGACACCGCGACCCATAAGGGCGCCGGCTTCAACACCGGCGGCACCGGTCCCTCCGCCTCAGTCCGTGCAGGTAATCGAGACACCAAATTCAACTCAAGCGACTGACGAACCTCAAACCCAGCTTGCCGTTCGACGAGCAGAGAGGCGGGCCTTAAGAAACAACCGCCGTGCGGCCGCGCCCATCATCACGTCAGGCGAGGCTTTAATCGACTCCAATCCACAAGGTGCATTGTTTCAAGTTGACGGTAGAAGTGATCCATCGTGGATTACGCCATTCAATCTTTCGGATTTAGGTCCTGGCAAGCACATCATTTCCGCGAGCAAAGCTGGCTACTCGTCTGACATACGATCGCTTGAGGTCGTCGCGGGGAGTAAGTCATCCATTCTCCTTCACCTGTCGGCAATCAGCGCTTCGGTGACTATCACTAGCACTCCTCCGGGCGCCTCCGTAACACTGGACGGCAGGCCAACGGGACACTTGACTCCGGCTCAATTTGCCGTGGACAAAGGCAGCCATACCATTCTTTTGCGTATGCAAGGCTACCTCGACGAGACTGTCACTGCTGACGTTGCTCCCGCTCAGAATTTCCGGTTTGCGCCAGCGCTCCGAGCTTTAGGCAGCACTGAAGATATGCGCACCGTAGGGAAATTGAACAAGTTATTTGGACACGCCGCAGAAAACGCAGCAGGAATGGGTGCCATCACTATCCACACCAAACCTAAAGGCGCTCAGGTCATCGTTAACCAGCGAGTTTTGGACAAAACATCGCCCGTAGACATCATGCTCGCCCCCGGGAACTATGTCGTCGACATCACTATGACCGGGTTCAAGCCCATTCATAAGATCGTCAATCTCTCCAAGGGCGATAAAACCGCCATTGACGAGACTCTGGAGCGTCAATAACCCCTGGCAAACGGTATTTCATCCCTTCCTCTACTTGAATTGGCGACATTTCTTATAAAATATGTGGTTGCGAGTCACACTGCGAAGTGATGGTCATCACAGCCCATGCCCGCATTTAGGTGCAGTCTGATTACCACCACCATGAGGCATTGATTTTGTGCAGTGGCAACCTACTCCAGCAAGTATGAGTCCAGAGCTCTTTGAAGCTCTGCAGGGATTGAAGTCTGTCCAGACATTCTCCAAGGGCGCAACGCTTTTCAAGCAGGGGTCGCCGGTTGAAGGCATCTATTTCTTGGAGACCGGCGAAGTTCGCATCATACTTTCGACCGGACACGGGCAAAGACAACTTCTCGAACTCGCTGGTCCCGGAATCTTGCTCGGTCTTAGCGAGAGCATGAGCGGCGAAAACTACCGGCTCACTGCCGAGGCGAACAGCTTAACCGCCGCAGCCTTCGTTCCGCGCGATGCTCTTCTGAATTTCCTGCGCGAGCATGGCAGCCTTAGCCTGGAAGTTGTACGGCTGTTAAGCCAACAGCTGAATGGACTCTATGCTAAGTTTCGTATGATAAGTGCTCATCCGGGACGGCCTCGCCGCCGCGATCTGGACCAGGAGCTCAACGGGCTATAAGCCGTTGATTGTCCTAAGCACACCACGACCAGCGTTTTAATATCCCAAGTAAGGGCAGGCAGTCTTCGCGCTAGTTCGCTTTGAATGTAATTGTGATTTCCGTCTGAATTTCTACCGGCTCGCCATCCAGGTAATACGGCTTATATCTCCACTGACGAACCGCCTCCACCGCGGCATGTGCGAGTATTGCGTCTCCGTGCATCACCTTCGGATTAATTACGCTTCCCTCTTTGTTGATGGTCGCTTCAATCTGCACTGACCCCTGAGCGTGAACTGCCAGGGCGGATTGTGGATATTTGGGTTGAACCCGCTTAATCAGAAGACCCTGCGACACCCCTTGTGACACTTTTATCCCTGATGACGACGACTTAGGAAGGACCGGCGTTGCCGATGCCATCAGGCCGCTTAGGCCGTTTATGTCGCTCGGACTCGCCTTCGCTATCGCACTGCTTGGTGGCGCCGCAACGTCTTCGGTTTGGTTTTGTTTCCGCTTTGCCGAAACACTTGATTTCACATGAACAGGCGCCGTCTCCACCACCCTTATCTCTGGCTGAGAGTTTGCCTCCTCATCAATCTCAGGAGCATGGTTAGCTCCCGCCGACTGCTTCTCTCCGTTCACCGGCACGGCCATTTTGTTCGCGGATGATTTACCGGTGTTAGTCCCACGCGCCGCGGTCGTTACCGCTGGTGTTGCTGGTGATGCCTGCGTCGCCGGAGCAGGAACTGGGCTAGCGCTCTCTTGAACAGTATTTGTGCTTTGAACTTGTGATGAGCTTTCTTTACCAAACTTCCCGTACGCAAAGTAACTCAATACGCCTACCGCAAAGATAGCGATGGCCGCGATTAAAAGTTTCTTGCCCCCTCGAGATTCGCCGGAATCTTCGTCGTCCGGAGCTGAAGATGATGGAAAAGATGAGTCGTCACTATCGCCGAGGGAGTAACCTAAGGAAGCAAAGAGAGGTGCAGTTTTCTCCGCAACAGCTTCGCTAACGGTACTCGAAGCCGCCGCGTCCTGCTTTTCATGAGCCAAGCCTTGCTTTGCAGGAGCAAATGCCGCTGCTGACAATGCTGCGCTTGTCGAACTGAAGCTTTCTCCCCGGCTTGCCTTGGCAACCGGAGCGGCAAATATACTCGCTGCGTCTTCCGCTTTCGCCTCCGCTGACATTGCCGGTAACACCAATGGATGCGACTCCGGAGAGGTAACTGGCGGTATCTCTTCTTCAGAATGCATCTCTCCGGAACCGCCGGTAGACGCCGCGATCACGGCATTGCTGCTGCTCTGCGGTTGAACAGACTCTTTAATTATCGGCGTAATCGCTTTTCCCGAAGCCGCTGGCTGCGTTGAAGTTTGCAGAGCGGCGTTGGCGGCGTCCGAATTCTTGCGCAGCAAACCACGCGCGACGCGAAGTGTTCCCTTGGCCTGCTCGACATTAATTGGCTTGGTCAAAACGAGATTGGCTCCAATGCGATACGCCTTGGCTACTCCCGCCTGCCCTTCGACAACGGCGATAGCCAGAGAACTCTGATTGGAACTCGAATTCCTCGCGCTCTTGAACAGCAACGAAGCGTTTTGTTCGTTCTCGCAATCGACAACAATGGCGTCGTAACGCTGCGACATTAACTTCTTAACCGCCGCAAACGGTTCGTGAACCTGCTCGACCGTGAAGTCCAGGTCGAAAAAAACTTGGCTTACGATGCGCGCTAATTTTTCTTCGGGACAGAACAGTAACGCTTGGTAACCCATAATGAGGTCATCCTAGGTAATACGGTGGGTACCAGCAAGTTACGGGGGTAATTGAAATGCCCAGCGACACTTAGACAAGACGTCTTACCGAGTGGCAGTCATCATAAGAGTGATCGTGAATAGCGTCAGGGCCGTTGAAAATCGACGATCACCACGGTCTGGAAGGGGTGAGCCTTGCCGTCGCGCACGTAAGGGCGATAGCGCCATTGCCTTACCGCTGCCATTGCCGCCGGCGCCAAAGCAGAATTGCCCTCGACCAACTTCACGCGTGCGACCTTGCCCTCAACATTCACCAAAGTCTTGAGCACAATCGTGCCTTGCGCTCCTCCGGGGTGCCCGGTCGATGGATATTTTGGCGGAACGCTATGAACGAGTCTCTTCTCGGCACCTTTGGACGAGAGGATTACTGCGTTGGCATTCTCGGGCGCTTCGGCTTCGGATGAATCCGCGGGCCCTTCGCTGCTGGATTCCGCAGCCGTCTTATCGCCCGGCTTTACTGCGGCGATTTTGTTTGACTGAAGTTCGTTTGGCGCAGGCGCAGCGCTAACTGGAGAGGCCGCCGACCCGTCGGAAGCCGCTACCGCCGCCGGATTAGCCACGGACGACGACGATAGTGAACTCACAGTTCCTTGCGGACTCTTTGAGCCGGACGCAGGAGTTACCTCGCTTGAAGGGCTCGGCGATGCTGGCTGCGCAGTCGTGACTGGCCGAACCGGGGCGCTTAAAGGTTTAGCGGAGGCGGGCGCCTGAACTGGTCGTAGTGCAGATCCAAATAAGGTTAGCAGTCGATCAATTTGCGGCTGAGCCATGCTCCGGAATTCGGGCTGATAAGTCCACGCGGCATAAAAACCCCCGCCCGCAAGAGCTAGCATCAGGACGCCGATGAGCGCCCCTTTTCTCTTCGGCTGAACTCGCGCAATAGACGGATAATCCACCGCCGCCACTTCTCGCGCGGCTATAAGTGGCCTCGCATTTTTCTTTTCATCAGCCTCCGACTCATTCCTCTCCAGCTCCGCCAGAACCGGATCGTCCGAAGGCTTCATGATCATTGCTGTCTTCAAAATCCCCGCACCAGATCGAGCCGAAAGTTGAGGAGCAGGTTGAGCCGCAAGTCGACCCAAAGTTGTAGCCAAAGACACGCCAGCTCTATATTCGGAAGCTTGCTTGTCTCCGTTCCGGCTCGGCGCGGAAGCCGTCGCAGCTTCTTCAAAGCTGTTGGAAACTGCCACAACCGCTTTTGAACTTAGGTTGGGAGTAACATCAGCGAAGTTGGTGAGTTGCGACGAAGTGTCTGCGAACGCAATCGCCCGGCCCTCTTCCGCACCCAGGTCTCGTCCAGCTCTCGCCGCTTCGATTGTTGAGGCAATCTTGCCTTCCTTCTGTTCACTTGCAAACACTGAAGCTGCGCCTTCATTCACAGGCGCATCCTTCTTCACCCGGCTGACCGCGGTGCGAATCGTGCTGCGCGCCTGATCTTTCGCGACCGGCTTGGTCAAAATCAATTCTGCGCCGAGCCGAAACGCGGTTGGCAATCCTGCACGCCCATCAACGATCGCGATCGGCACAGGATTATTGCCATTTTTTCCGCGACGGCAAACATCAAAAATCAGCTTGGCTGCGGGCAGGTTTTCGCAATCCACCAGCACTAAATCGAAGCTCTGCGAATTGAGTTTTTGGGCAGCAGAAACGCCGTCCAGCGGGCGCTCCCAAGTCACTGCCATCTCTTCTAAAACACCAGTAATCGCGCTAACCGCCTGATCGTCAGGCGACAACAGCAGAGCATGAGCCATAACTCTCTCATGCTAGGAACGGCAGGCAAAAGCCGCAAGTTACCGGGGTAAGCGAGGACGCTCCCTATAGTTCCGCCAACCGCGCACAAACCGATTTTATGTTTGCCGATTTTTCGCAACTGCGGATTCGGGCACGGGATACTCAATGGCTCCGCGGAAAGCCGCCTTGTCATCGGGCGCGAAATCCGGAAAGGGCAGTTTATTCTCATCGCGCCATCGCTGGACTTGCTGCTCCGCCACGGCTAATTTTTCTTTATCGAGCCCCGAGTCGCGCGCGAGATACAAAGTCTGCGATGGGAACGCGAGTCCGCTGCCCGATTTTCCCACGATATCCATGATCCGCAGCAAGAGATCCTCGCGGACGGCTATGAATTCGTTGGAATCGCGCGTCAGAACGAACGCCGTGATCTCAAGCCGCAACGAACTGCTATCGAAATTGGCGAAGCGGATGTTCGCACTGTCGCTTCCAACCTTCGGATGTGCATATAACATTTTACGAATTTCAGCCAGCAGATAACGCAATTGATCTGCCGTCGTTTCGCATCGGATCGAGAGCACGGGATTAAAAAGAATTTTGTCCCGCCGCGTGAAATTTTCAATGTTCATGGTGGCGAGCGAACCGTTGGGGATAGACAACTGTGTTCGTCCGTCGGTGCGAACCCGAGTCGAACGCAGGCTGATATCCTCTACCGTTCCGGTGCGATCACCGAAGCGGCAGTAATCGCCCACGCGAATAACTTCATCGGCGAGAACAGAAATCCCGCCGAAAAGATTCTCCAGCGTTTTCTGCGCTGCAAAAGCGATGGCGATTCCGCCGATGCCGAGTCCGGCGAGCACGGTGGTGAGGTTAAAACCGAGAATGCCGAGCATTGCCAGGATGGCAACAATCACCACGAGCGCAGTCAGTAAGCGTTCGCCAAGAACCATCAACGTTCCAGCGCCAATGCGTCCCGCGCTGATCGCGTGCGTCCGCAGCCGCTGCATGGTAAGGCTGGTGGCGCGGAGCAGAAACCAGAAAAATCCAATGCAGAAAATGACGCCGATGGTCCGGAAATAATAAATACGGATGAGCAACGGTAAGCCAAAGTGGCCAGCTATCAAGCGATGCGCCACTGCGCTGAAGCAAATCAGCAGCGGCCTCGAAACCTGCCCGTAACCATGCAAGTTCGCTTTATTCCGGTACTTCAGCCACAAGCGCCGAGGAATGGCGAGCAGAAGTAGAATGGCCCAGCCAATTGCAATCGCGACCGGGATGGCGAGCAACAGCGCCAACCATTGCCAGAACGGCATTCCTAGAAGCGCGTTCCGCACCAGAACTTGAGGCAACTTATTCTCGACCTGGTGCGCCTCAACCGTGTCATACAACTCGGGAACTTTATTCAGCGTCTCCGCGGAAAAGAGCCATACTTTTCCGGTCTGAACAAGCACCACAGGCACATCGGTATCGCCCACGGAAAAAGTTCCGATAATCTGGCGATCGGACGAACCGTATTCGGGATTGCCCTCGGGACGCGTACTCAGACGACGCAGGCTCCCCACGAAGGCGCGGTCCATCAGCACCTTCAGCTTGTCAGCGAGGTTTACTCCTTGCGACTGGCGCCGCGCGCCGCTCATTTGCAGGTACTCGGCAGCGGTCTTGTAATCGCCGCCTTGTGCGGCCTGCAAGAATCCGAGCACAGTCCCCGATGGCGTATCCCGCCCTAGCGGATCACCGCCCGCATTCGCTTCCTGATTCTTCCCTCCAGGCTTCAGCAGTCCACCCACAGACTGCGCATTCAACCCATGGAAGGAAAGAAGAACGACGAGAACCAGCGTTGCTAATTTTTTCATTGAGACCTTACATAAGTGGAGAGTGGAGAGCCGGGCGTCCCCGCCCAGCCAAACTCTTCGCAGAAGAGACGGGCGAGATGCCCGTCACTCCTGCCGAACGTTGTCTTACGATCTTTTCGGACGATAAATATCCGTGGCCTGCCCGTAGAAGACCTCAGCCGATTCCATCATCGTCTCGGATAGCGTCGGGTGCGGATGAATCGTCATGCCCACATCGGCCGCCAGCGCGCACATCTCAATGGCCAGTACACCTTCAGCAATTAATTCCCCAGCGCCCGCACCTACGATACCGACTCCAAGCACGCGCTCTGTCTTCGGATCAATCAGCAGTTTGGTGAGACCTTCAGGCCGATCAAGCGTAACCGCACGCCCTGATGCAGCCCAGGGAAATTTGGCGACGCTGATCTCGCGTCCTTGTTCTTTGGCCTGCGTTTCCGTCAGCCCAGCCCACGCGATTTCAGGATCAGTAAACACGACCGCCGGAATCGCGTTTGGCTCGAACGCGACCTTGTGCCCAGCGATCGCTTCGACCGCAGTGCGTCCCTCATGCATCGCCTTATGCGCCAGCATCGGCTCGCCCGCCACGTCGCCAATGGCGTAAATAGTAGGCTCCGCCGTCTGCCGCTGCTCGTTGATTTCAATAAATCCTTT
>JGI12635J15846_10001804_pt1 | contig 18630 bp, 14 predicted proteins | sample BlaSpr_A8_OM2_M2_FD_15846 | JGI IMG/M metagenome (IMG submission 15846) | reverse complement strand
TGATGGCGTACGAGACGGACAATGCGCTGTCTGGGAAAACCAATAATCCGTGGGAGCTTTCGCGATCGGCGGGCGGGTCGAGTGGAGGCGAAGCGGCGGCGATCGCGTCGGGTTGTTCGATGGGAGGAGTGGGAAGCGATGGAGGCGGATCGGTACGGGTTCCGGCACATTTTTGTGGCATTAGCGGGTTGAAGCCGACTCCAGGACGGATTCCTGGGACGGGACATTTTCCGCGCGGGGCTGGGGCGTTCGCCTGGTTGGGCGTGGTGGGGCCGATGGCGCGAACAGTGGCCGATGTGCGCGCGTTGTTTGATGTGATGAAGGGGCCAGACGCGGACGATGCGCTTTCTTCAGCGATTGAAGCGCGATCTTTCGGCGAAGGTGAGCTGGCAGGAATGCGGGTGGGGATACTGGAGTCGAGCGCATTGGGGGATGTCACAGCGGAAACTACGGAGGCGGTTGAGAGAGCTGCTGCTTTGCTTTCAGAACAATTCCACATGGAACCGTTTCCGCTGGAGGGGCTGGAGCAGGCGATTGAGTTGTGGTGGTTTTTCTTTGGGCCGATGATCGCGCGGTTATTTGTGCCGATGGTGAAGGGGCGCGAGACAGAGTTGAGTGCGATGTTTCGAGAATACATGTCGGCGGCGAGGTTGAAAATTGCGCCGACGATGGACGAGTTCATGGGCGCCTGCGTGAAGCGCGATATCTTGCGGGCAAAAATTATCAAGCAGATGCGAGATGTGCCGATTTTGCTTTCACCGGTTTGTGCGGCGCCGGCGTTTCGACATGGCGAAGGAAACTGGCAGCCGGGTTGCGGTTATCGCGACACGATGCGGCATGCGCAGTGGTTGAATCTGGCGGGTTTTCCGGGAGTTTCGGTGCCGATGGGTTTTTCCGCGGAGGGGTTGCCGATTGGTGTGCAAGTGATCGGCAGGCCGAACGAGGACGAGTTGGTTTTGGCGGTCGCGGAAATATTGGAGACGGCGCGAGGAAAGACCACCCAATTAATCCGGAGTTGACCGCGAGGACGCAACTGAACTGTGGAACAGTGTCCTAGGAAAATGCGAGAGGTTAGCCTGAATCCAGAGGGTTGTTGCATCGGGACAGAGAAGAAGGACACTCTGGGCAACGACTCTGAAATGGAGCAGCAAGAATGAAACTTTATCGCGTTGCTTGGTCCCTTTCGCTTCTTCTTTTCGTCACATTCGAGTGGTCCAGCGGTGACGTTCACGGAGCTCAACAGGATGCGACGGCAACGCGATTGAAGCCCTCGCGTAGCACGTCGAATGACACTAAGTTCGTGAGCTGTTTTGGCAAGGGGCAGCCGACCGGCTCGTACATCGTGCGAAGTCCAACTCTGACCTCACCTGACGGCCTTCACCGAGCCTATGTCGAAGTAGAAGCCATCGCCTTCCGGCCCAAGGATGAACCTTCTGACAGCGAGCCCTCTTGTGAGAACACCTCCCGTCTGTTCCTGGCTGGACCGGGAGATAGTGAGTTCAAGCTCGTATATACGCAGTCTCCTCCAGACATCTCGGACGGTAACAGTTTGAAACTTGTGGATTGGTCGGCCGACGGAACGAACCTCCTAATAGAGCGAACCATCTGGAAGTATGAGTCTGAAGGGAACTTGACCGACCTAGTGCTCTTTGCTGTGAGTTCCGGGATGATTACAGCCCCCGACCTGTCGAAGATTCTAGAAACCCGATTTGGCAAGGACTGTAGCTCTGAGAACTCTGTCCTTGGTTTTACGCCGGAAGGCAATGTCGTCATCTTGGTGGCCCCTGTTAAGGACACTTACTACAACGACGGCGCGATCTCTTGTGTGAAAAAGAAAACGCCGTTAGCACTGGATGCGAAGCGTGCATCGCAAGCTGTCGCCCAGGTATTACCCGCCGACTTCAAGATTCGACATTACGGGCAATTTCCTGAACGACAGGCATCAAGGAAATGACCTAAGAATCTGGCAGGCGGAAGTCATTGCCTGGTAAACGCGTTCATCGGAAGTTGGTTCACTGCCGCTATTCCTTTTTGGGGCTGGAGGAGTACAATGCGGCGCATGAACCGACGAACATTTATTGGAAGTTCTGTGGCGACTACACTTTTGGCTTCGCGCTCGACATTTGCTACCGGGGCTACCGGACTTGGTGGGGCTGCTGAGGCTGCACATAAACTGGATCGCATTGGTGTGCAGCTTTATACCGTGCGGGAGATGATGAAGACGGACTTTGAGGGGACGCTCGCGAAAGTTGCGGGCGTCGGTTACAGCGAGGTGGAATTCGCGGGGTATTTCGATCACCAGCCGAAAGATATTCGAGCCGTGCTGGACCGGGTGCATCTCACGGCTCCCAGCGAGCATGTTTCCTATGAAGTGGTGCAGCACAAATGGCCGGAGACGCTCGACGCGGCGCATGTGGTCGGTCACAGCTTCATTGTGTGTCCCTCGATTGATGAGGCGGAGCGCAAGATGACGGCCGGGTATAAGAAAGCGGCGGAGGTTTTTAACCGGGCGGGCGAGGCCAGCAAGAAAGCGGGGATTCAATTCGCGTATCACAATCACAGCTATGAATTCGAGCCGCTGGCGGATGGCGGCGGAAAGTTTGGGTATGACATTCTGCTGAGCGAGACGGACCCAAAGCTGGTGAAGATGGAGATGGATCTTTGCTGGATCACCATTGCGGGACAGGATCCGCTGACATATTTCAACCGCTATTCGGGGCGGTTTCCTTTAGTGCATGTGAAGGATTGGACCAAGGGACCGGACGGGAAGATGAGCCAAAAAGACGGGCATATGGCAGACGTGGGCGACGGCGCGATTGATTGGAAGCGCTTGTTTGCGCAATCGAAGAAAGCCGGGATAGAACATTACTTCGTGGAGAACGACGAGCCGACTTCGCCGATTGAAGATCTTCGCAAGAGTTATACGTACCTGCACGATCTGCGCTTTTAGTTCACGCGGCGCGGAGAAAGCGAGTTATGGATAAATTTCTTTTGTGCGCTGCGTTTGCGGCGATGCTACTCCTCGCGGATGGACATCCTCAGGAAAAAAGTACCGCCCAAGAAAAAAGTCCGGCACAAGACAAAGCTCCGTCCCAGGGTCAGTCATTCAAACCGCTATTTAATGGCAAAGATCTGAACGGCTGGAAGCATGTGGGACCCGGCAGCATGAGTGTCGAAGATGGATTGATTCGCACGCATGGCGGAATGGGATTGCTGTACTGGACGGGCGGGAAGATGGGGAATTGCCGGATTCGCGTGGTGTATAAAATGCGCGACCACAATGACAATTCCGGTGTGTTTGTGCGCATCCCGATCGAGCCTCGCGAGCCATGGATGCCGGTGCATTACGGGTACGAAGTGCAGATTGATAACGAGCCGGAGACCTCGAAGGAAGACGAGTATCACGTTACGGGGACGCTTTATTCGTTGACCAAACCGGCGGCGCGTCCGGGAAAGCCGGGGCCGGAGTGGAACACCATGCTGATCACGCTGGATGGTCCGCATACCGTGGTGGTGTTGAACGATGTGAAGGTTACGGATTACACGGAAGGGCAACCTGTGCCGGAGAAGAAGTTTGATTTTGAGCCGGAGCGCGGGCGGCGGCCGAATGAGGGTTATATGGGGCTACAAAACCATAGCGACAATGACATTGTGTTTTTTAAAGAAGTCAGCGTGCAGCCATTGCATTGATGATTGTTTTCAAGATGGCTGAGAATTTTCGGAGGGTAGACGATGACCAAAGATCTTTCGCGCCGTGAATTTCTGCAAAAGAGCGCCGGGGTGTCGGGTGCGTTGGTTGCGACGCGGACTTTTTTTCTTGATCCGGAGTCGATTCCCTTCCCGTCCAAGGCGGTGGGGGCGAGCGATCGAGTGCGATTTGGGATTATCGGAATTGGAATGCAAGGCTCGGGGCTGCTGACGAATGCGGTTCAGTTGCCGGGAGTGGAATGCGTAGCCGCGTGTGATTTGTATGACGGGCGGCATGCGCTGGCGAAAGAGATTGCCGGTTCGAATGTGACGACCACGCGGCGGTACCAGGAATTGCTAGCGAATAAAGATATCGACTGCATCGTGGCGGCAGTTCCTGATCACTGGCACAAGCAAGTGGTGGTGGATACGGTGAGCGCGGGCAAAGATATTTACTGCGAGAAGCCAATGTCGCACACGGCGGCCGAAGGCGTGGCGATGGTGGCTGCGGCGCAGAAAACGGGAAGAATTGTGCAGATCGGCTCGCAGCGGGTCAGCTCGGTGATTTGCGCCAAAGCAAAGGAAATGCTGGCGCAAGGGATGATTGGAAAACTGAACCTGGTGGAAGGTTCGCTCGGGCGGAATGATCCGACGGGAGCCTGGGAATATCCGCCGCCGCCGGATTTGTCGCCGCAAACGCTGGACTGGGATACCTGGCAAGGAACGGTGCCGAAGCGGCCTTTTGACGCGAAAGTGTTTGCGCGGTGGCGGTGCTGGAAGGAATACGGAACGGGCGTGGCGGGCGATTTGCTGGTGCACCTGATCAGCGGCATGCAATACATGTTGGGCTGGAATGAACCGCCGAAGCGGGTGATGTCCATGGGCGGGATATTGCGATTCCCTGACGGGCGGAATATGCCGGATGTGCACGCCACGTTATTTGAGTATGGAGAAGTGCCGGTGTATATGCGGCTGGATCTGGGTTGCGAGACGCCGGAGATTTACCGGTTTATGGGTTCGAAGGGGATTTTGGAAGTGACAGAGACGGCGATCAACTACTTGCCGCAAACGGGCGAAGATTCCGCGCCGAGTTACTACGCGAGCGGCTACCCGCGGGAGATGCGGGAGGCTTACATCAAGAAGTGGCATGAGGAGCATGATCCGGCTCCAGGCAAAGAACCAACGATGGAGGGCTTTAGTTATAAGGGCGTGTCGTGGGATGAGGAAAAGCCGCATTTGTGGCGATTTTTTCAGGCCGTGAAGAGCCGGCAGCCGGTGACCGAGGATGCGGTTTTTGGGCATAATGCGGCGCTGGCGTGCCATTTGGCTAATGAATCGTATTTTCGACGGAGCGCAACTACTTGGGATGCGGCATCGCAGCAGATTAAGGGATAAGGGCGTGAGATTTGGGGTTTAGGATTTTGATATCAGAATCAAAGGGCGAGCATCTAATGGAGTAGGCTCTTTATCGATTGGCTATGTACCGAAAGAACTTGAACTTAGCTGTCGAAAAGGAGTAATTAGGGAGAACGCGGGCGCAACTTTTTGACCGCGTTGGGTTTTAACAAGCATCGGTGATTCGACAGACTGGGTAAAGCCGAGTACAGCAAGTACCCGGAAATGAGCGGTTTGCGGTTACCGGGAGGGCCATATGAAATACCTAAGATATTTTGCGTTGTTAGCGGTTTGCATGTTTGCGGCGAGCTATTCGCACGCACAGGTTGAGGTTGGAGTTGGCGTCGGTGGCGGATATGGGGGTTATGCCTATGGCGGGCCTCCGGTGTGTAGCTACGGCTACTATGATTACGCGCCTTACGCTTGCGCTCCGTACGGCTACTGGGGACCTGATTACTTCGTGAATGGACTGTTCATCGGAGTCGGACCCTGGTACGGCTGGGGCTTCGGGCGAGGCTTCTATGGCCGTGGTTACTACGGTAGGGGCGGTTACGGCGGCTACGGTCGGGGCGGCTACTATGGCCGAGGCGGATATGGCGGGCGCGGTTATTACGGCGGCGGGTATAACGGACGCGGCGCTTACAATGGACGCGGTTCCTACGGCGGCGGATATGGCGGACGCGGTAACTTCGGAGCGCAGGGCGGCCGAGGATTTAGCGGCGGCGGGCGCGGCGGAAACTTCCAATCACGTGGTGGTAGCAGCAGCTTCCACGGCGGTGGTGGCGGTGGATTCCACGGCGGTGGCGGATCACACGGCGGCGGTGGCGGACATGGCGGTGGAGGGCACCGCTAAGACGCTCAGATCATAAAGAAGATTGAAAAAACGGCTGGCTAGATGCCAGCCGTTTTTTTTGGCTGGACGTTTTTCTGAAACGCGTTCGGTTCGCGGATGCCGCACGTTGAAGGCAAAACAATACGTCGTTGGAATGAATAGAAAGAAAGAGTATGTCGTTCGTGAATCCGCCCGCCTCGACGTGCTTTTTGGGTTTGGAGTTGACCGTCGAACAGTCTCTTAAACAGCACCTCGACTATCGCCGTTCCCAAACCTGAGCCCACGACTGGCGGTGGGCCCAGTTTCCAGCAACTCCAAGTTGTATGCCGCGAAAAGGCAGCCCGAAAGCCGCCCTGCACTTTTAGTTGCTTGGGGTGAGAAGAAAAAGGGTCTGCGGATAGCCGAAAGTGTTATTCCCGATAGAAAATGCGTCGGTAGCGTTCGTTGTTTTGAACTGCATCTGAATTGTGTGCGAATTTCCGTCCCCCGTTAGAGCACCCTGCATAGAGAACGCAGATGTTGTGTTCAAGTCGAGCATAATGAACGCGCTGGTGATGACAGTACTTGTGCTCGTGTCGGTGAGACTCACGATTCCTTGAACCGACGTGGAGGCAATCTGGGCTTGTCCGCTCGCCCACATCAGCAGTTTCCATCCAATTGGAACGACCGCAGTGTATGACAAGTTGGTTGCGTCCACGGCCGTAAACGAAGTTCTGGAAGTGGTGTAGTTTGACGAGTTCTGAGTTCCGACCTTCACCGTCGTGGTCGGTATCCCGATTGTCGTGAACTTGGTCTCGAGAAAATTGTATTCGCTAGACGCACCGCCGTTTAGTTGGACGATGCGACCTGAGAATTGCGGTGTCCCGCCAGTGACTGCTACGCTAGGTGGTGCATTGTAGCCCGTCAGGTCAATCAAGTTGCCGGTTGCTTGTCCGGTTCGAATAGTATTCGTAAAGGACCCAGTGAGGTTGAACCCGTAAAAACAGGAAGCATCTGCATCTTGGTCGCTGGCCGGAGTGTTCAAGTTGAAGCTGAGTCCGTAAGAGTTCGCTGGTATGCTTGCCCACTCCTGCAGAACCGATAGCTTATTAAAGAAATTGGTGTCGGTGTTCAATTCGCAATCCACACCTCCAACTAGCCCTCCTCTCACCCACACATCGTTGAACGAGTTCTGCGTGACCGTTGGACCAGCATTTGGAGTGCCCGAACCGATTAACTGGATACCGGAGAGAACGGGACCCGGATTTGAGCCTGTGGTGCTATTCCCGTAAATAATGAGATGGTCGAACTTGTTAAAACTGTTCGATATGGTTCCACCGCTGCCAGATGCCGAGAGCTTCAGAGCAGGCACCGATGGGCCGCCCGCCTGGTTTATAACGACATGTCTGAACTGATTTTGAACGCAGAACGCATTGCCGCTGACGTTGTATGCCTTGAGTTCCAAGCCAGCCGCACTCGCGGCAGTGGAGAAATCTAGCCACAGGTTTTCCCAGCGAGTGTTGCTGATATTGGTTAGGGTCAGAGACGCGGTGTACTGCAACATTACTGAGTTCGTGGAGATACCAACGCCTTCACTGGTAGACATGCCAATCAAGGCTGTTCCACTCGGAATATTCGTTGGACCGGCGTAAGTGCCAGGGGGGATTAGAACCGCACCACCAGTGGAAGGTAGCGCGTTGATCGCAGCTTGAACGGTTCTGTACTGAAGGCCATCTACGATAACAACCGCCGTACCGAACGGTAGGTCGCCAGCCAGCTTGCGATCCGCGGGTATGCCAGAGCCGCTGAGCCGGTCGCCGGGAAATGTATTCTGTGCTGCGTTGATTTGCGCAAGGTCAGATTGGGCAAGGGTACGGTACACCGGTGGTGCAGGATCTCCCGATGACGGTCCAGCGAGAAACTTGTTCGGGAGAACGGTACCCTGAACCGGAGTCGGCGCGGCGGTGATTCCGATAGGCGTGATGCCGGATAAATCCCCAGAAGCCCGTTTCAGAATATATTTTCTCGATGAAACAGTTCGACCATTCGAATCGGTTACGAAGTAGAACGTCCCGACGGGGGAGATGGTATCGTTCCCCGGTTTCGTGATCGAAAAGGACGCAGCCGCAGGTGCCGTGCTGAATATCGTCACGGCGAGGACGCTATTTGAAATCTTTGGATATAACGGAACAAGGCCCATTAACTGAGCAGTAATGAAACCTGTACCCCCGCGAGGGACCCGCCGAGAGCATATGAATATGGCATTTTTAGTCCTTAGGCTGCAAGAGCCGATTGTTTGCGAAAAGCGGATACCGGCCTTCTGGTACTTAGCTGGCCTCGTTACGACGAAAGCCAATTTGAAGTGATATATATTCGCAAACTTATCTTAGTTATAATAATTGCGTGTCTCTGTCCGGGTTAAGGAGTCCATCGAACATGAATAAGCTCTTAATCTTATTTTCAATTTTCGTCACGGTCTTGAGCTTGGTCTGCGAGGCGTGTGGCGGCGGAGCCACCTCAGGAAGCACTCCCCAGACCGCTCGACTGAGAGTAATAAATGGCTCTTGGTATGTACCAGGAGGCATGAATGTACTCGTCGATGGGACTACGGTGGCCAGCAATATTGCGTATCCGATGTGTGTTAACGAAGTATGCCAAACATTGAGCCCGTACGTTTCTGTTAAATCCGGAGGAGTGGATTTCGCGGTGGAGAGCGCGGGTAATACTACAAATCTAGTGCCCCAGTTCCAAAAGCTCAATTTGGCGCCTAACACGCAAAATACATTAATTGTGGTGGGAACTGTGTCCGGGACCCAGGGCGGAGGCTACTTGTTTCTTGATGACGATGTTCCTGCAGCCAATTCGGTTAAGCTTCGCATTGCACATACCGACCCATCTTTTGCCGGCACCCTAGCAGCCTGGGTCTTGCCGCACGGCACCCCTGCCAGCGGAACTCCCACAATCAGTAATGTGCTGCTCGGTTCGGCTTCGAGTTATTTGACGTTGAGTCCGGCCTCCTACGATGAGACCTTCAGCGTTAGCTGTTTTACCGGGTCAAACTGCATCAGTGTAGGTCCTACTACCTTTAGCGCCAATCTTAACGTTACGGTTTATCTTTTGAATGAAGGCTCGTCACATAGGCCGCTAATATTACAGGACAACTAACATGCCAGTGGGCCTTACACAATTTCAATTAGTCTAGAAATAAGCCCCGGCGTCCGAGTGGCACCTAGACTGCCGCAACTGTGGCTGACCTAAACTGAGTCTCTCACCCAAATATGGGAACTCTGTCAGATCTTTATAAGCCGTGAGGTAAAGTGACGCCATTCGTTTGTCGCAGCGAATTAAAGCCAGCCGGCTTGCTATCGAATTCGGGTGAGTCCTGTTTTCTTGTTCCTACGAAGCACGATTTGATGGCCGCTTCCTCAAAAATATTCCACTAGAAAGTAAAAGTGGCTAGCAGTTTTCCCTTTTCAGTATTCGTAGCCGTGGCGCGCGTGACCGGCAAGTTGCGCAGCAACGGGCGAAAGGTATCCGTCTGTAGTTTCAGCTCGGGCGAACCGGAGCGCCGCGAGAAAGCGACTGGAGGGGAATGTAAAGATTTTTGGCGGCTGCGGGGAACACCGTCACACTTCGGGCAGCGGCGGGCAGCCGGGGAATTCGGGGAGCGCGGTGTTGCCGATGTACTGGAGATCGGCGATGCCGATTTTGCTGGTGTAGAAAGCGTCGCAAGTGAGGTTGCGAACGAAGGCGAAGAAAACCACACCCTGGCTGAGAGTCGGATCGGCTTTAGCGTTTTTGCGGAAAGCGATGAGGTCGAGGACGGATTTTCTTTGCTCGGGAGTGCAATCCAAATAGGGACTGTTGTAGCGGTCGGTGCAGAAACCGTCGAGCCAATACAAGCCGCCACCGAGTCTCAGTTGATATTTTTCGTTTTCGCTGGTGAGAAGATCGATAAATTCGGGGGCGCCCGCTTCGATGGCTCCGCCGGATTTTTCGTCCTTGGGGATAATGGTTTCGCAAAGAGAGGTTAACGTTTCGTACTGATGCGGCGTGAAATATTTTGGCGTGTACTTTCCGGAGGGAGCGGCGGCTTTAGCTTTTTGGACTGCTTGATGGGCGTATTCGGCGGCTTGGGTGGGGATCACTTGTAAGACTGAGCCGCCAACGGTGCTGAGCGCCAGCGTTTTCAGAATGTCGCGCCTGCTGATTCCTGCGCTCATGTTAGATATTTCCTTTCTTGGCTTCGTCGAGGAGATATTCGGAAGCGCGCCAGGAGAGAGCCATGATGGTTAAGGTAGGATTTTTATCCGGGTTGGTGACGAGTGGAGCGCCATCGGTAACAAAGAGATTTTTTACGTCGTGAGCCTGGCAGTAAGCGTTTACGACGGAAGTTTTTGGATCGGCGCCCATGCGGGCGGTCCCGACTTCATGAATAATTTTGCCGCCTTCCAGAATTCCGAAAGGATATTGGCCGTCAATGGCGGTTTTTGTTTTGTAGACGCCACCCATCGCTTCGACGATGGAGCGGAAAGTTTGCTGCATATCCTGCGCCTGGCGCAATTCGTACTCCGACCAGCGAAAATGGAAACGCAAAACGGGGATGCCCCACTGATCGACAACATCGGGATCGATTTCGCAGTAGGTATGGGGATTGGGAATCATTTCGCCGCGTCCTGCGAAGCCGATGGTGGTGCCGTACATTTGTCGCGCGCGGGATTTGAGGGTGGCGCCGTAACCCTCTTCGTCATGGCAAAGTTCGTGGAACATTCCCACGCCGGGCATGTCGCGGCCGCCGTATAGCTCGATGTGATAGCCGCGGGGAAAATCATTTTTGCGATCGAACTTCCACCACGGGATATACAGGTGCATGCCGCCGACGCCATCGTGATTGTGGGGCGGCATTTTTTCGAGGGCCGGTATGCGGCCCCAGCCATCGCTGCCGACTGAATCGGTTAGATATTTTCCGACCGTTCCGGAGGAATTGGCGAGGCCGTCAGGAAATGTTGTGGAGCGCGAATTCAGCAACAGGCGTGCAGATTCGCAGGCACTGGCAGCGAGAACGATGGCGCGCGCGTTGACGCGTTTTTCGGTGAGAGTGTTTTTATCGACGTACGAGACGCCTTCGGCCTTGCCATCTTTGCCGACGACGACGGCGCGGGCCATGGCGCCGGTGATTAAAGTTAGGCGGCCAGTTTTCATCGCGGGCGGCAGCAGCACCTGGCTGGAACTGAAATTGGACGCGGTGATGCAGCCTCGACCGCACTGGCCGCAGTAATGGCAAGGAGCGCGGCCATTGATGGAGCGGGTTAGAACCGCGAGGCGCGCGGGAATGCAAATGATGTTGAGTTTGTCGCAGGCCTTTTTGACGAGGAGTTCTGTGCAACGAGGCTTGGGAGGCGGAAGAAATACACCGTCGGGCGCGCTGGAAACATTTTCTTTGGTGCCAAAAACGCCGATGTAGGATTCAACTTTGTCGTAGTAAGGAGCGATGTCTTCGTAAGTGATGGGCCAATCGTCACCCAGGCCATCGCGCGTGCCGGAAGTGAAGTCGATGGGGGCAAAACGGAGAGCGATGCGGCCCCAGTGATTGGTGCGGCCACCGACGATGCGCGAACGAAACCATTGAAAATTGGCGCCTGGCGCGGAAGTGTAGGGTTCGCCGTCGATGTCCCATGCGCCGTTGGGCGCGAGGAATTCGCCGAAATTTTCGCTGGCGTGGCCGCCGACGCCCGCGCCACGATGAGGCAATTCGTAGGGCCACATCAACATTTTGAAATCTTTTTCGGGATTTACGGGTGGACCGGCTTCGAGCAAAACAACGTTTAAGCCGCCTTCGGTGAGAATTTTGGCGGCCATGCCGCCGCCTGCGCCGGAGCCGACGATACATACGTCATAGGTTTTTGGAGAACGAATAACCTGAGACATCCTTTACAGCTCACCCTTTTTCATTTGCGAGACGGCAAAATCGCAGGCCCGAGCGGTGAGAGCCATGTAGGTGAGCGAAGGATTGACGCAGGCGGACGAGACCATGCAGGCGCCGTCGGTGAGAAAAAGATTTTTCGCGTCATGGGCCTGATTGTGTTCGTTCAAGACGGAGGTTTTGGGATCCTTGCCCATGCGCGCGGTGCCCATTTCATGAATGGTCAGGCCTGGGGCGTTATTTTCAATGAAGGGGCGAATGTCAGTGGCGCCCGCGGCGGTGAGCATTTCGGCAGCCTGGATAGACATGTCTTTCAGCAAGGCTTTCTCATTATCGCCAAAGGCGCAATGAATTTTTAAAGTGGGGATGCCCCAGGCGTCGTTCTGTTCTTTATTAATTTCAATAAAATTGTCGCGGTTGGGGAGGCACTCGCCGAAACCGTAGAACGAGAAATGCCACGCGCCGGGCTTGCGAAGGGCGTTCTTGAAATCGGGTCCGAAGCCCGCGGAGTTGATGCCGCGCGACCAGCCTTCGCGGTACGCGCCGCCCTGGTAGCCATAGCCACGAAGGAAGGGTTCCTTGGTTTTTATATTTCTGAAGCGCGGAACGTATATGCCGTTGGGGCGATTGCCGAATTCGTCTTTGTCTTCGTGACCGGGAATGATGCCGTCGGCGCCGGCGCCCATGACGTGATCCATAAGATTGTGGCCAAGCTCGCCGCTGGTATTGGCAAGGCCGTTGGGAAATTCGGGAGTTGCGGAGTTCAATAAAATACGCGTGGATTCAAGAGCTGAGGCGTTCAGAAAAAGAATGCGGCTGCGAAATTCGAGAGATTGTTTGGTCTGGCCGTCGATTACGCGGACGCCGGTTACTTTGCGAGTGGCCGGATCAAAGATCAGGCTGTGCACCACGCTGTAAGGGCGGAGCGTCATCCGGCCGGTTTTTTCCGCGGCGGGTAGCGTGGAATTCAAGCTGCTGAAGTAGGAGCGGGTGATGCAACCGCGATGGCAAACTCCGCAATAGTGGCACGCGGCGCGTCCGCGATGCACGCGCGTTAAAACGGCGGCGCGCCCGATGGTTAATATGCGGCCGTCGTTGAAACTTTTCGGCAAGGCCTCTTTGACAACGAGTTCGGCGCACGTCATTTCCATTGGCGGCAGGAATTTGCTGTCGGGAAGTTGGGGGAGACCTTCGGCCTGGCCGCTGATGCCGACAAAATCTTCCACGTACTCGTACCAGGGCTCGATGTCCTTGTAGCGGATGGGCCAGTCGGCGGAGATTCCGTCGCGTACGTTGGCTTCGAAATCAAGATCGCTTAGACGATAACTTTGACGGCCCCACATGATGGACTTGCCGCCAACCTGGCGTCCACGAATCCAAGTGAAGGGCTTGTCAGGATCGGTGGTGTAGGGATTGTCGAGATCGTTGACGAAAAATTTGCTGGAGTATTCATCGCACGCGTAATAACACTCACGCTGAACTTTTTGTGTTTTGAGGCGCTCCTCGCGGTAATCCCAGCCGCGATACTTCAATTCCCAGGAGGGAACGTGTTCGACATAATCCTGTTCAGGGATGATGGCGCGGCCGGCTTCGAGCAATAGAACATTGAGACCCTTTTCGGTGAGTTCTTTTGCGGCCCAGCCACCGGTGATACCGGAGCCGATGACGATTGCGTCGTAAATTTTTGTGCCAGGCATCAATTCTCCCTAAGCCTTGGTCGCGCCAGCGGCGGTCACAGGAGTACATCCGTGATATGCGCCGGGAATGATTTGTTTGCGAAGCTCCTGAGTGAAGCCAACTTCGGATGTGTAGTAGCCGTACAGAGTCATGCGTTTTACGACGCCAAAAAAATCGCCGGTAAGCTGCTCGTTGTGAGTGTGGCGAACGTAAGGATGGGCGGCGCGGTCTTCGCGATCCATGGCCCAGTGCTGATCAAGCTCACGAAGAAGAATTTCCTGCTGCTGGGGAGTAACGTCGACGAAAGTTTTGCCGAAGATAGCGTTGCTGCGTCTGTCTATGCCGTCGAGACCGGAGAGAAAATGTTGACGCTCATCTTCGTGGGCCCAGTCGGTCAAGATCAAATCGATAAATTCGTTTACACGTACTGCTTTGGCGCCAGGGGTGTCAGTTTCGGGGATGATCAAATCGGTGATGGTGACGACGGTGGCGTTCTGATGGGGGTTTAAGGTCCGCAGAGTGTAATTGGACTTGGGGTGCGCGTCCTGAAATGCGGCGAGGAGATTCGAATCGAAAACCGGGAGGGCGGCGCCGGCTCCTAGCAATCTGAAAAGTTCACGCCGCTGCATGGGGCCTCCGGTGGTTGATGAATTGCGCGGATTGATTTCGCTGTGTGCTGCCGTATTTTGTGGCCATTTCGCGAGCGGCGCGGAGAGCGGCGACGGTCTCGCCTTCGGGTATGAATTCCATGGCTACATACCCATTAAAGCCCAGTTGACCTAGCTTGCGGAAGATATTTGGATAATTGATCTCGCCAGTACCGGGATCGTGACGGCCGGGCACGTCGGCGATGTGAACAACACCGATGAGGTTGAGATTCTTTTCCAACTTGGCTAGGAGGTTGCCTTCGGCAATCTGATCGTGAAAGAAATCATAGAGAAACTGGACGTTGGGAGCGCCTACGGAGCGAACAATTTCAAAACCTTCGGAAACAGAAGTCAGGAAATATTTCGGATTTTCTTCAGGGTCGATATTTTCCAGGAGAAGGCCGACGTTTTTTGCGGCGACGATCTCGGCGGCGCGCTTCAGGCTTTCAATGCAATTGTCATGCATTTGCTGAGGGCTTTGGCCGAGGACTTTATCTCCGGACAGGATGATGAGCTTATTGCATTCCAGCTCTTCGAGGACTGGGAGTTTCGCGCGCACTTCGTCAAGGAAAGCATCGCGTTGAGACGCGTCGCACAAACTGTGGGAGATGCCGCTGGTGGCGTCGACGGTGAGGTGGAGTTCGCGTTTTTTGGTGCGGAATCTGGCGTAGTCTTCTTTAGTGAAATTTTTGTACTCGTTGACTAATTCGACGGCGTGGTAACCGGCCTCAGCAACTTTTTCAATGCGCTGATCGAAGGGCAATTTTTCGTACACGGTCCACAGCATCACCGAGAGTTTGAACGGCGGCATGCTATTGGCCGTTGCCTGAGCTGGGTCAGAATCCGCGAGATAGGTTGCGGCGGAGAGCGCGGTAGCGGCAGAAGTGGCGGCGGCTACGGTTGCCCCGGCTCGCGCGCAAGCGCCGAAAAATTGCCGGCGGCGCATGCTAGGTTCCCAGCAATTCGTTGCGAACGTTTTTCAAAACGTAGGCGGCTCTTTCGACGCCGACTTCGCCGTTAAGGATGGGGTCTTCATTTTCGATGCTGAGGATGCCCTGGTAGCCAATGTCCATGTAAGCCTTGATGATGGATTTCCAGAGCTCGGCGCCGTGACCGTAGCCGACAGCGCGGAAAGTTTCCGAGGCGAGCGGCAAATCGGCGGTTTCGAATGCGAAATTCAGGACTCCATATTTGTTTACGTTGTCGGGATAGAACGCGGTGTCTTTCATGTGGGCGTGATAAATCGCGCCCTGCTTGCCGAGAAAGTGGATGACTTCGACGGGATCGCATCCTTGCCAGAAGAGATGGCTGAGATCGCAGTTGGCGCCGATTTCTTCGCCGACGGCTTCGCGAAGTCTGAGCAGAGTGCGCGGATTGTAGACTACGAAATTCGGGTGCATTTCAAAGGCGAGCTTGTGGACGCCGTGTTCACGGGCAAATTTCGCGGCTTCTTTCCAGTAGGGGACGACCCTTTCTTTCCACTGCCAGTCCTGCATCGCGGCGTATTCGGGCGGCCAGCGGTAGGTAACCCAGTTGGGCTGAGTGTCGGTTGCGGAGCCGCCTGGACAGCCTGAAAAGCCAACGATCACTTTGACGCCAAGGCGTTCGGCGAGCAGGACAGTTTTGCGAAAAGTTTCCGCGTCTTTTTTGGCGTGCTCGGGATCCGGGTGGATGGGATTGCCGTGACAACTGAGAGTGGCAACGTGAATGCCGCGATCTTCGAATTTTTTCTGCCACGCCTTGGCTTTGGACGCGTCGGCCAAGAGTTCATCGACGGGACAGTGATGCGCTTCGGGATACCCTCCGGTGCCGATCTCCATAGCTTCGAGGCCGAGGGCGCTTACTTTGTCGAGCATGACGTCCATGGAAAGGTCTTTGTAGACGGGGTCAAAGACGCCGATGGGAATCTTGCGCATGGATGATTTCTCGGGGGCCACTGTCCGGGTGGCACTTCTGGCTGCAGCTCCAGCAGTGTTTCCAGTAACGAAGCTGGCGGCATCGCCGGCGGCGGGCACCGCGGCGGCTAGGAGACCACCGCCAGTGGCAGCGAGAAAATGCCGACGATCCATGCCGGAAGCGACGCGAGAACTCTTCATATTCGGTGGTCTCCGAATCAAAAGTTTAATGCAATGGATGGGAACCGCGAAATTATACCCTCTGGAAGCCGTAGAGGAGCAATGAAATCGTGACAAAACCTAAAAGCAAGGTGATGTTCGATTTTAGTGAAGCTGCTTGAATGGAAATTCGTTGCCGCGTGGCGAGCGATTTTTTGGGAGCCTTGACTTGAACTGACGTGGGCCATAGACTTTTGTTGCTCGGACGTTCCCTTCCTGTGAATAGGTCTGTCAACCACGGCACGCGCGTTCTCCTCGAGTTGGCGCTCGCAGCGGGATTTCTCGTGCCGGTCGCATTGGGACAGAAGCCGGGTCCCGCGCCGCCTCCACCTTCCGCCCCTCCAAGCCGGTCTCCGAATCCCGCTACAGCTAATTCGCAGCCGGTTCAATCGAGCCAAGACCGGGTAATGTTTCTCCTGGGACGCGTGAAGACCTCCGACGCCACAGCCGTTCCAAACGATGCATTGGTTGAGCGAATTTGCAATGGGGCGGTGCGTCAACAGGTCCATGCAGCTCTCAACGGCGAGTTCAGCATGCAATTGGGATCGAAAAACGATTCTTTCGTTGACGCTACCGGCGACCAAGCTTCGCGAGGTACGGTGGATAGCCAGAATTCGGAAATGGGAATTTCACGACAGGCATTAGCGAATTGCGAGCTGCGAGCTTCGGTTTCTGGTTTTAGCTCCAGCGTCATCAATCTTGTGGACCTCGCTGGTTCTTTGAGCAGCGTCGACGTGGGCGCTATTGTGGTCCAAAGACGCACAAAGGTCGAAGGCCTGACGTTAAGTGCGTCGACCTACATGGCACCAAAAGATGCGAGAAAGGCATATGAGAAAGGGCTGGCCGCCGAGAAGAAGGGCGAACTCGCCAATGCGCACAAATATTTTGGAAAGGCAGTAGAGATGTACCCCAAGTACACGAATGCCTGGTATCAGTTGGGCACCGTTTTACAGAAGGAGCACCAGAAGGATGAAGCTCGCACGGCGTTTATGCGAGCCACGACGATCGATACGAAGTTCCTGCCGCCTTATCTGTCGCTCGCGTTAATGGCCTATGAGACCGAAAATTGGATCGCGGTGCTTAACTTTACTGGTCACATTATGGAGCTCGATCCGTTGAATCATGTTGCTGGCTACGTCTGGGATCTGGATGCGTCGAATTACAACGATGCCTATTTCTATAATGCGGTGGCAAATTACAAGCTCAATAAGTTCGAAGACGCGGAAAAGAGCGGGCGCAAGGCAGAACAAGTAGACCTGCCCACTCGATTTCCGCAACTGCATCTGTTATTGGCTGAAATCTTTGCGCGAAAAAAGAACTACGGTATGGCGATCGCACAACTACAAACTTACCTGGAGCAAGCTCCGTATGCGAAGGATGCGGATCAGATACGGGAGCGGTTGGCAAAATTGGAGAAGCTGAACGGCTCAGTGTCAGCCAGTGAAAATCCACATCAGCAGTGAGTAATGGCAATTGGCTCGCGGCCCGCGCTTTGAAAGTTAGTGCTTCTCGTCAAGTCACCGCACAGGCGTGCTCTTCGTTTTGTCCACGACTACATTTCCATTTGTCATTACCCACTTCACGTTATTGAGCACGACGTTGATGTCCGCAAGCGGGTCGCCCTCCACAGCCACCAAATCACCCAGATACCCGGGCGCGACCGCACCCAACTCCTTTTCTTTTCCCAGCAGCGTCGCGGCATTTCCTGTGGCGGTTTGCAATGCTTGCTCGGGGGTCATGCCCGCTTTCACGAACCATCCCAGTTCGCGGGTATTTTCGCCGAACATGGTATAGATGGCGTCGGAGCCCATGGCGATTTTTACTCCGGCTTTGAAGGCGCGCCTGGTGGTTTCCAAATTTCGCGGGATGAAGGCTTGCAAGCGCTCTTTGTAGCCGGGCGCATAGCCGATTTTGTCGCCGTTGTCGATGTAGTAGCGGTTGTGATCGATGGTGGGGACATAATACGTTCCCCGTTTCACCATTTCCCGAATGGTGGCATCGTCCATGTCCGTCGCATGCTCCAGCGAGTCCGTTCCTGCTCGCACCGCGTCGCGCGCTCCGGCTGGCCCGTAGGAATGAATGGCGATTTTCTTGCCGAATTGATGCGCGGTGTCTACGGCCGCTTTTATTTCGTCATAGTTGTAAGTCTGGAATCCGGTGACGTCGTCATCTGTGCCCGTCGATGCGTACATCTTGATCCAGTCGGCGCCGGCGGCAATCTGCTGCCGCACCACTCTCAATACTTCCGGCACACCATCGGCAATTCCACCCGCGGGCAGATTCAACCCGGGCTTATACGGCGTATTCGTGATGTACAGGCCGTAGCCGACCACAAACATGCGCGGCCCAATCATCTCGCCATGATTGATCAGATCG
>JGI12635J15846_10001802_pt1 | contig 18636 bp, 18 predicted proteins | sample BlaSpr_A8_OM2_M2_FD_15846 | JGI IMG/M metagenome (IMG submission 15846) | reverse complement strand
TTTATTGTTTTCTTATTTTTGTGCATGGAAAACAATCTCGACTTTCTACAGGTCTCTTGGGAGGGTGCGCTGACATGCTGGCCGGGTGCGTGCAGAGCTCAAAACTGAGTTCTTTGGAAAGGCAAGCATGTTGTCAACTCTTCAAGCACGGCGCTGGGCGCGCGGGCAGTCTGAAAGCTTCGGTGAGGACCATATAGAGGCGCGGCCCCTTCGCGACCGAGGCGAGTGGCGGAGCTTCTTGGGGTTCGACGCCGTGCCGGCGGGGGCCGCGCTGGCGCTCGTTTGGCTGGCGACCGTCGCCCTCGTCGTCATCAAGCAATTCACTCCGTTTGATCCGATAACGCTTATCTACATGCTCCCGGTCGTTGTGGCGGCGACCCGGTGGGGGATCATCCCCGCAACGATCGCCGCCATCGCCGGNGCGGCGGCGGCCGATTTCTTTTTCTTTCCGCCGCTCTACACTTTTTGGATTCGCGATCCGCAAAATGTCATCGATTTGATTCTCTTCCTCGTCGTGGCGCTGGCGACCGGTAATCTCGCGGCCCGCTTGAAGAAAGAAGCCGTCGTTCTAGCGCGTCGCGAAACGCAAATCCGCGAGCTGCACGCCTTCTCGCACGGGCTCGCGACCTGCCTCACCGGCCGCGATTTGATTTTCGCGGTGCAGGACTACCTTTCCAATGCGCTTCGCCATCGCGCAGCGCTCATCGCAACGCAGCCAGATCATCACGATCACGCGCACGGTTTGGTCGTTCCGGAGCAAGTTCGCCGCCGGGCTTTAGAGCTTAGCGCTGCGGAGAGTAAGCATCCCTCGGCGTTAGTTACGTCACAGGGCGGTAATGTTTGGTTCGTCCGCGTCATTTCGCCGGAAATCCTCGGTTATGGCGCCATCGCGGTGGAGTTGGAAAGCCGTCCCAGCGAGCAGATCACGGAGGTCGCCGAACGGCTTGAACGATTGCTTGAAGAGGCCATGGCAACGCTGCGCCATTTGAAAGCAAAGGAGGCGATCGAGCAGGCGACGATCAGCTACCGCACCGAGATACTTCGCGACGCGCTAATCGGCGGTGTTTCCCACGAACTGCGCACGCCACTCGCCGCCATCTTGGGCAGCTGCAGTGTTCTCAGCGAAATGCCGGCGATTGCCGGCGACCGGCGGACGACCGCCTTGGTATCCGCGATCGGTGACGAAGCATCTCAACTCGACAACCAGATTCGCAATCTGCTTGACGCCACACGCGTCAGCGCCAAGGGCGTGCTTCCACAACTGATTTGGACCGACCCGCATGACATCGTCAGCTCGGCGCTGAAGCAAAAGCGACGTAGGCTGTCCGCGCACCGCGTCAGGCTTGATCTCGCCAGCGATCTTCCGCTGGTTCACGTCGATCCCGTACTGATCGAACAAGCTCTCGGCCAGCTTTTGGACAATGCCGCCAAATATTCTCCGATCGGAAGCGAGGTTGCTGTCAGCGGCCGGTACCAGCAAGGAGGCGTGGTGCTATCAGTGCGCGATCAGGGAAGCGGCTTGACCGCGGACGAGCAGAGTCATTTGGGCAAGCACTCGCTGGCCGGCCGGCGACCAAGAGATGCTGCCGGCTCCGGCCTCGGCCTTTGGATTGCCGGCGCGTTCGTCGCCGCTAACGGCGGCAGTCTGCACGCCGAAAGTCGGGGTTCCAACCTCGGGGCGACTGTCTCGCTGCGCCTGCCGTCCGCTGCGCGAGATATGGCGGAACTCGCGGAGGCAATCGATGACTAAGATCCTGGTCATCGACGACGAGCCGCAGATCAGGCGTTTTCTTCGCGCCGGTTATGAGCTACATGGCTTCTCGGTGTTCGAGGCTGAAAATGCGGCCGCCGGACTTCGCGTGGCCACCATGAACAGTCCCGATCTGATCGTTCTCGACCTCAATCTGCCGGATCTCGATGGCGCCGAGGTGCTCGAACGGCTCCGTTCCTGGTCGAACATTCCAGTCATCGTGCTGTCGATCCAGGCTGACGAGCAGGAAAAGGTACGCCTGCTAAAAGGCGGGGCGGACGACTACGTCGTCAAGCCGTTTGGAATCTCGGAACTGTTGGCAAGAAGCGAAGCCCTGCTGCGCCGGCAGATGCGTAGCGCCGATAGGGAGCCGATGGTGAAGGCGGGGCCTCTTTCCGTCGATCTAATGTCGAGAATGGCGACGCTGAACGGGCGGCGATTGCAATTGACACGAAAGGAATACGCGCTGCTTCACGGCCTCGCTGCGCATGCCGGTTTGGTCGTGACCCATCAGCAACTGATCGGCGAGATTTGGGGCAACCGTGCCGGCAACGTTCAGTATCTTCGCATCCTGGTGCGCAAGTTGCGGCAGAAGATTGAGATCGTCCCGACGGATCCGCAATTGATCATCAGCGAATCCGGCATCGGGTATCGCCTCGAACCTGGCGCGTCGGCAAGGCAGGAAGATCACTATCGCTCCTCTCCGAGCGCTGCTTGTCCCACCTGAGATTCGGCAAGCGGGGTCGTGCGCGTAGGCGCCTTTACCGACCGCGCCAACGCCGGCGTTTTCGGGCGTCACGGCTCGATGAGACGTCCGCTATTGGCTTTGATAACGGCCTCAGTCCGGGTTGCAGCGCCCAGTTTTGTCCGTGCATTATCGATGTGAAAATCGATCGTCCGTTTGGTCAGGCCGACGATTTGCGCAATTTCCGCTGACGTTTTGCCGCGCGCCACCCAAGTGAGCACCTCCACTTCGCGATCGTTCAGTTTAGCAAGGTTCGGCAATAATCCAGTGCGGGCGACGCCCGCCAAACGCGCAGCGAGAATGGTATCGAGCACCTCGAAGTCGATCGGCTTGGTAACGTAGTCATCCGCTCCTAATCGCCGACCTTTGAGCTCGTTGTCCCGATCGGTCAGCGCGGTGAGGAACACGAACGGCATTTTTTCGAACCGCGGCGCCACGCCGATCAGCCGCTCAAGCACTTCGAACCCCGACATTATGGGCATGCTGATGTCGGAAAGAACCAGATCGGGCATAGTCTTGAGGATGGCGGCAAGGCCTTCGCGGCCATCGTGCGCCAGGATAACCATGTAGCCGCGATCGACCAGCTCCTCGGCAATCAAGGCCGCGGTTTCTCTGTCGTCCTCAATGCAAAGTATCTTCTTTTGCGCTTCGGGCATGGTCAGGCCAAGCCTTCATATGGGAGTTAACGCTTACCCGGCAACGAGGGAAATTAGCAATCGGCGCATGGATTGTCCCTTCCGTCGCTGGCGGCTTGGTATACTGGTATATTGGAGTTTCGTTGTATGGGGCACTGCGAAAAATCGCAGTTGTTACGTCCCTTATTCTGCGCACCGATGGTTTCTCATGCGGCAGCCGTACTCTATTCGAGTTCATCTCACCGGCGTGTTTCTGATCTTCTTTCTGCTGGTCGTGATTCTCGGATCGTTCAGCATTTGGCGGCTGAACAATTTCAACCACTTGTCTGCAGACGTCGCAGAGCTGTGGTTGCCTGAAACCCGCGTGCTCGGGGACCTTAACAATTTTACCTCCGACTTTCGCGCTTTCGAGGGCGGCAACCTGTTGTCGTCGGATGCGGCCGAAAGCGCGGCGAGCGAAGGGCGGATGGCGGCGCTTGACCATTCTATCGCCGATGCCGAGCGCGCGTTCGAGCGCATTCGACACGATGCGAGTGAAACCGAATTATACAATCAGTTCAAATCTCACTGGCAGGAGTACAGGAAAATCGTAGATCAGATGCTCGTGCTATCGCGGAGTGACCGCAAGGCCGAAGCGCTCTCAATGTACGGAACCGCCTCTCGTGCGCCTTTTGATGCGGCAAGCGACGCGCTCGATCGGCTCACGGATCTTGCCGTCGGCAACGCGCAGCGTGCGAGCGATCGCCTAGGCGCGGCGTATCGGCAGGCCTTTTGGCTTATCCTGCTCGGCATCGTGATTGCTGGTATGATGGTCGTCGGCGCGCTCATTCACGTCACGCGCTCGATTTCGTCTCCGCTCTTGAAATTGGCGGACCGCATGCGGCAGCTCGCGGCCAACAACACCGATACGGAGATTCCCGAGACTGACCGGCGCGACGAGATCGGCGAAATGGCGCAGGCGACGGTGGTCTTTCGCAACAACGCCATCGAATTGATTCGCAGCCAGCGCATCCTTGCACGCCAGGCCGCGATGCTGGAAGAGCAACTGGCGCAGGAGCAGCGTCTTGCCCTGCTGCAACGAAATTTCGTGTCCATGGCTTCCCACGAGTTCCGTACGCCGCTGACGATTATCGACGGTCACGCGCGGCGGCTGAGCAAAATGAAAGATTCGATAAGCGCCGGGCAGATCGACGAACGGGCGGGTAAGATCCGCGCGGCGGTGCTGCGCGTCACCCATTTGATCGATAATCTTCTGAATTCGGCGCGGGTGATCGACGGCGGTCCCGAACTCTATTTCCAGCCCGCCGAAATGGACGTGGCGGCTTTGCTGCACGAAGTCTGTCAGCTCCACCGCGAGATGGTGCCGAGCGCACAGATCGTTGAGCGGTTCACGGCGACCGTGCCGGTGCCTATAACCGGCGACGCGAAGTTGCTATTTCAGGTCTTCAGCAACTTATTGTCCAATGCGGTCAAGTATTCGCCCGCAGGCGGCGCGATCGAAGTCGAAGCTGGCGTCACCGGCGATGCGGTCTCGGTGGCGGTCGTCGACCACGGAATCGGCATACCTGCCGCCGACCTCACCCGCTTGTTCGAGCGCTATCATCGTGGCAGCAATGTTTCCGGTATAGTGGGCACGGGGGTCGGACTTTATCTCGTCAAGATCGCGATTGATCTGCACGGCGGGCGTATTGAGGTGCAGACCAAGGAGGGTGAAGGCTCGCGCTTCACGGTCACGCTGCCGGTCAAAACCGTGGCGGTAGGCAACGAGCGGCAACCCATGATGGGGCAGGAGCAGGTTCTGATCGATGCGCCGTCAATAACCGTTCCTTCGGATGGAGTTCCATGAAAACAATTGCGTTTGCCGTAGCCGCAATCTTTGCGGTGGTTTTGAGTGCCCTCGCGGCGCCAATTACCACACCGGCCGAGACGCCCTCGTTGCTACATCGCGTTGATTGGCAAGCGCCGGAGCAGCTGCCGCCGCGACTGCGCAATCACTGCGCCTACGACGTCGAGAGCGGCCGGCCCTATTGCTCGGACCACTGCGGGTTCAACTATCAGGTCTACGCCTGTTCGCCCCATTCGTTCGGCTGCTGCCGGGTCGGCTTCGGCTATTGCGACTGGACCGGCCTGCTGCGCTGCCATCCTTAAGAAGCGAACGCCAAGTCCCATCACAACGAATGCGGAACTAGGCCGACGTTAGCTCGGCGGTTCTTGGATTTTCAAACACAGCCGCCTTCGCCCAACAATGACGGCTGGCAGATGCATAGAGAGGAAAAGGCGATGGATGAAGATGCGCGCATAGCTGGCGGATTGCCGGGCCGGAACGATGTGCCTCCGGTATCGTATGATCGCCCGCCGGCTTACCGGCACATGATCACCGAAAAGGATGTCGTCGTGCCGATGCGCGACGGGGTCAATCTTTCGGTCGATATCTACCGGCCTGATGCTGACGAAAAATTTCCGGCCCTGTTGGCGTTCGCGATTTACAACAAGGATTTTCAGGGCCCGGATATCAAGGATGTGCTGCCGCCGCAGCCGAGCTGGTCGTCATTGTGGATGGGGCCCATTGAAGCCGGCGACACCAAGTTTCTGACTTCCCGCGGTTACGTGCACGTCATCGGCTCGCCGCGTGGCGTAGGCAAGTCCGAGGGCGGCGGCAGCCGCGAATGGGATAGTTATGATCTGATCGAATGGATCGCCGGCCAGCCGTGGTGCGACGGCAATGTTGGCATGGTGGGCATTTCCGGATTTGGCGCCGAGCAATTCTACGTGGCGCGGCAGAACCCGCCGCATCTAAAGGCGATCTTTCCTTACGATCCACGCGGGGCCTACGGCACGCTTGGCAGCTTCCGCGAAGAATATCCAGGCGCGATGATACATCTGTTTCGCTATCTGGTCGCGCATTTCTCCGCGATTCATCAGAACAAAGGAAAACCCGGCCCGCTGCCGCCCGAGAAGGAAGCGTACTGGCGGGAGGCAATGAACAATCCCGACTACAAAATGTATCCGCACCTCTATAACGTGATCACTCAGCGGGGCCAGCACATGCCGCCCATTTTCGAGATGCTGATTGATCCTTACGACAAGGAAGAGGTTGTGCGCGCAGCCGAGCAATCATTCGACCGCATCAAAGTCCCCGCCTACACCGGCGCTGGCTGGTACGGCTACACCTACAAAACCCACCTCAACGGCGCGCAGAGCTATTTCGAAAAGATCAAAGCGCCGAAGAAACTGCTGTTCGCCGGACCGACTCACTTGGAGCGGCCGTTCCACACCATGCACGCGGAGATTCTACGTTGGTATGATCACTGGCTTAAGGGCATCGACACCGGCGTCATGGACGAGCCGCCGGTACGCTATTGGCTGATGGGAGCGAACGAGTGGCGCACCGGCGCCGATTGGCCGCTACCGGAGACGCAGTGGACCAAATTTTACCTGAACAGCTGGGAGCGCCTGCAGGTCCATCCCTTCGTCCCAGCGAGCGCCGAGGAAGAGTTGCCGCCCGACGCATTCGTGCAAATGCCGCCAACGCAGACCAACAAAGTGGCGAAGTTGCGCTACCTGACCGAGCCGCTGCCGCACGATATCGTCATGGTCGGACCAGCAGTGCTCAATTTGTATGCGGCGATCGATCAGGACGATACGAACTGGTTCGCCATTCTCAAGGATGTGGGGCCTGACGTTTCAGTGCGTACGGTGCGCGAGGGCGAACGTGAAATACCCGAAAATTTGGCTGAGCGGGAATTGACCCGCGGCTGGCTCAAGGCTTCGCATCGCGCCCTCGACGCAGCGCGATCGAAGCCGTGGCGGCCGTGGCACCCCCTGACCCGAAACGCACAGAAGAAGATCGTTCCAGGGGAAATCAACGAATACAACATCGAAATCATGGCCACGGCCAACCTGTTCCGCCGGGGGCATCGCATTTGCCTGGAGATCGCCAGTGCCGACATGCCGACCGGCGTCGCCGGCGCGACCAATGTCGAATATATCGCGCCGCATATTTCCAGCAGCAAAACGACATTGCACAAGATCTATCACGACGAGCGGCGGCCTTCGCATCTGTTGTTGCCGATCATTCCGCAATGACGATTAGTTAAATTGCGAATGAAATTCTTAAATCCTGGCTGACCATGGCCGGGCAAAACCACCGGGTGCGGGCGCGTATTAGCCGGACGTTCGCCGTGACGTGCTGAAATGCGGCGTTTAGCACTGGTGGAATCCGGTTCCGTTCATGCGTCCTTTAATCGTCTTTGCCGCCCTGGCGATGGCGGCCGGCATGGTCATTCCGCGCTACGCCTCGCAAATTGGCGCGGCGCCGACCCCGGGAATCGCGGCGGCTCCGCGAGCGGCGTCGGCCCCGCGGGCGGCACAAGCTTCCGTACCGGCAGACAGGGTGTCGAATTCTGCCAGGTCGGTCGTGGTGCCGCGTGATGCGCGCGGCCACTTTCAGGTTGACGCGCGCGTTGACGGCGGACGTCTCAGCTTCATGGTGGATACCGGCGCATCGGTGATTGCTCTTACCGCCAGCGATGCCGCACGGCTCGGCATCCACCCTTCGCCCGGTGAATTCGTGGCCGAAGTGAGAACTGCGAACGGCACGGTTCGCGCGGCGCCAACGCGGCTCGACGCCGTGGAAGTCGGCGATCTGGTAGTCCGTGACGTGGCTGCTGTCGTGCTTCCCGACGAAGCTTTGAGCGACAACCTCCTCGGCCTGTCGTTTTTGTCCCGGTTGCGGCGTTTTGAATACAGCGACGGCAAGCTGGTCCTTGAACAATGAGTGGCGGGAATATTTGGTTAACCCTTTCGCCAAGGGCGCGGCAGAACGCCAAGGAGTTAATCGCCTGCCCGGGCGGGTCTTCTTTTGGCGCAACGAAAAATCAATGCCTTTCACGTATTGGTAACGAATAGAAGCCGCGATGTCAGCGAAATCGGATTGCGCAAGTGAGGCGGGTAGCGTGCTGCAAAGTCTGACCGGATTTATTGGACGCCGCGCGCCAGGCTTTTCTCGGTTCGCGCGCGCCAGCGAGGCGGCGACCGCCGTCGAGTTCGCTCTTATTGCGCCCGCGTTTTTGGCAACCTTGATCGCAGTGTTTCAAACCTGCGTCTTTATGTTTGCGCAGACCGCTTTGCAGAATGCGGCTAATACGGCAGCCCGGTATTTCTTGACCGGCCAGGCTCAGAACAACGGCTGTACGGCGAGCCAGATCATTAATGGCGGCTGCGGCACTCTCGCAGGGGTGTGTCCGGCAGCAATGTTTACTTGCGCCAACATGTATCTGGTGGTGCAGAATTACTCGTCATTTTCTTCTGCCAGCACGTCGGCGCCGGCGATGTATAACGGCAGCACTGCGATCACCAGCTACGCTTACAATCCCGGCACGCCCGGCGATATTATGGTCGTGCAGCTCATTTATGCGTGGCCGGTGATCGGCGGGCCGTTGGGATTCACCCTTGCCAGCCTCCCGAACGGCTCCGCCGAAATGGTGGGCGCCAGCACCTTCCGGGTCGAGCCTTATTGATGGCCATGATGATCGAAAACGCCCTAGGCCGGTTGATGGCCGTTATCATCCGACGTCCTGTATGCCGGCGTTTTATCGCCGCGCAGCGCGGCGTCGCGGCGATCGAATTCGCCATGATCATGCCGGTGCTGCTGATTCTCTTTCTCAGCTCGTTCGATGTGGGCAACGCGATTATCGTTTACCTGAAAGTGCGAACCGCGACCTACGAGCTCGCCGCCATCACCAATCAATACGGAACCGGCAGCACCGCCCAAATCTCAACGTCGACCATGTCGACCATCACATCGGCGACGAGCGCAGTGATGGCGCCTTTTCCCAGCTCAGCGGCGGTGGTTACCATTTCGCAGATCAAAGCGACCTCCGCTTCCGCGGCAACGGTGAGTTGGAGTTACACGGTCAATGGCACGGCGCTCTCGGGTTCTTACACCGGTTTGCCGAGCAACATGGCCAAGAATTCATGCAACAACATATATCCCTGTTATTTCATCTTGTCCTCGGTGCAATACCCATACACTCCCTTGTTCGGCCACTACATGACCGGGTCACTCACGCTTTCCGATACCCTTCTGGTGACGCCGCGTGTTAGCACTTGCGTACAATACAACAACACGCCCGCAACCTGTTAGCTCCAGAATTCAGACCTTTGGGTGGGCCGGACGGCGTCACCACGTAGCAGCTTTGTGCCGATGGACCGCTGCGCTGCACAAGCGCCCCAGCGCCCAACGGAGTTGCCGTAGAGCGGTTGGCAAGCCCAGACCGCGCTTGCCTTGCGAATGGGCCGTTCTATTTTATGGAACGAAAGACAACGTGATCCCATTCAAGACCCGCAATGGGAAACGATGCGGCACGCTTGCCTTAGTAGGTCATTGGCTAGACCTTCGTATCAAGCACCGGGGAGAATGCGGTCGGCCGGCAAGACGCCTGCGTACCCTCTCAGCACCTGGTTACGCACGGCAGTACCGCCCCCCAGCTCGGACGTAGATAGAGTTTTATCTGCGGCGAGCAGCTCGGAAACCGGCGTCGCCCCGAGCGCGCTACTCCGACAACGAAGACCGGAACCAAAGAGGAAAGCCCGCTGTGCCGCATCTGTGCGAAAGATCGGCTGTCAGCCCTTACCGTATACGGCCAAACGCCGTCAGCTCAGCGGGCTTCGCGACAGGTGATTGGCTGCCGCTTAAGGGGCGTATCCGTCGGGGCATTGACCAGCGCGTTTTCGTGTTTCGCAAGGTCATCGTCGGCTTTGCCAAAAAGAGCGGATCGACACGCGGCTATGGCGAGCGCCGCGAAGACCGCGAACCTTTATGGTCGCCCGCCGCTTATATCACTCTAGTGCGAAATGTGGGCCGCGTTGACGGCTTGCTCGAACATCGTCACCAGCGCGTTCTGGATGTCCGTCGGCGTCGACGCCGTGTAATAAAAGCCGGTGGTGGCGCAATTCTGGAGGTTTGTGGCGAAGGTACCATTCTGGACGTTGGTGTTCGCGTAGCCGTCTTCGTTGTTGGCGAAATTGGCATTCGCATCGAGAATTGTTTGATAGGGGATGTAGAGAACAGCGACCGTTATTCCGCGGCTCTTCATGGCCTGACAATAATCGGTATTGTCTTCGCTGTTGGGCGGGATGCCGGTCGAGGAATTCTGATACGGCACAGTTCCGTTGGACGTCCAGTTTTGTGAACCCCAGCCGCCGCCCGACTGCGTTTGATAGTCCTGCGAACCGTCGCTGACGATGAACACATAGGGCAGCGTGTTGCTCGTGCCCGATCCGGTACCAACCGAATTGATGTAGGTGTTCATGGACGACAGCGCATTCTCAAAATGCGTACCGCCGGAGCCAAGTGTTGCGTTTTGGCCGGTATCCAGCAAATTCGCCAGTTGCTGGGCGAAGTTGGTGATGGTGCTGCCGCTGAGACTGGTGGTCAGGCCGACCGAGCAGGAGTTACTCTTGTTGACGTCGCCGCTCGCGGTAGTGCCGGGCGAGCACATATTTTGGATGAACGGAAACAGTCCCACCCGGAACTGGTTCGCCACGCCATCGCTGGCTTCAGTGGTGGTCGCCTGAGTGAGGAGCGCCGTCACTGCATAGCCGACCGCATCGGCACGCAATTGGATGCACGATGTCGTTCCGGCCGTCGCACAGGTCGTCGCCTGTGTCCCAGTCCAGTTGACGTAGTTGCCGCCCGGTCCGTTGCTGCCGGCACCCGCTTGATTGGTGGTGCCGGTCGCAAACGACGTCAGCGACGTTCCCAAGCGTGAAATGAGGAAGCCTTGGCAATAACCGCCGGGGTTTGGATTCGTGGTGCTGCCGGAAGAGGGGATCGTCCCCTGCCACGGATTTCCCTGGGCCGAAGTCTGTGCGCACGTGCCTTGAGAGGTGAAATGACAGGCGAATTGGCAACCGCCCGGGTAGCCATTCGAGCCGTTCAGATTGTCGGGATTGACGGCCATCAACCGCTGCTGCTCGCCCGAGGTTGACGGGAAACTCATCGAGCCGGACACGTCGAGCATCAGATAAAAGTCGATGTAAGTCGGCAGTGTGAAGCTCGCGGTGGATGAGCCTGAAACGGTGATGCTCGAGTAGCCCATAATTTTCAGGAAGTAGGTCGGCACCGCATAGGAAAAAGTCGCGGTGGCGCTAACCGACTGTCCGGTCTTCGTAACGGTGGGAGTCGGGCTGAGCGATACGCCGGTAAAGGCGCTGGTGTCCTCATTGAAAAAATTCTGCAAATAAGTCGAGCCGCCCGTAACTGTGCCGCTGCCGCTCATGCCTTTGGCAGTGGCGACGATCGGCGAATTAAAGGAGACCGTGGCAAGCGTGGCCGCGTCGGCCGTCGCTTGGAGCTTGGTCTTGAGCATCGACGCATACGAGTAATCGATGACGCAGCCGACGGCGCTGATGATCGGCAGCGCCGCGATGGCGAAGATGATCGCGGAGTTGCCGCGCGTCGCCGAGCCGAATTCGCTGGCCAGCGAACTGACCCGGGCAAAGCAAATCGCCAGACTTTTACGAACCAATCCGAACATGGGCACTGCTCCAACAGTGCGCTTCTATGCTGAAATTGCTAGAATACTGTTACTTCGATCAGAGACGCTGGTGGTTTGCCGGCCGGGTTTACGAAGCTTTAACCATATTGCCGCCCGGGAAGCGCCGGTCGGCCGATTAAAGCTCGAAACTGAAGTTTGTCGAGACGGCTGACGCCTCAAGCTCACAGATAACGGACGTGCATTTCCGCCGCGAACGCTCCATCCCGGCCGACGACGTTTTTGTCCCAGGGCAAATGCTGTATGAAGAGGCGGGTACGCGGGTGTAGCTCAATGGTAGAGCAGAAGCCTTCCAAGCTTATGACGAGGGTTCGATTCCCTTCACCCGCTCCATCCCTTTCCGCTGTGTTCGAGCGCCAAAAATCAAAGTTGTAGTCAAAGATTAGTTTAGGCGCATTTCCGCAGCCAAGCGTTTCCGGTCAATGCTTGAACAACGCACGCAGCGTTTCCGCCTTGCCGTCGCGCCGCCAAGTGATGTCGCCGATGCGCCAGTCGTTCTTGATCTTGACGAGATCGAGGACAATTGTCGCCGGCCTGTCGAGATTGACGAACTTCACCGTCGCTTCGGCTTTACCGAGACCAGCGTCGGTGACTTCGATATCCAACTTGTCGATATTCCAGTCCTGAGCGTCGATAAACGGATCGCCGTCGAGTTTGCCTACTTCGCCATGGGCGTTCCTTCGGTCCCTGATGATCAGGCCTGCGAGCGAAGGCTCAAAATAGCGCCGAACCGCGCGGTCGGTGTCGAGCGGCAGCCCCTTGGCGCCGCTGCCCTTGTAAGTTTCGTAAATGCCGGTCACGAAGGCGGTCGCCGAACTGTCTGCTGCCAAAACCGGCATAGCGATAAAGGCTAACGCGACTGCAGCGATCAGCGTCCGGCGCGTCGGGCGGATTGCGGCGAACCACGGTAAGGATTCATTTTGGTCTATTTCTTGGGTCATGTTGGCACCGAAGGGCAGGGGCCGGGCTTGCTTTGACCGGCGGCCCGAGGCATTTGAACACCGCCTAGTGGAGCGGATTTGACATTCGCTACCCACTGGGCCGCGAGGTCACGAAGCGAATGTCAAATCCAAAGCTCCACTAGCACTCATATATTTGCTAGTAGTCCTTGGATTCTAACATTCGCATGAAAGCCTGCCGAACCAAGATGCGAATGTTAGAATCGGACCACTAGGAGTGTAGCTCAATGGCTAGAGCACCGGTCTCCAAAACCGGGGGTTGGGGGTTCGAGTCCCTCCACTCCTGCCATTTTCCCGTCATCGGTGGTCAGTGATCGGTAATCGGCAAATGTGGTTACGACAGAGGTTTCCGATTACAGGTTACTGATTATCGCCATCTGGTCACTTGACGCTTGCCCTGAGCGGCAGTACCTATCCGCCTATCGTCTGCGGCCCGATGTCGGACTTCCGCGACGAACATTTCCCCAAAGGATCAGCCGTGTTGGCCTTCTCCTGAATAAGGGTTGGGGAACGACTATTTAGACGTCAATGGCAAAGATCGATCCGTTCAAATTCCTGCAAGAAGTGCGGGCCGAGGGGCAAAAGGTCACCTGGCCGACGCGCAAGGAGACGACCGTCACCACTATGATGGTTTTTGTCATGGTGTTCGTTGCGTCGATTTTCTTCCTGCTGGCAGATCAGATCATGCGGTTCGGCGTGAGTTTTCTCCTCGGCATTAGTTCTTGAACAAATCCACGGCCCCAACAATCGACGACCCGGATTTCATCCCATGACCACCCGCTGGTACGCCGTCCACGCTTATTCGAATTTCGAGAACAAAGTTGCGGATTCCATCCGCGAGCAGGCAAAGCAGCGCGGACTTGCCGGTCAGTTCGAGCAAATACTCGTACCGAAGGAAAAGGTCGTTGAAGTGCGGCGCGGCCGCAAAGTCGACGCCGAGCGGAAATTCTTTCCTGGTTACGTGCTGGTGAAGATGGAGCTCACCGACGAAGCCTATCACCTGATCAAGAACACGCCGAAAGTTACCGGCTTTCTCGGCTCCGACAACAAGCCGATGCCGCTGTCGGACGCCGAAGCCGATCGCATCATCCATCAGGTGCAGGAAGGCATCGAGCGGCCGAAGCCGTCGGTGTCCTTCGAGGTCGGTGAGCAGGTTCGAGTCTCTGACGGCCCGTTTGCATCGTTCAATGGCACCGTGGAAGAGGTTGACGAGGCCCGTTCGCGGCTCAAAGTGGCCGTTTCGATCTTTGGCCGCGCTACGCCGGTCGAGCTCGAATTCGGGCAGGTGGAGAAATTGTGAGTTGCCCTCTCCGCGCAAGCGGAGAGAGGGAGAAGCAACGTGGGAGGCGAGGGCGGCCGCCAGCCGCCGCAAGCCGGACCACTAAAGGAGTAATGAATGGCGAAGAAGATCACTGGCTACGTCAAATTGCAGGTGCCGGCCGGGGCCGCCAATCCGTCACCGCCGATCGGCCCCGCGCTTGGCCAGCGCGGTCTCAACATCATGGAATTCTGCAAGGCGTTTAACGCGCAGACCCAGAAGTTGGAGAAGGGCACACCCATCCCCGTCACCATTACCGTCTATGCCGACCGCACGTTTTCGTTCGAGTTGCGCACCCCGCCGGTTTCACACTTTCTCAAGAAGGCGGCTAAGCTTGAAAGCGGCTCCAAGACACCCGGCCGCGATGTTGCTGGCTCCGTCACCAAGGCGCAGGTGCGCGAAATCGCCGAGCAGAAAATCAAAGATTTAAATTGCGATACCATCGAGTCGGCGATGCGCATGATCGAGGGCTCGGCGCGCTCCATGGGGCTGGAGGTGAAATCATGACTGTTGGCAAGCGCACGCGCGGAGCGCGCGAGGGCGTCGACCGCGAGAAGCTTTATCCGCTCACGGATGCGGTAAAAATGGTCAAGGAGCGGGCCAAGGCGAAGTTCGATGAAACCATCGAAGTGGCGATGAATCTTGGCATCGATCCGCGGCACGCCGATCAGGCGGTCCGCGGCGTCGTCAACCTGCCGAACGGCACCGGACGAAACGTGCGGGTTGCCGTGTTCGCCCGCGGCGTCAAAGCAGATGAAGCCAAGGCCGCNGGCGCCGACGTCGTCGGCGCGGAGGATCTGGTGGAGAAGGTGCAAGGCGGCGCCATCGATTTCGATCGCGTGGTCGCGACGCCGGATTTGATGCCGCTGGTCGGCAGGCTCGGCAAGGTTTTGGGTCCGCGCGGACTGATGCCTAACCCGAAAGTCGGAACGGTGACCATGGACGTGACGACCGCGGTCAAGGGCGCCAAGGGCGGTTCGGTGGAGTTCCGTGCTGAAAAGGCCGGCGTCGTTCAAGCCGGCATCGGCAAAGCTTCATTCAGCGAAGACAAGCTGGTCGAGAACATCCGCGCCTTTGCCGATGCGGTGCAGAAGTCGCGTCCGCAGGGTGCGAAAGGCTCATTCATCAACCGGGTTGCCATCTCCTCCACCATGGGCCCCGGCGTGAAGGTCGAGCCGGCGAGCCTGTTCCCGAGTTCGCAGTAGACGCGATAATGTCATTCCGGTGAGCGGGCTTTAGCCCGCGAGCCCGGAATCTATAGCCGCTAGCGCTGGGGTGATGGATTCCGGACTAGCCGCTCCGCGGCAATCCGGAATGACAGGCGTGAGTCGGCTACCCGGCCTTGCGCTTCTTCCACAACACCTTGGTCGCGATCTTCGCGCCTTCGACCATCGCCTTGAGCTTCGCCCACATGATGGTCGGATGGACACGCTGCGCGAACGGGCTTTGCGCGAAGCCGCAATCCGTGCCGGCCATCACGTTGTCGCGTCCGACGATCTTGGCGAACTGCACGAGCCGCTCAGCGACGAGTTCAGGATGCTCGACAATATTGGTGGCGTGGCTGATCACGCCGGGGATCAAAATCTTGTCACGCTTGAGCTTGACCGTTTCCCAGACCCGCCATTCGTGGGCGTGACGCGGGTTGGCGGCCTCGAAGGAATAATGTCCGACCCGCACTTGCAGCAGCAGATCGACGATATCCTTTAAGGGCACGTCGAAGGCGTGCGGCCCGTTCCAGCTGCCCCAGCAGATGTGATAGCGCGAGCGCTCCTCCGGGATGCCCCTGAGCGCATGATTGAGCGCCTCGATACGCAGCTGCGCCCACCGTCGATATTGTTTGTTGGTCATCGGCGGCACCATGCGCTCGTGCATGTAGGGCAGAAACGCATCGTCGATTTGCACGTAAAGCCCGGCGTCGACGATCGCCTTATATTCCTGGTGCAGCGCGTCGGCGAGCGCTGTGAGGAAGAGTTCTTCGTTCTCGTAGTATTCGTTCTTGGCGCCGGGCAGCGCGCTCGCCGGCGCCACCACCGGCAAGAAGGCGGCGAGCGAGCGATGCTTGGCTTTCGCCGCGGCAACGCCGGCCTTTATATTTCTTATGTCGCGCAAGACCTGTTGATCCGCATACTCGATCGGAGCGCTGACCACGACGCGATTGCCGAGACGCTTGCCGAGGCCGGTCGCGGCGTCATATTCGGCGTAAAATTCCGAGAAGGCCTGATGGTCACGGCCGCCGCCCATCGAGCTCATCGGATCGCTGGCTTCCTCCGCGGTCGCCGGCCGAACGGCGATGCCGGAAAGCCGCTTGTGAACGTAGAAGGCCCAGTTGGCGCCTTTGCCGAACTCGCCATCGCTGACAATATCGATGCCGATGTCGGTCTGCTGGCGGACAACTTCGGCAATCGAGTCCGCGAGGCAGGTTTCGAACGTCGCCTCATCGTAGGATTTGCCATCCTCAATCGCGCGCCAGAACGAGACGAGTTTTAGCGGCCGGACGAGACTGCCGACGTGGGTGGTGAGAATGCGATTGGCACTTGCCGGCATGCGTGGACCCCCCTCTAGTCGCCGATTTCTGCGCGCGGATTTTATTTGCGGCGTTATCTCGGCACGCGCCCTTTGACGGCGTTCGCTCTCGCCTTGTAAGCGATGCGCCTATTTTTGTCCTTGGGCAGAGTAGTGCGCAAATCCGATTTAAAATGCTCCAAGTCGGCTGTTGGCATCTTGCAAGACCTCGCCAGCCACACGCGTGAAACGACCCATGAACCGCTCGTAGGCTTCGCCGTCGACGAAGACTCTCTGGTTGTCGGTCACGCCTTGCCGCCCAAGTGACGCGGCGACATTACGTACTTGGCAAGTCGCCTGAAAGCCGCTAGATAGCCGCGAAAGGGCGTGCCGGACCGGTTTGCCGGCGCGCTCTTATGCGTTCCTCAGAGACCAGGTGAGTAATTCTCTCTTATCGCCGATCCGATATGGATTTCGTAAGAGGCGGAGGAGCTTACCGGTGATTGTTGGGACGCTTCCTGTCCAAGACTGCGGGTGCCCGCGAGGGCTTAATCGCAAGGCCTGCATAGACGGGTGAAGGCCGGGGCGTTGTCCTCGGTTCTGACCTCGACGGCCCGCGCCGGTGCGTAACCGGAGAGCGGGGGGCAGGGTGCAAGGCATCAACCCCGGCGCGCGTTAAGCCGCCTACCGGAGAGAGCGTTTGGATCGTTCGGCAAAAAGCGAAATGGTCAGCGACCTTGGCGCGGTGTTCAAAGCCACCAAGGTCGTTGTGGTCGCGCATTATTCCGGCCTGACCGTCGTCCAAATGCAGACGCTTCGCCGGCAGATGAAGCAGGCGGGTGCGAGCGTGCGGGTGGCGAAAAACCGGCTGGCCAAAATCGCTCTCGAAGGCAGCGACATCGCTTCCATCGCGCCGTTGCTCAAGGGCCCGACCTTGATGGCGTTTTCCGGCGACCCGATCGCGGCTCCCAAGGCCGCCGTCGATTTTGCCAAGACGCACGAGCAATTCGTGATCTTGGGCGGGGCGATGGGCGCCACCGCGCTTGATCCGAATGCGGTCAAGGCGCTTGCGGCTTTGCCATCGCTCGACGAGTTGCGCGCCAGAATCGTGGGCCTGCTCGTGGCGCCGGCTACGAAGATCGCACAACTGGTCAACGCCCCGGCCGCCAAGGTGGCCCGTGTCGTTCAGGCCTATGCGAGCAAGGACGGAACCGACGCGCCAGCTGCCGCCTGAAGACTTCAACTTAAAGTTTAGAACCGAGGACATAGAATCATGGCTGATCTGCAAAAAATTGTGACCGACCTCTCCAGCCTCACCATCTTAGAGGCGGCGGAGCTCGCCAAATTGCTCGAAGAGAAATGGGGTGTTTCGGCCGCCGCTGCCGTGGCGGTTGCCGCCCCAGCAGGCGGCGGGGGTACCGCGGCACCGGCTGAGGAACAGACCGAATTCACGGTCGTGCTCTCTGCCGCCGGCGAGAAGAAGATTGAAGTCATTAAAGAAGTCCGTGCCATTACCGGCCTGGGACTTAAGGAGGCCAAGGACTTGGTCGAGGGCGCTCCCAAACCGGTGAAAGAGGGCGTTAACAAGGACGATGCGGCAAAGATCAAGGCGCAGCTCGAAAAAGCCGGCGCCAAGGTTGAGCTTAAGTAAGCGAATGCCTATTTGAGGGAAGTTCGCGGAGGAGGCAACTCGCATTCTGCGGCTTTCTCGACAGGTTCCAGTCGCGGGTGCCGGACCCTGTTCCGGCGGCTGTGAAGTCATAAATCGAACGTCGCGGGTCTTCGGCGCCGAGTACGGGCGGGACCGCGTAGGACGAACACCGCGGCAAATGGTGGAAATCTGTGATTTGCGCTGGCGAACGGATTGAACCGCCAGCATTTGCGTGAAGATGATTCGGCTTCTGGAGCCGAATCAGCGGAAATAGGGTGGCTCGACGCCTGTCCCGACGATCGCGATGGATAGCGGTCTTCTGGAGAGTCGTCCTGATCGCCTCGATACCCCGCGGACCTGGGGTCCGTGGACGGCTTGGCGCGATGGCTCCCCTGTCGCGTCCGGCCCTGATGGATCGATTGAGCGAGAGGACATGATGGCGCAGACGTTTATCGGTCGGAAGCGCGTAAGGAAGTTTTTCGGAAAAATCGAAGAAGTCGCGGAGATGCCGAACCTCA
>JGI12635J15846_10001801_pt1 | contig 18640 bp, 30 predicted proteins | sample BlaSpr_A8_OM2_M2_FD_15846 | JGI IMG/M metagenome (IMG submission 15846) | reverse complement strand
AATCGGCGGGCGTGATGGAGCCGTTGGTCCACACTTCGAGGGTGAGCTTATCGTAATCGGTGATCTGCCCGAGACGCGCCGCTTCGACGGTATAGTTGCACTTGCGCACCGGCGAGTGCACGGAATCGATGGGAATGAATCCGATGCCGAGATCGTCTTCGAAATTCTTGTCGGCGGAAACATAACCGCGGCCGCGCTTCAGCCGCATTTCCATGTCAAGCTTGCCGCCTTCGCTGACCGTTGCGATGTAAACGTCTTTATCCAGAACCTCGACGTCGCCGTCGGCTTCGATCATGCCGCTGGTCACGACTCCGGGCTGATCGGCGCGCAGATAAATTGCTTTCGGCGCATCGCCCGAGAGTTTGAACGGAATCTGCTTGAGGTTGAGGATGATGTCGGTCGCGTCCTCGACTACGCCGGGGATCGACTGGAACTCGTGCAGCACGCCTTCCATTTTGACGGCGGTGACTGCCGCACCTTCGATCGAGCTCAGCAGAACACGACGCAGAGCGTTGCCGATGGTCGTACCAAAGCCGCGCTCAAAAGGCTGCGCCCAGAAAATTCCGTACTTGTCGTTGAGGGTTTCGGTATCGACTGCGAGGCGTTTCGGTTTCTGAAAACCTTTCCAAAGCATTTGTTTCTCCTTCGGGCCGTTTGGCTCAATCCTGGCTCGCTGGGTGGTCCAAACTCAGCTCAATGTCAGGAAAGGCTGTTCTGGCGCGAATGTGTGAAGGACCCAGGTTTCAAGGTTGCAGAGTTTCAAGGTTTCAAAGTTAGGGAGCAGCATGTGCAGAGCCGATCTTACCTTGAAACTTTGAAACCTCCGAAACCTTGAAACTTTACTTACTATACAACTCCACAATCAACTGCTCATTGACCGGCAACTGAATATCTTCCCGCTTGGGCAAGGAAAGCACGCGCGCCTTGTAGGCGTCGCGGTCAACCTCGAGCCAACTAGGCACTGTGCCGTGGCTGGCGAATTCCTTAGCCAGTTCGAGCACGGTGAGTTTCTTGCTGTTTTCGCGGATCGCGACTTCATGGCCCGCGCTCACTTCGAACGACGGAATGTTGACCTTCTTGCCGTTGACCGCGACGTGTCCGTGGCGGACCAACTGGCGCGCCTGGCGCCGGGATTGCGCGAATCCCAAACGAAAGACGACGTTATCGAGACGGCGCTCCAGTTGTTGCAAGAGCAGTTCGCCGGTCACACCCTTGGTGCGGGCGGCCTTTTCGAAGTAGTTGCGGAACTGGCCTTCCTGCGTGAAGTAGATACGCTTGGCCTTCTGCTTCTCGCGCAACTGGAGACCGTAGCCTACGACCTTGGTCTTGCGGTCTTTCCCATGTTGTCCGGGAGCGAAGTTGCGCTTCTCGATGGGACACTTATCGCTGAAACACTTTGCGCCTTTGAGGAACAGCTTCATTCCCTCGCGGCGGCATAGACGGCAAACTGCATCGGTATAACGGGCCAATTGTCTTCTCCTTTAGATGACCGGTTTACGGGTTTGGCTTCACCCTTCCTCCCGGTACAGTGGTCAGTGGCCAGTGATTAGTGACCAGAAGACCATTTTTGTTTTGCCGGCCACTGGTCACTGACCACTTTCTCAGACTCTTCGTCTCTTCGGCGGACGGCAGCCGTTGTGCGGGATCGGGGTCGAGTCGCGAATGGAGCGGACTTCGATTCCCGAGGCCGACAGGGCGCGGACTGCGGACTCGCGCCCGGAGCCCGGTCCGCTAACTCGCACATCCACGCTGCGGACGCCGTGATCGCGCGCCATATTGGCGGCGTTCGAGGCGGCCTGCTGGGCGGCGAAGGGCGTGCCCTTGCGCGATCCGCGGAAGCCGAGCGATCCCGAACTCTTCCACGACAGAACGTTGCCGTTCATATCGGTGATGGTCACGATCGTATTGTTGAACGATGCCTGCACATGCACCAATCCGTGGGGCACGTGCTTGCGCTCCTTCTTTTTGAAGGTTTTCTTTTTGCCTTTTTTATCGGGTGCGGCTGCGCCGCCCGCTGCTGCTGGTTTTGCCATAAAGCTTCTAGCTCCTAGCTTTTAGCTTCTAGCCAGGAGCTAGAAGCTAGAAGCTGTTCTTAAGTCTTTGCCGTCGCCTTCTTCTTCTGCGCGACCGTTCCCTTGCGCGGACCCTTGCGGGTGCGGGCGTTGGTGTGCGTACGCTGGCCGCGAACCGGCAAGTTGCGCCGGTGGCGGAAGCCGCGGTACGAGCCGATTTCGATCAGGCGCTTGATGTTCAGCGAAACTTCCTTGCGCAGATCGCCTTCGACCATGCCTTGCTCTTCGATAACCGTGCGGATCCGGTTGACCTCTTCTTCGCTCAGGTCCTGAACCTTTTTCGTCGCCTCAACCTTGGCCGCGTCGAGAATCTGCCCGGCGCGGGGATGGCCGATGCCATAGATATAGGTCAGCGCGATGTGTATGTACTTCTGCCGCGGAAGATCGACGCCTGCGATACGTGCCATGTTATTGAGTCTCCGAAAGCTACCCGCTCTTGAGCTTCTAGCTTCTAGCTTCTAGCTTCTAGCAAACCGCTTTGCTGTTGCGGTTTGGCTAGTAGCTAGGAGCTAGAAGCTAGAAGCTTTCTTAGCCCTGCCGTTGTTTATGTTTCGAGTTGACGCAGATCACCCGCACTACTCCCTTGCGGTGGATGACCTTGCACTTGTCGCAAATCTTTTTTACCGATGCCCGTACTTTCATAAATGCAGTTTCCAGTTGTCAGTGGCCAGTTCCCAGTAAAACTTTCCGGCAAATTCTGACGTTTATTTATATCTGTAAACAATTCTGCCGCGATTCAGGTCGTAGGGCGAAAGCTCCACGGCGACTTTGTCGCCGGGCAGGATGCGAATGAAGTTCTTGCGCATCTTTCCGGAAACGTGAGCCAGCACCTGATGTTTATTTTCCAGTTCCACCCGGAACATGGCGTTGGGCAGCGGTTCCAGAACGACTGCCATGACTTCAATCGCGTCTTCTTTACTCATTCGCTCCTAGCTTCTAGCTGCTAGCTTCTAGCTAACCACAGCAGCCCGACTAGCTAGAAGCTAGGAGCTAGCAGCTAGAAGCTGCCTTACTGCGTCAAAATCATCGGCCCATTTTTCGTTACCGCTACGCAATGTTCGAAGTGGGCGCTGAAGCTGCCATCGACCGTTACCGCCGTCCACTTGTCGCCCAGGACGCGGGTTTCCGGTTTGCCGAAGTTCACCATCGGCTCAATTGCCAGCACCATGCCTTCGCGCAATTTCGTGCCATGGCCGCGGGCACCGAAGTTCGGCACCTGCGGCTCTTCGTGCAACCGTGTGCCAATGCCGTGTCCCACAAACTCGCGCACTACGCTGAAGCCTGCGGCTTCCACATGCTCCTGCACTGCCGCGCCTACATCGCCAATCGAGTTGCCGATGCGTACCTGCTCGATCCCACGGTACAGAGATTCTTCCGTCACGGCCAGCAACTTCTGCAACTCCGGCTTGACTTCGCCGCCTACCGGAACCGTGATCGCCGCGTCGCCGTAATAGCCATCGAGCACCACTCCGCAGTCGATGGAAACGATATCGCCCTGCTTGAGCACCCGCTTCTCCGACGGAATGCCGTGGACAATTTCCTCGTTGACCGAAGTGCAGAGCACGCAGGGATAATCGTAATATCCCTTGAACGCCGGCTTCGCTCCCAGCTCTTTAATCTTCTTCTCGGCCGCGAGCTCCAGATCCATGGTGGTCGCGCCCGGCGCGACCAGCGTCCGCACATGGTCAAGAACCTGGCGTACGATGCGACCGCTCTGCCGCATCTTTTCAATCTCTCCCGGCGATTTACACACGATTGCCATTCCTATCGGTTATGGTCTTCGATGATGCGGAAGATTTGCTCCGTGACTTCATCCATGGGCAAATCGCCGTTCACCGAAAACAGCCTGCCTGTGCGCTCATAATAATCCGCAACAGGACGAGTCTGCTCCTCATAAGCCGTCCATCGCGGCTGGATGACTTCCAAACGGTCGTCATTGCGAGTCACCAGCTTCGACCCGTCGCAGTCGCAAAGCTCATCGACGCGGGGCGGCTGGAAGTGGACATTATAAATTCGTCCACAGGTGGGGCAAGAACGGCGTCCAGTGATCCGGAGCAACAATTGATTATAATCCACGATCAGGCAGATCACAATCGGCCAGGCCCGCGTAGGGCGCGAATTGTCAAAGAGCGTCTTTTCCAGCAGCGCATCCAGCCATCCGGCCTGGGCAGCGGTGCGGGGAAAACCATCCAGCACATACCCTCGTTCGCAATCCGGCTGGTTTAACCGTTCCCCGACCATGGTGCAAACCAGATCGTCGGAGACCAGCTTTCCCTGCGCCATCACGGACTTGGCAACCAGGCCAAGTGGAGTGCTCTGCGCAATGTTCTGCCGCAGGATATCCCCCGTTGAAACTTGGGGGACAAGATAACGATCCATGATGCGCTTGGCCTGAGTGCCTTTTCCGGCGCCCGGCGGACCAAACAGCACTACGGGACCTACGGTACGCGAGGTCTCCTGCCCCATCGGCTGGCCCCAAGCCTCCCGATCTCAGTTTCCCCGGCGACGTGGCCGAGATGCAGCAACCTCGTACTGAAAACGCTTCAAGACCAATTTCTGCGCCCGCGAATTCTCCCACTGCGCGGCGTGAAACCGTCGTAGTGGCGCATAATCAACTGCGCTTCAATCTGCGTCACCGTATCCATGGCTACACCCACCACAATCAGCAGTGAGGTACCGCCAAAATAAAAATTCACGCCCAAACCGTTGGTCATCCACGTGGGCAGGTTCTCGAACATTCGTCCCACCGGACCGTACAAATGGTTCAGGTGAATGCCGGTAATCATCCACTCGGGAATAAACGAAATGATGATCAGATAAAGCGCGCCCACCAGCGTGATGCGGGTCAGGACTTCGTTGATGAAATCCGCGGTGCGCTTGCCCGGACGAATGCCGGGAATAAATCCGCCGTACTTGCGCATGTTGTCGGCGACTTCGCTGGGATTGAAGACGATCGAGACGTAAAAGTAGGCGAAGAAGATAATTCCTACCGCATAGAGAACCGTATAGAGCGGCTCGCCCCAACCCAGCCAGCGGATGAGATCCCCGAAATAGCGATTGTTGCGCAGACCGTAGCCGACAGTTTGCGGCAAAGTCAAAATCGACGAAGCGAAAATCACGGGCATGACGCCGCCGGCGTTCACGCGCAACGGCAGATGCGTCGATTGGCCGCCCATCACCTTACGCCCGACCACCCGCTTGGCGTATTGCACCGGTAATCGCCGTTCGCTGCGCTCCACCCACACAATAAAGCCAACCACAGCGATCATGAAGGCGACAAGGAATACCATCAGAGGGAAGGTCAGCCCGCCCCACGCGGCGTTCTTGGCTTTATCAATCAGGTCGTAAATGCCGCGCGGCAAGCCGACGACGATGCCGGCAAAAATCAGCAGCGACATGCCGTTGCCCACGCCGCGTTCGGTGATCTGCTCACCCAGCCACATGATGAAGGCGCTGCCCGTGGTCAGGGTCAGCATGGTCATCAGAATGAAACCCACACCGGGATTGATGACGAAATCGCCCTGCTTTTGCAGGCCGTAGGCGATGCCGAAAGATTGGATGGCGCTGAGGATTACCGTGATGTAGCGTGTCCACTGCGTGATCTTCTTTCGCCCCAGTTCACCCTCTTTTTGCAGCTTGGCCAGCGGCTCATAGACCACCGTCAGCAATTGCAAAATGATCGACGCGGTGATGTAGGGCATGATGCCCAGCGCGAAAATCGTCAGGCGGCGCAGTTGGCCGCCGGAAAACAGGTCGACGAAACCGAGAAACGATCCGCGATTCTGTTCGAAGAATTGCTGTAACCGGTCGGCATTCACGCCGGGGGTGGGAATATGCCCGCCAAGGCGGTAGACGGCCAGCAGACCCAGCGTAAACAGGATGCGCCTGCGCAGGTCGGGAATGCGAAAGATGTTGGCAAATTTCTCGAACATTACTGCCCCGCCTTCACGGATAAGACCTCAAACTTGCCGCCCGCCGCCGTGATCTTTTCCTGCGCCGACTTGGAAAACTTGTGCGCGTGCACCGTGATTGCAGCCTTCAACTCGCCATCGCCCAGGATCTTGACCGGATGCTTGGTCTTGATGACTCCGGCTTTCTTCAGCACCTCGGGAGTGATCGGCTCGCTCTGCAACGACTCTTCCAACTGCATCAGCCGCTCCAGGCTGACGATGTTGAATTCCTTGCGGAAAATATTGGTGAAGCCGCGCTTGGGCATCCGGCGGTGCAACGGCATCTGGCCGCCTTCAAAGCCGCGGATCATGCGCGAACCGGTGCGGGAGCGCTGGCCTTTGTGACCGCGTGTAGAAGTCTTGCCCATGCCGGAGCCCATGCCGCGGCCCACGCGCTTGCGCTTTTCCGTAGCTTTTTTCGGCGCTCGAATGTTGGATAAGTTCATAAATAAGCCTTGAGTCCCGAGTTGTGAGTCGTGAGCTTCGAGCAATCCCAGTTGCTCACAGCTCGCCGCTCAACGCTCAGAACTTCTACTGCACTACCTCGACCAAATGCGGCACCTTCGCTACCATGCCGCGAATCGCCGCATTGTTCGGACGCTCGATGACCTGATTCAGCCGGGTAAATCCCAGGCCCTTGATCACCAGCTTCTGTTTCACGGGAGCGCAAATGGCGGAACGCACCCACTTTAACTGAACCATTCCGCCTTCGGAATTTGTCTTCTTCGCCGTCATTCACAACCTCAGTGGCCAGTGGTCAGTGCCTAGTGGCCAGTCTCGATCTTCGATCTCTGCCTGCTCTTACTGGCCACTGACAACTGATCACTGGCCACTGCCTTACAGCTCTTGCGCCGTCTTGCCCCGCATCGCAGCTACGCTTTCGCGGCTCTTCAACTGCTTGAGCGCATCGAAAGTCGCTTTAATCACGTTATGCGGGTTGGTCGTGCCGATCGACTTGGTCAGAACATTCTGCACGCCCACCGAAGTCATAACCGCACGCACCGCGCCTCCGGCAATCACGCCCGTGCCTTCCGGAGCCGGCTTCAGCAATACCCGGCCCGAACCGTAACGGCCCAGCGCCAGGTGCGGAATGCTGGTCTGTGTGAGATTGACGCGCACCAAATTCTTCTTCGCCGATTCGATTCCCTTGCGAATGGCCTGCGGCACTTCCTTGGCTTTCCCCGAGCCGTAGCCCACAACCGCCGCCGAAGGGTCTCCCACAACGACCAGCGCCGCGAACGAAAGATTCTTGCCGCCCTTGACCACCTTGGTCACGCGATTGATGGCGACGACCTGGTCCTTTAGCTGAAACGAATTCGCGTCGAGTTTCTTGATTATTGTTGGCATATTTTTAGCTTTGGGCTGTGAGCCGTGAGCTGTGAGTTAGAGCAAAGTCTTTGCTCTTGGCTCGAAACTCAACGCTCGCAGCTAAAATTGCAATCCACCTTCGCGCGCCGCGTCGGCCAGAGCCTTCACGCGCCCGTGATAAATATATCCGCCGCGATCGAACACAACTTTGGTTACGCCCTTGGCCTTGGCCCGTTCCGCGATGGTCTTGCCCACCGTCTTGGCGGCAGCCACATTGCCGCCGGTGCGCCGATCTTCCTTCTTGCCTTCCGCCGTGCTGGCCGAAACCAATGTCTGGCCATGCAAGTCGTCGATGACCTGCACGTAAATGTGGTTCAGCGAACGGTACACATTGAGCCGCGGACGCTCCGCCGTGCCCTGCATCTTCTTGCGAATCCGGTCGTGAATGTGTCCGCGTTTGTGATTCTTCGAAATCTTGGTCAGCATATTAAGCCCTCAGCTATCGGCCTTCAGCTATCAGCTAGAACCCTCAACCGAAAAGCTGAGAGCTGACGGCTGATAGCCAAAAGCTATTTGGCGCCGGTCTTACCCACCTTCTTCTTCAATCTCTCGCCCGCATAGCGGACACCTTTGTTCTTGTAAGGGTCCGGTGGACGCAACGAGCGCATCTCGGCGGCAACCTGTCCCACCTTTTGCCGGTCGATGCTGGTCAGCGCAATCTTGGTCTGCTTGGGATCGACGGCGGCCTCAACTCCGGTCGGCAATGGATATTCAATGGGGTGCGAGTAGCCGAGGCTGAACACTACCATGTTCTTGCCCTTGAGTTCGGCGCGATATCCGATGCCGACGATTTCCAGTTCGCGGGTCCAGCCCCTGGTCACGCCTTCGACGGCGTTATTCACCAGAGCGCGCGCGAGTCCGTGCAGCGCGGCTTGCGAATCGTTTTCACGGACCGCGACGATGTGGCCGTCCTTCTGCTCGACCGTGATTCCGGCCGGCAGCGGCGTATCGAGGTGGCCCTTCGGTCCCTGCACAGCCACCGTGTTGCCTTCGATTTTGACCGTCACCCCCTTGGGGATGGCAATCGGCTTTTTTCCAATTCGTGACATAAGATCAGCTCTTAGCTATCAGCCTTCATCTCTCAGCTTGATTGCCGTCGCTTTTAGTGATAGCTGACGGCTGAAAGCTGATAGCTGCTCCTCTACCAAATCTGGCACAGCAACTCGCCGCCTACGCCTTCGCGGCGCGCCTGGCGGCCGGTCATCACTCCGCGCGGCGTGGTCAGGATGTTGATGCCCATGCCTCCCAGCACCCGGGGAATCTCGGTGCGGCGCACATATACGCGGCAGCCGGGGCGCGAAACGCGCTCCACCCGCGAGATGGCCGCCTCGTTGTTGGCGCCATACTTCAGATACACGCGAATAACTTTGTGGCCTTCCTCCTCGGCAGCCTTGAAGTTCGAGATGTAACCTTCTTCCTTCAGGATGCGGGCGATCTCCAGCTTCAGCCGCGAAGCCGGGATATCCACCTTCTGATGCCGGGCCTGTAGCGCATTGCGCACCCGGGTCAGCATGTCTGCCACTGGATCGGTCAACCTCATCGTGTCCTTCTCCTCAAGCCACCCGTTCGCTCCGCGTCCAGCGGAGAACCTGCGGCAGCGCAACTTCCGTCGTTAGTCCTTAGTCGTTGTCGTTTGCTCTTCTCGGCCCGGCCAACGACTAACGGCCAGCGACCAACGACCTTTTCCCGCTACCAGGACGACTTCGCCACTCCTGGAATCTCCCCGCGCAACGCCAGCCCGCGGAAGCACAGCCGGCAGATGCCGAATTTGCGCAGAAACGCCCGCGGCCGGCCGCACAGCTTGCAGCGATTATGCCGCCGCGTCGAAAACTTCGGCCTCGGCTCCTTCTTGTCGCGAGCCTTCTGAAATATTTCCTGGATCTTCGCGTCCTTCACTCGCTTTGCAGTAGTCATGTAATCCTTAAAATCTCTCTTCTTCGCAGACCTTGAAACTTTGCAACATTGAAACTCTGAAACTTGTTACTGCGTCCGGAACGGCATGCCCAGATGCTTCAGCAGCGACCGCGCCTGATTATCATTGGCCGCCGTGGTCACAATCGTGACGTTCATGCCCTTCTGGTTGTTCACCTTCTCGTACTGGATCTCGGGGAAAATCAACTGATCGTGCAGCCCCAAAGTGTAGTTGCCCCGCCCATCGAATGACTTGGTGGAAACGCCACGGAAATCGCGCACACGCGGCAGAACCACACTCACCAGCCGGTCGAAAAATTCGTACATGCGGTCGCCGCGCAAAGTCACCATCGCGCCAATGGCCTGTCCCTCGCGGACTTTGAACGCGGCAATCGACTTGCGCGCCCGCGTGACCACCGGCTTCTGTCCCGTGATCTGCCCCAGTTCGTTCACGGCCGGGTCGAGCACTTTGGCGTTCTGTGTCGCCTCGCCCACTCCCATGTTGACGACGATTTTGTTCAGCCGCGGAACCGCCATCGCGTTCTTCAGTTCCAGTTCCTTCAGCAGCGCCGGAGCCACTTCCTTTTCGAACCTTGTCCGCAGCCGCGGACGCTCCTTGGCGCTGTGCCGCGCCTGATCGGGAGCCTTCTGCTCCTGCGCGGATTCCTTCGCTGCCTTCTTGCCTTCTTTATCTTTTGCCATAACTCAAATTTCCCAGTTGGTAAAATCTGAACCGTATCGCCTGTCTTGCCGAAAGCCCGACGCCCGGAGCCTATTTATCCAGCGTGGTTCCGCACTTCTTGCACACCCGCACCTTGCGGTCGCCGCGGACTTCATGCCCGATGCGCACCGGGCCGCAGGTTCCGCAGACCAGTTGCACGTTCGACAGCGCGATGCGGCTTTCCTGCTCCGCGATGCCGCCCTTGATGTTGCGCTGCGGATTCGGACGCACGTGCTTTTTCACCATCATTACGTGCTCCACCAGCAGCTTGTTGTCGCCGGGAAACACGCGCAGCACGCGCCCTTCCTTGCCCTTGTCCCGCCCGGTGATAACTTTCACCGTATCGTTGCGGTGAATATCGACTCGTTTATGTTCTCGACTGACTATTCGCATAATTCAAAATTTCAAGGTGTCAAAGTTTCAACGTTTCAAAGTCAAACAACCCGCTCAAGATTTCCAATCGTTCAAGGCACCTCGAAACCCTGAATCTCTGAAACCTTGAAACTCCGCTCCTACAACACTTCCGGCGCCAGCGACACGATCTTCAAAAACTTCTTCTCGCGCAGCTCGCGGGCCACGGGACCGAACACGCGCGTCCCCACCGGCTCGCCCGCATCGTTAATCAGCACCGCCGCATTCTGATCGAAGCGGATGTAGGTGCCGTCGCGGCGCCGGTATTCTTTGCGCGTACGGACAATCACAGCCTTGACCACGGTTCCCTTTTTCGCCTGGCCCTCGGGCGCCGCTTCTTTCACCGCTGCCGTGATTATGTCGCCCAGGCTGGCATTCAACCCGGTCGAGCCGCCCAGCGGTAGAATCATCTGTAGCTTGCGGGCGCCGGAGTTATCGGCGACCTCGAGCATCGATCTCATCATCACAGCCATGGCGTCTGTCTCCCTGAATCCTTGTCGTTCCGAACCCGCGCAAAGCGCGGGTGAGGAATCTGCTTGTGCTTTCCAGCCAACACCAACCCCGCTACTTCGCCGCCGGCACATCCACGACCGCTTCCGGCGCCAGCGTGGACTTGCGGACAATGTCTTTCAGCTGCCAGCGCTTCAATTTCGACAGCGGGCGGGTCTCGACGATGCGCACCACGTCCCCGGTATGCGCCTCGTTCTTTTCGTCGTGCGCGTAAAACTTCTTGTTGCGCGCGATCACGCGACCGTAAAACGGATGCGCCTTCTTCCGCGTCACCTTAACCACGATCGTCTTCTGCATGCGGCTGGCGACAACTTCACCCACCACTTCCTTGCGCCGGCCCTGCACGGCCTTCTCGGTTGTTTCCGCCATTTATCGTTTCTCCGTCGCGGTCGCGCGCTGGCGCTCGCCCATCAGCGTCTTCACCCGGGCGATATCCTTGCGCAGGCCGCGCATCTTCTTCAAGCTCTCGGTCTGGCCCATGTTCATCTGAAACTTCAGCTTGAAGAGCTGGTCGGCGAGTTCGCTCTCCTGGTGGCCAAGCTCCTCGTCGGTCAGGTTCCTGATTTTGTCTACCTTCATAAAGTCGCTCTCAGCTTTCAGCCATTAGCTCTCAGCCAACCCCACCGCCGCAACGCCTTGCTGATCGCTGACGGCTGATCGCTGAAAGCTGCTCTTCCTAATGCTTTCCTTCGCGCTTCACCAAAGTCGTACGCAGCGGCAGCTTGTGCGACGCCAAACGCATCGCTTCGGTCGCATCCGCCAGCGCCACGCCTTCCATCTCAAACAAAATCTTTCCCGGACGAACCACCGCGACCCAATGATCCGGCGCGCCCTTGCCCTTGCCCATACGGGTTTCGGCCGGCTTCTTGGTGACCGGCTTGTCGGGAAACAGGCGAATCCAGATCTTTCCGCCGCGCTTGACGAAGCGGGTCATGGCCACGCGGCTGGCTTCGATCTGCCGGTCGGTGATCCATCCCGGCTCCAGCACCTTCAGCCCGAAATCGCCGAAAGCCAGCTGCGAGCCGCGCCACGCCTTGCCCGTCATGCGGCCGCGCTGCTGCTTGCGATACTTCACTTTCTTTGGCATCAACATAAGATCAGCTCTTAGCTTCTAGCTTTTAGCTAAACCCAAAACCCTAGAATCCGCCGCCCGCGGTTTGCGGTTCGCGTTTCTTCTGCGCCAGGATTTCGCCTTTATAAACCCAGCACTTCACTCCGATCACGCCATACGTGGTGCGGGCTTCGGTGAAACCGTAGTCGATGTCGGCGCGAAGAGTATGCAACGGCAGACGTCCCTGCAAATACCACTCCGAGCGCGCGATTTCGTTGCCGTTCAACCGTCCGCTCACGCGAACCTTGATTCCTTTGCAGCCAAAGCGCAGCGCCGAATCGACCGCCTTGCGCATGGCGCGGCGAAAACCAACGCGCTTTTCCAATTGCAGCGCGATGGATTCCGACACCAGTTGCGCGTCCAGTTCAGGCTTATGAACTTCCTGGATGTCGACAAAAATATCCTTGCCCTTGGTGCGGCCCTGTAACTCGGCCTTGAGCTTGTCGATTTCCGCGCCCTTGCGCCCGATGATGATTCCGGGACGCGCCGTCTTGATAATGATGCGCAGCTTGTTGCCCGGCCGCTCAATCTCGATCGAACTCACGCCCGCCGACTTGAGCTTGTCCTTCAACTCGGTCTTGAGCTTGACGTCTTCGTGCAACTGCTTGTCATAGTCCCGCTCGGCGAACCAGCGCGACTTCCATGGCTTGGTATAGCCAAGTCGAAAACCGTAAGGATGGACTTTTTGTCCCATTGCTTCTCCCTGAACCAAACTCTCAAATCTCTGTCATTCCGAACACGCGCAAAGCGCGGGTGAGGAATCTGCTCGTGATCCCTCGCAAAAAGCGCTCGGGATGATCGCTGCGGGCTCCCGCTTCGCTCACGCCCGCAAAAACGCGATCACTTGGCGGCCAACTTCTTTTTGCCCGCCGATTTCTTCGCCGGAGCCTTGCTCCCCGTCTTCGCCGGAGGTACGCGCCGCCGGACTCTCGCTCCGGTCTGCGTATCTCCGCCCACCGCATGAACGATCGGTCCGCTATCTTTGCCGCGCTCGGCCAGAATCAGCTCGATATGCGCGATACGCCGCTGGTAACGGTATGCCCGTCCCTGCGGCGCCGGGCGGATGCGCTTCATGCGGGGCCCGTCGTTGGCGATGGCATTCTTCACATACAAATTGTCGATCTCGACGTCGACTCCCTTTTCCGTCGCCAGAAAGTTCGCGTTATCGAGCGCCGACTGCAACAGCTTGCCTACGTGCGACGCCACACGCTTCTTGGTGAACAGCAGTGTATTCCGCGCCTCTTCCACGCGCTTGCCCTTGATCAGCTCCAGCACCAGCCGGGCCTTCTGCGGCGAGACGTGCAGGTAACGCAATTCCGCTCGAAATTCCATAGTAGCTTCTAGCTCCTAGCTTCTAGCTCCTAGCCAAACTAGGAACCAAAAACTCACTAACTCTTGCAGGCAAACACGATTCCGTCCAACCAATGTCTAGCTAACTACTAGCCAGAAGCTGGCTCTACGCCTTGGGCGCCGCCGGCGCCGCCGCTCCCGGGCCGCCCGGAATTCCTGCGGGTTTCGCCGCGGTTTCCGTCGCCGCCTTCATCGAGTGCCCTTTGAAGGTGCGGGTAAAGCTGAACTCGCCCAGCTTGTGCCCCACCATGTTCTCGGTCACATAGACGGGAATAAATTTTTTGCCGTTATGCACCGCGATGGTGTGCCCCACCATCTCAGGGACAACCGTCGAACGCCGCGACCAGGTGCGCAACACTTTCTTTTCGTTGCGCGAATTCATGCCTTCCACCCGGGCCAGCAGGAAGCCATCCACAAACGCGCCTTTTTTTGTCGAACGTGCCATAAAGTCAGATCTCAGCTTTCAGCCGTCAGCTCTCAGCCAACAGCTCCTCAATCCTTGTCATTCCGAGCGGAACGAGGAATCCCTACCGCCACCCACTCTCGGCCCTTACTTGCTGCGCCGGTTCACAATAAACTTGTCCGTACGCTTGTTATTCCGCGTCTTATATCCGCGCGTCGGCTGGCCCCACGGCGTCACCGGATGCCGCCCGCCTGAAGTCTTACCCTCGCCACCGCCGTGCGGGTGGTCCACAGGGTTCATCGAAACGCCGCGATTGTGCGGACGCTTGCCCAGCCATCGCGAACGTCCCGCCTTGCCGATGGTGACATTTTCATGGTCGATGTTGCCGACCTGGCCGATGGTCGCCATACAATCCTGCGAAATCTTGCGCGTCTCGCCCGAAGGCAGTTTGACCAGCGCGTACTCTTCTTCCTTGGCCACCAACTGCGCAGCTCCGCCCGCCGAACGCACCATCTGTCCGCCCTTGCCCGGCTTCAACTCCAGATTATGAATCTGCGTGCCGGGAGGAATATTGCGCAGCGGTAAAGCATTGCCAACTAAGATATCTGCGTCCGGACCGCTTACAACTTTCTGTCCAACCTTCAACCCTTCCGGCTGAAGAATGTACCGCTTCTCGCCGTCCGCGTAAGCCAGCAGCGCAATCCGCGGCGAACGATTGGGATCGTACTCAATGCTGACCACCGTGGCCGGAATGCCCGTCTTGTCGCGCTTGAAATCGATGATGCGCAGCTTGCGCTTGTGCCCGCCGCCGATAAAACGCATCGTCATGTCACCCGAGTTGCGGCGTCCACCGGTGCGGTTCTTTTTCTCCAGCAGCGGCTTATGCGGATGCTTTGTCGTAATATCGTCGTTGACGATGGTCGTGCGGTAGCGCAACGTCTGCGTTGTCGGTCTATAAGTCTTAATTGGCATAAAAAGCTCTCAGCTTTTAGCTGTCAGCTCTCAGCTTCTTCCCGCCGCCACTTTCGCTCTTGCTGAAAGCTGACGGCTGATAGCTGATAGCTTTACTACAAATTCTGCGCGTACTCCGGCATCTTTTCGCCCGAACGCAGCCTTACGTACGCCTTCTTCCAGTCAGGACGGTAGCCGGCAAACTTGCCCCGCCGCCGCTCTTTTCCCGGATAGGTGGCGGTGCGCACCGAATGCACTTTCACCTTGAAAATCGATTGCACCGCCTGCTTGATCTCTGTCTTGGTCGCGGCCGGCGCCACCTGAAACACCAGCGTGTTCTGGAGTTCCTTGATGGCCAGGCCCTTTTCTGTAATCACCGGACGGCGAATAATTTGATATGCGGATTTCATGTCTCTACGCTACCTCCGCAGCTTTTTCATGCCGCGTCCGCCGCCGCGGAGCGCTCGCCGCCTTTTTCGTCACTTCGTCGGGCTCGGATTTAGAGTGCCGCTTCGACACCGAACTCTTCAGCGAGACTTGCAGCTTCTCGATCGCCGGCTGCGAGAAGATCACGCGGTCGTAACGCAGCAGATGATACGGATGCACATCGTTTCCGCGAACCAACTCCAGCCCTTCGATGTTGCGCGCGCTCAATTCCAAATTCTTATTCTCGTGCGCCGCCGCTTCGACGATGAGCACGGTCGCATCGACCTTCAGCGCGTCCAGGCTCTTGCGGAACGCCTTGGTCTTCGGATCCTTCACGTCGAACGCATTGACGACAATCAATTTGCCGTCGGCCAGCTTCGCCGCCAGCGCCGAGCGCAGCGCCCCCAGCAGCTTCTTGCGCGGGAAGGTGTAATCGTAGGAGCGCGGTTGCGGCCCATGCACCGTGCCGCCGTGCCGCCACAGCGGCGACCGGATCGAGCCGATACGCGCGCGCCCCGTCCCCTTCTGCTTCCACAACTTCTTGCCCGAACCGGAAACTTCCCAGCGAGCCTTAGTCGCGTGCGTTCCGGCGCGCTTGCTGGCACGGTAATGCTTCACCGCTTCCCACAGCAAGTCTTCGTTGACCGCACCGAAAATCTCGTCGGCCAGGTCGAGCGTTCCGACCTTCTCGCCGCTCAAATTATGTATATCAATAGTCGCCATTGTCTTAGTCCTAAGTCCTGCGTCCTGAGTCTCGAGCAATTCCTCGCAGCTCAGGACTCGTAGCTCGCGACTCTTATGCCTTCTTCGCCGCTCTCTTGGCCGCCTTCAACGGATCGACCGTCGCCGAACCGGCAAATCCGCGGCGCTCTCGTGGCGGTTTCTTCGCTTTCGTAATCACAAGGTATCCGCCTTGCGGCCCGGGCACACTGCCTTCGACCACCAGCAAATTCTCTTCTTTATCCACCCCTAAAACCCGCAGGTTGCGCTGCGTCACCCGCGCATGTCCCATGTGCCCCGACATGCGCATTCCCTTGAACACGCGCGACGGAAAAGCGGAGGAGCCAATCGATCCCGTAATCTGAAACATCGAACCGTGCGACTTCGGGCCGCCGGCAAAGTGATGCCGCTTCACGACGCCCTGAAAGCCCTTGCCCTTGCTCACGCCCACAATGTCGACGAACCTCTCGCCCTCAAAAATCTCAACCAGAATCCGGTCGCCGACTTTCACCGTGACATCGGCATCCGCCGCGCCGTCGGTCTCGAGCGGCACTTCGCGCATAAACTTCACCGGCGGAAGATTATTCTTCGCCAGATGTCCCTGCGCCGGCTTGGTCAGCCGCGACTCCTTCACAAACTCGACCAGGCCAATCTGCGCCGCCTCGTAGCCATCGCGCGTCGCCGACTTGTGCTGCGTGATCACGCAAGGCCCTGCCTGCAACACGGTCACCGGACGCACATCGCCCTTGGAATCGAACAACTGCGTCATCCCGACTTTTTTCCCTAAGATGCCAGTAACTCGCGTCGCCATCTCAATCTCCATCCAGCTTGGATCGTTGCTCGATTGCAACGTCTATTGGCTGGCAGTTCAAAGCTCACGACTCAAAGCTCACAGCTTTACTTATGTTCTTTCCCGAACGCCTTAATCTCCACATCCACGCCCGCCGGCAGATCGAGCTTCATCAGCGCATCCACCGTCTGCTGCGTCGGCTCGAGAATATCGAGCAGGCGCTTATGTGTGCGGATCTCAAACTGCTCCCGCGACTTCTTNTCCACGTGCGGCGAACGCAGCACGCAGTACTTGTTCTTCATGGTGGGCAAGGGAATCGGCCCGGCAATCTGCGCGCCCGTGCGCTTGGCCGTATCCACAATCTCGCCCGTCGACTGATCCAGAATGCGATAGTCGTAAGCCTTCAACCGTATGCGAATTCTTTCTTTTCCAATCACAGTTTCACGCTTTCAGCTTCCCGGCCCTCCGGGAAGAAATATCTGGCGGCAGGTAGCAAGCCGCGAATTGGTTTTAGCTTTGAGCCACGAGCTTCGAGCAAACGGGAGCGATTTTGTTTTTTACTCGCGGCTCGCAGCTCAGGACTCGCGACTCCTTACTGCACAATCTCGGCAATCGTTCCCGCGCCCACGGTATGCCCGCCTTCGCGGATGGCGAAGCGCAGGCCCTTCTCCATGGCCACCGGCGTGATCAGCTCAATCACCAGGCTCACGTTGTCTCCCGGCATCACCATCTCGGTGCCCGCCGGAAGCTCGGCCACGCCCGTCACATCCGTCGTGCGCAGATAAAACTGCGGACGATATCCCTTAAAGAACGGCGTATGCCGCCCGCCTTCTTCTTTCGTCAGGATATAAACTTCCGCCTTGAACTTGGTGTGCGGCGTGATCGATCCCGTCTTGGCCAGCACCATGCCGCGTTCCACATCCTCTTTTGCGATACCACGAAGAAGAAGACCGGCGTTGTCGCCCGCCATGCCTTCATCCAACTGCTTCTTGAACATTTCCACGCCGGTCACCACCGTCTTGCGCGTCTCGCGGAAGCCCACGATTTCCACTTCCTCGCCGACTTTCACCTTGCCGCGCTCGATCCTTCCCGTGACCACCGTGCCGCGCCCCTGAATCGAAAAAATATCTTCAATCGGCATCAGGAACGGCTTGTCCAACTCGCGCGCCGGCTGCGGCACAAACTTATCCACCGCCTCCATCAGCGCGTCCACCTGCTTTTCCGCCTTCTCTTCCCCGTTCAGCGCGCCCAGTGCCGACACCCGCACCACCGGCACATCGTCGCCGGGGAACTTGTAAGCCTTCAGCAGCTCGCGCACTTCCAACTCGACCAGTTCGAGCAACTCGGGATCGTCCACAGCATCAACTTTATTCAACGCCACGACCAGATACGGCACGCCCACCTGCCGCGCCAGCAGCACGTGCTCGCGTGTCTGCGGCATCGGACCGTCGGTCGCAGCGACTACAAGAATGCCGCCATCCATCTGCGCCGCGCCGGTAATCATGTTCTTGATGTAGTCGGCGTGGCCCGGACAGTCCACGTGCGCGTAGTGCCGGTTCGCCGTCTCATACTCGACGTGCGCCGTGGCAATGGTGATGCCGCGCGCTTTTTCTTCCGGAGCGTTATCGATCGAATCGAACGACCGGAACGTGTTCTTCGGATTGTGCTTCGACAAAACCTTGGTGATCGCCGCCGTCAACGTGGTCTTGCCATGATCGATGTGACCAATCGTTCCCACATTGCAGTGCGGCTTGGTACGGTCAAATTTCTCTTTCGCCATTGCTCTCTATCTCCTCGGCTTTCAACTACGCCGAAATTAAATCGTCCCCGTCAGCTTCGTAATACGCGCCAACGAATTCTTCTCTCTCTACCAGATCGCCGGTAATTGCCCAATCGAACCGGCTGAAACCTTCCGCAAACCGCTCGCGAAAGATTTCAAATTCGCG
>JGI12635J15846_10001800_pt1 | contig 18643 bp, 19 predicted proteins | sample BlaSpr_A8_OM2_M2_FD_15846 | JGI IMG/M metagenome (IMG submission 15846) | reverse complement strand
CGAAGCCGCCGCGCGCGAGGCCGGCAGGACGCTGCTGGTGCTGGACACCGTCACCGACAGCGACGCCGAGCGTCTGTACGAGCGCCTGGGCTGGCAGCGGTTGGGTGTAATTCCCGGCTACGCGTTGTGGCCAAACGGCGGCCTGTGCGACACCACCTACTTCTACAAGACGTTGATCCAGGCCCATTAGTCGCGAAAGTTCTCGAACTGCAGCGGCAAATCGATATCGCACTTGCGCAGCAGCGCGATGGCAGACTGCAGATCATCGCGCTTCTTGCCGGTTACGCGCAGCTTGTCGCCATTGATCTGCGCCTCGACCTTGAGTTTTGCCTGCTTGAGGCTCGCCACGAGCTTCTTGGCTATGGCTTGTTCGATGCCCTGCTTGATGGTGATCTTGCGGCGCGCCTCGCTCAGGTTTACCTCCACCTCGCCGAGTTCGATGCTGCGTGGGTCGATGCCGCGGGCCGAAAGGCGCAGCCTTAATATGTCGAGCAACTGGTTGAGCTGGTATTCGCTCTGCGCGAACTGCGTAATCGCATAGTCCTGGAGCTCGAAGCGCGCGTTAGTAGCACGCAGGTCGTAGCGCTTCGCCACCTCGCGATTGGCCTGATCCACGGCATTGGAAAGCTCATGGGTGTCGACCTTGGAAACGGCATCGAAATACGGCATAGCTATCGAAACGCTCTCGGCGGCAGGGCGCAACTGGCCGCACCATTCCAGCGGCCCTCGCGCAGCTTGTCAACGAGCGTGCGCAACGCGGCATTCGTCGGCGGCGCCGCGGCAGTGGTCTGGTCACGCTTCGACGATCACGCCCGGACACGGCTGCGCCAACGCTACGTTGAAGCGATCGCGCCACGGCGGCACGCTCATGTGCCGCATCGCAGTCGAATTCGTCGTCGCGGTTGCCGTGGCCGCGCAATCAGCGTTCGACGAACGACTTTAGCCTGGACAGAGCCTGATCCCATTGCTCGGAGACGAGAGCCAGGTATTTCCTGAGATCCTCCATCGGCTGCGGATCGAATTGAAATCGACTTTCGCGGCCCGTCCGACTGCTATGCACGATTCCTGCGCTCTCCAGCACTCGAAGGTGCTTGGTGATTGCCTGCCGACTGAGCACCGAGTCCTGGGCGAGCTGGGAAATCGAACGCAGCTGCCCGCCGCACAGCTTGCTAACCAGTGCCAGACGCGTCTTATCGCCCAGTGCGGCAAATATGGGCGCGTGATCGTGCCGCTGGGGGCCGGCGCTGCTACGTCCCGGATGCGACATGGCGTTCAATATTCTTCATTTGCTGTGTCCAGCCACTGTCATTCATGCGGAATGCTTCGAGGCGACGATTAGCGGGGATGTTGTCGAAACCGGATTCAGTCACCACAAGCAGCGTGCCGCTCGCCGACTTTTCCAGCCTGAATTCGACCAGCGTGGGCGTCTCGGCCGAGTAATCCATTTTCGGATCGATGGCGTATGGGTGCCAGGTGAAGGAAAACAGGCGCTCGGGCTCCATTTTTTGCACCACGACTTCCCAGATAAGATGCTCGTAACCTGGATGAGTAATCGGGCCGCGCGTGATCTGGCCGGCAACGAAGGGGCGATCCGGCTTCACGCCAAACCATTGGCCGAACTCGCGGTGATCCGTCAACGCGCGCCAGACTCGCGACACCGGAGCCTTGAGTTCAATGCGTTTCTCGATGCGATCATTCATATTAAGCAACCTCCTGGTTGTATATTAGCGTCGCCCGCGATGAACTGCAACCATTTTGTTGCTCTTTACGACCACCGGTGACGCCGGTCGATCCATCGAAGGGTTTAACGTTCGCCGTGCACTCGCGCTAAAGTTGCGGACATTGACTCATTGGTAGCAAGGTAATTGCGATGGCGACACATCCGCTAAAAGCCGTAAGCAAAGTTCCGGAAGTAACCCTGATCTTCTGGATCATCAAAATTGCCGCCACCACGCTTGGTGAAACCGGCGGCGACGCCGTATCGATGTCGATGAAGCTGGGCTATCTGGTCGGCACGGCGATCTTCGCGGCCACTTTTCTGATCGCGGTTACTGCCCAGATCAAGGCCACTCGCTTTTATCCTTGGCTGTACTGGCTAACGATAGTTGCAACCACCACTGTGGGCACGACATTGGCGGATTTTGCGGACCGCTCACTGGGTATCGGGTATGCCGGTGGTACATCGCTGCTGTTTATCCTGCTGATGACGTCTTTGGCGGCCTGGTATTGGTCGCTCGGATCCGTGGCCGTCGACACGGTGAGTTCGCCCAAGGCGGAAATGTTCTACTGGGTCACGATCATGTTTTCGCAGACGCTCGGCACTGCGCTGGGTGACTGGACGGCCGATACCGCCGGCCTTAAATACACCGGGGCAGCGATCGTCTTTGGCGTGCTTCTGGCATTGGTGGCGGCGGCCTACTTCTGGACCAGGATCCCGAGAACCGGACTTTTCTGGGCGGCATTCATTCTGACCCGGCCGCTGGGGGCCGTGCTCGGAGACTTTCTCGATAAGCCGGTAAATGCCGGGGGCCTGGCGCTGAGTCGTTATACAGCGTCCGCCGGCCTCACCGTATTTATCATTGCGTGTATCTTGATTTTTCGGCAACGGGCAGTAAAGGGTTCGGGCCATTGAATTTGCCGCCCGCTCACCGTGTCGCTCACGCGGACTTCGCATGAAAGCATCGGTCTTTGTTGGCACCAGCCTCGACGGCTATATGGCGCGAGCCGACGGCGCCTTCGATTTTCTCCCGGCGGGCGGGGGCGAACCACACGGATACGAAGAGTTCATGGCCACGGTGGATGCCATGGTCATCGGCCGCAACACCTACGAGACGGTTCTGAGGCTGGATGGCTGGCCCTACGGATCAAAACCTATCTTCGTCCTCAGCACGCACCCGCTCGCACCCGCCCCTGTCGAAGCCGTGGTCGAGCGGCTGTCGGGGCAGCCAACCGACATCGTGTCTCAACTCACCGCGCGCGGCATTCAGCATATCTACGTCGACGGTGGCATCACCATCCAGGGGTTTCTTCGCGCCGGGCTCATTCAGCGTCTCATCATCACACGCGTACCGGTACTCATCGGCAGGGGAATCCCGCTGTTTGGTGGCACCGAACGCGACATCGCCCTCAGACACATCGCAACGCGCCAGTACGCGAGCGGCCTCGTCAAAAGCGAGTATGAGGTGAGCGGCCTCAGTTCGACGCCGCCTTCGGGGCGATGACTTCATCGAGGCGATCGGGCGTTCCCGTCACCCGCGTCAGACGCGGATACATCGGACCACCGTGATAATCGACCTTGACGGTCGTGTAGCTGTCCAGGTTCTTCGCCAGTATCTCGATCGGGGCATTGCCACCCTGCGCCGCCTTGAGTTCTTCGTCGACGCGCTCATCGTCGAACTTACGGCCATTGATCGCCAGCAGCTTCATGCCGGGCGCGAGCCCGGCGGTAAACGCCGGACTGTTCCACACGACATCCAGCAGCTTGCCGTAATCGTCCACCGCCGTGCTGATCATCAGGCCAAGCGAATAGCCGAGGTCGAGAAACTTTCGCGTCTTGCCGCGCGCTTTGAAGCTCGCGCTCGGCTGCTCGCTGTAGCTGACCGTCCAGCCGCCTCGGGTGATGCCCGCGAGTGGTGCGGCGGTGACATGGGTATCCAGGCGGCTGCGCAGGAATCGCGCCCAGTCATTCGGCTGCACGGCATTCAAGGTCTTCACGACATCCTCGAAGGTATAGGGTTTCACGACGAAGCTGCCGTCGTCGACACCGTAGAAGGCGCGCACGAAATCATCCAGCGAACGGCGCCCGGCCGAGAGCTCCCGGATCGTGGTGTCGGCGTCGAGCCAGATCAGTTCGCCCTCTTCGTAAAAATCAACGCCGCGACGCCACGTCGACCAGTCGCCTGGAACGTAATAGAGCACCTGCGCCTCGTCTGCCGTGTCCTGCAAATTTCGCCAGCCACGGCCGGGCCGATGATCCATGCCGGCGGCGGTCGCCGCGAGCTGTTCGCGATACTGCTCGGCGGTCCATATTCCGGAGCGCGCCGTCAGCACATTGCCCAGGTATTCGGTCAGTCCCTCGTAGACCCACAACAGCTCATCATGCATCGGAACGTTGTAGTTCGCCGTCACCAGCCCGGCGGGCCGCCGGAACTTGCCGTTCCAGGAATGCACGTACTCATGGGGCAGCAGGCCCCCGCCCGCCAGGTAGGTGTCGGGGTCGGTGAAGAACTTCGCGAACAGCCGATCGTCACTCGATTGCGAATGCTCCAGGCCAAAATGCCCGGTGTCCTCCGACAGCGTGAACAGGAAATCGTAGTGCTCATAGTGGCGCGCGCCGAACAGCGCCTGGGCCTGCGTCACGAGATTGCGGTGTGCTTGCAGCTGCGGGTCGGTGAGCTTCAGATCGCTATCGTGGTCGGCGACCAGGTCGAGGTGCACCGGCACCGGGGCGCCGGGCGCCAGATCAATCCGGGCAAAATACCGTCCCGTAATCAGCGGCGAATCCACCAGCTGCTCGAGCGACACGGCATCGAAGTCCACAGCCCCGTCGTGCGTGGCTGTGGTCGCCAGCGCCGTGGCGTACCCCCACCCTGCCGGCAACTGCACGCGCGGGCGCACCGTGATACTGCGCGCGGCGTAGCCGGCCGGATAGAACAGTACCTGGTTCCATTCCAGGTCCTCGATGCGATCCGTAACCGAGACGCTCTGGCCGAAATCCCCGCCCGAGCCCGGCGAGAGCAGTTGGAATTCGAGTTGCAGCGACGTTGCGCCTGGCGGCGCCGTCAGGTGCAGCGTAAACATGTCGTCCAGATCGCGCCGCCAATCCACGCGCTGGCCGCCATCGGTAGTGATGATCAGGCCGGCTACGTCGCGGATCGTGCCGCTAGGCGAGTGCTCGCCGGGAATCCACTTCGGATAATAAAGCGTCAGCGCACCGGCCCTCACCGGGATGCGCTCACGGACTCGGAAGATCTTCTGACCGGGGTCGGCGAGGTCGACACTGAGCGTCAGTTCACCCGCGTATCGATGATCGGATTGCGGCGCAGTGATCGCCGCCCGGCAGAACAACAGCGAAGAAAACGCCAGTACGGCGGCCATTCGGGGCATTGGGCGCATGCTCAGGTCCTGTTGGTGTCGCATCGTTAGATGCGGCTACTCTAGCACTCGCCGTTCCCTGGGCCACTGGCGTTCATCCCGCGGACTCGCCAGGAAGCGGTACGAATCGGGGTCAGCGCCAGCATTCGGGCTGACCAAATGACAGAATTGGCATGGCAGACAGGCTTCTGATGTCCCACCAAGTCTCCAATCGGGGCAGCGCGTGTAGCGGACCGCCGAGCGACGCACTGGTCGCCGATCGCAGCGACTGGACGCGCATCAGCGTACTTGTCCTCGCCGGCATCGCATCCGCGATGCAGATTGGGAAGGTTCCTGCCGCGCTGTCATTGCTGCGAGCGGACTTCAACGTGGGCTTGGTTGCCTCGGCCTGGATCCTATCGATGTTCAGCGGCCTTGGCGCATTGTTCGGCAGCCTGGCTGGCCTGCTCGCGGACCGATTCGGGTCGCGTCATGTGACGGTCGCGAGCCTGCTCGTCATGGCGCTGGCATCCGCCGTCGGAGCCAGCGCGCACAGTGCAGCGCTGCTGCTCGTCAGTCGCGCTGTCGAAGGCTCAGGCTTCCTGGTCACGGTCGTTGCCGTTCCGAGTCTGCTGTTCGCGGCGGCAGTCGAACGTGATCGACGTATCGTTCCGTCGTTGTGGGGGACTTACATGCCGGTGGGCATGGCGGTGGCGCTCGCCATCACCCCGTTTATGCTCTCCGCGTTCGGCTGGCGATCATGGTGGGAATTCAATGCAGCGCTGCTGGCCGGGCTGGCAATTGCCGTAGCGTGGACGAATCCACGCAGCTACCCGTTGCGCGCCCGGCCCGCGCCGCAATCCGGCGGCATATTGCGAGCCTCGCTTCTTCGGCCGGGAGCCCTGCTGCTGGCGATGATCTTCGCCTGCTATACCTTCCAATTCCTTTCCCTTTTGGGTTTCCTGCCGTCCATCCTGCAGGAGGGCGGAATCTCGCCCAGGGCGGCCGGGGGACTCAGCGCGCTGGCCGTGCTCGCCAATGCGCTCGGCAATCTGGGCGCGGGCTGGCTGTTTTCGCGCGGTGTAGCAGCGCGAACGCTTATCGGTAGCGGCATGATCGGGATGGCCACTGCGGAGCTCGTCGTATTCTCGCCCTGGTGCTCCTCGTCGATACAGTACGTTGCCGCGATCGCATTTTCGACCGTCGCTGGCCTCGTTCCGGCATCGATCTTCACCGCCATACCGAATGTCGCACCGGCCGACGCGCGGTCGACGATGATGGGCATCGCCGTACAAGCGTCGCATATCGGTCAGCTGGTCGGTCCGCCGACTGTTGCGGCGATCGCGGCTGCGCTTGGCGGCTGGTCCGCCTCACCGCTGGTGCTCGTGCCTGTTGCAGCCCTCGGGTTGATGGCAGCCTGGTCGATGCGGACGCGATAGCGTCAACCGCCCGCCAGGGCCGATCTGGCACAATGGCGCTCGGGCCTTGATGGCTGACGAACTCACTATCGGAGATACCTATGGCGAGCACTGACAGGAAAAAGGCCGCATCTTCGCGTCAGGCATTGAGCCGCGACTTATTGGGCCGGCTGACACGCGGTGCCGTAATCTGCGCCGAGGGCTACGTCTTTGAACTGGAGCGCCGCGGCTATCTGCAGGCAGGCGCATTTGTGCCGGTGGTACTCACCGAACATCCAGAAGTGGTCGAGCAGTTGCACATGGACTTTGTCCACGCGGGCTCGGACGTCACGCAGGCCCTGACTTATTACGTGCATCGTGAGAAGTTGCGGGTCATCGGCCGGGAAAAAGATCTGCTGAAGATGAACCGCATGGCGCTTGCGATCGCCAAGAAAGTGGCCCGCAAGACCGACACGCTATTTGCCGGGGATATCTGCAACACCAATATCTATGACCCCGCGGATCGAAAGGCGCTCAGAGAAGTGGCGAAGATATTCGAGGAACAGGTCGGCTGGGCCGCGGGCGCCGGTGTCGATTACATCGTCGCGGAAACCTTCTCCTGGGGCGGTGAGGCGTTGATGGCGCTGGAGGCGATCAGGAAATACTCGAAGGTTCCTGCTGTCGTTACGATGGCGCAACATCGTGAAGAAACAACGCGCGAGGGCTGGAGCGTTGCCGAGGCCTGCCAGCGCCTGGAAGCCGCGGGCGCCGACGTCGTGGGCCTGAACTGTCATCGCGGTCCCGCAACGATCATGCCGGCGCTCAAGCAGATCCGCGCTGCGGTCAAGTGTCACGTGGCCGCGCTGCCCGTGCCGTATCGGACCACGCCCGAGCAGCCTTCCTTCATGTCACTGACCGATCCCTGCTGCGGCAATGCGCGAGCCTTCCCCGTTGGGCTGGATCCTTTTGTCTGCACACGCGCAGAAATATACGAATTCGGCAAGACTGCCTATGCGATGGGCGTGAGTTACCTGGGTATCTGCTGCGGCGCCGGTCCGCACCATATCCGCGCGCTGGCGGAAAGTCTTGGCCGCCACCCGGAGGCGAGCGAGTATTCCGCGGACATGTCCAAGCACGCCTACTTCGGCACCAACAAGCGCATCAAGAGTGTGCAGCGCGCGTATCGCGACAAACTCTGACGATAATTCAGCGCCGGCTAAGACTGCCCCTGCGCCTGCCTGGCATTGACTGCAGCGGGCAGCGACGCCGCCGCACGTGACACCGCCGCGTCACGAGCGCCGCGTACCGCATCCAGACGCCTTCTCGCTGCCGCGACAATCTCCGGCCGCGCGCGCTCCGGGCGGCCGCTGTCGAACGGCGGCGCCGGGGCATACTCGATCGCGAGTTGCACGGTTTGCGCGTAGTCGATGCCGGCGACTTCCGCCGTCACGGTGAGCGCCATGTCGATGCCGGCCGTCACCCCGCCGCCGGTGATCACATGGCCATCGCGCACGACGCGGCCCGGATCGGCTGTCGCTCCAAACGCGCACAGCGATTCGCGCCAGGCCCAATGACACGCCGCCCGTTTGCCCGCGAGCAGTCCCGCGGCCGCCAGCAGCAGCGATCCGGTACACACGGAAGTCACATAGCGTGCTGTGGCGGCCAGTCGGCGTAGTTCGCGCAGGTAGACCTGATCTTCGATGGCGGCGATCGTTCCAAAGCCGCCCGGCACGCAAAGCAGCGCGCAGTCGGCGATATCCTCGAGGCGCACCACGTCTGCGAAAGTAATGCCGCCGTCGCCCTGAATCCTGCCGCCCTCGACCGATCCCAGCAGGCAGCGGGCAGCCGGCAGCCGCGCGAACACCTCGAACGGACCGGTGAAGTCCAATTGTGTGACACCGGGATAGAGCGCGAATACAACGCGAAACTCATCGCTCATGGGGGCATCTCTTTTAAATTTGACGGGCCCAGCATGGCCCATTAGGCTCTTGGCGTAAATGACAATATTCCACCATTTTCTGCCATGATCCGTCCTGTCGCATTCCTGGTTTTCCCGGACTTTCAGCTGCTCGATGCGGCCGGCCCGATCGCGGCCTTCGAGATCGCCGAACGCTATCGACCGGGCTCGTACGCTCTGCGGGTAGTGGCCGTAGAGCCCGGGCCGGTTGCGAGTTCATCGGGCGTCTGCCTGCATGCCGCGGCCCTGGGTCGCGCCAATCGCATTGATACGCTGGTCATTTCCGGCGGCAACGGCTCACGCGCCGCAGCCCAGTGTCGGGCGACCCGGCGCTTCGTGCTGGCGTGCTCCAAGGCAGCTCGACGCGTCGCAACGGTGTGTTCGGGTACCTACGTACTGGCAGCAGCCGGGCTGCTGGACGGCAAGAGCGCCACCACGCACTGGAGCCGCAGCGCGGATTTCGCACGCAAATACCCCAAGGTGCATCTGGATCCGGATCGGATATTCGTCAGGGACGGCAAGCTCTGGAGTTCCGCCGGCATTACCGCGGGCATCGATCTGGCGTTGGCGCTGATCGCCGAGGATCTTGGCGAACGAATCGCCCGCCAGACAGCACAGCAGCTGGTCGTCTACTACCGGCGTCCCGGTGGCCAATCTCAATTTTCGGCGCTGCTGGAGATGGAACGCGCCGATGGGCGGTTTGCAGAGTTATTGCATCACCTGCGCAGCAATTTGACCAAGCGGCTCAGCGTTACCGACCTGGCGCATTTCAGCTGCATGAGTGCGCGGCATTTTGCCCGCCTGTTCCGGGCCGAGATCGGCGTCAACCCGGCCAAAGCTGTGGAACGATTGCGGATCGAAGCGGCACGCGCCGCGCTGGAGAGCGGCACCCAATCCATGCAACTGATTGCGCGCTCGTGCGGATTCGGCAGCGCCGAGCGAATGCGGCGCGGCTTTCTGCGGGTGCTGGGCAGTTCTCCGTCCGCGCTTAAACGGCAGAAACGCACGTGAGCCGATCGGCACTTGCCATCAGCCTGGACGAACTTGAGCGGGCGGCGCAGTTTGTACACGGCACGGTTGCGGCGACCCCGCAGTATGCATGGCCGAAGCTGCGGCAGCGTGCCGGATGTACCGTCTGGGTCAAACACGAGAACCATACGCCAACCGGCGCATTCAAGGTGCGCGGCGGACTGCTCTACCTCGATAGACTGGTACGCGCAACGCCTGATGTGCGCGGCATCGTCTCGGCTACCCGGGGAAATCACGGTCAGTCGATCTCATTTGCGGCAGCACGCGCCGGCGTTGCCGCCACGATTTTTGTACCGCGGGGAAATTCGCCCGATCAGAACTCGGCCATGGCCGCATTTGGCGCGACGGTGATCGAGTTCGGAACAGACTTCGACGAGGCCAAGCACGAGGCGCAGCGTGTCGCCGCCGCGCAGGCGCTGCACTGGGTGCCCTCGTTTCACAGGGATCTTGTCGTCGGGGTCGCAAGCTATGCGCTCGAGCTTTTCCGCGCCGTGCCGCTGCTGGATACGGTCTACGTCGCAGTTGGCATGGGCTCGGGAATCTGCGGTCTGATCACGGCACGCGATCTGCTCGGGCTAAAGACAGAAATCGTGGGCGTCGGGGCGGTGAATGCCGCGGCGACGGCCAGGTCCTTCGCTGCCCGGCGCCCGGTCCCGACCCCATCCGCGCTCACCTTCGCGGACGGTATCGCAACCCGTGAGCCCAACGCCGATGCGATCGAGGTCATCTGCGCAGGCGCCGCGCGCTTCGTAGAGGTCAGCGACGAGGCGATCGCGGAAGCCATGCGCATCTACTTCGACGACACGCACCAGATCGCCGAAGGTGCCGGAGCAGCGCCGCTCGCCGCACTGCTACAGGAGCGTCAGCGGATGGTGAATCGAAAAGTGGCTGTCATTCTCAGCGGCGGCAATATAGAACGCGCGCGGCTGCTGCAGGTTCTGAGCGGGCACACACCAGCGGCGCCCTGACCCGGCGGCGCTCTGACATTGCCCGGTGGTCGGGGCTTCGATTGTTTGAGGCAGGCTGGAACAGCAGCAGCTTGTCAAACCGGCAAGCACCACTACCCCCAGCAGGGACTTTAGCAGCCAGCCAAATGCAGCACTGAGATAACCGCTGCCGGGAAGAGTGCTGCGAGTCTGCGACGGGGACGTCGTCGACGAGCTCGAGGGCAACGTCCGGCGAGCGCTCGATTTCTGCGGTCCCGAATTCGAACCGGCGACGCGCTGATGCCTTACCGTTCGTAGAGCGAGTGCGTCAGTTCGCCCGCTCCAACGCCGGAACCAGATCCGCAACGGAGTCGATCGCAATATCCGCGCCTGCGCCGAGCAGCGCCTGGCGGGCGGACTCGGCGCGGCTGGCGCGCTCGGACGATGACAGCGCCCGAAAGGCGTCGAGCGACACCCCGAGTGCGTTACCCGACGCCACCCCGACCGTGAACGCTCCGGCGGCCTTGCCTTCGGCCACCCCTACGAGCGTGTCATCGACTTTGACGACTCGCGACAACGGCCAGACACCCAATTCCGCGCAGGCCTTGTAGATCATCAACGGTGACGGCCGGCCCGCCGGCGTCTCGCCGGAACACACGACATGCTCCGGTACGTATCCCTGCTCGGCAGCCCGCGCCAGGACGGACTGCATCATCTCGCGGGTATATCCGGTGGAGGAAGCCACCCGTAGCCCCGCAGCCCGTAGACGATCGAAGGTCTCNCGAGCCCCGGCGATGAGCGTGGCGGCGCGCCCAGCGTGCTCACNCATCAACGGACCGAGACGCGTGACCAGNACCTCGACGTCCGCTTCATTCGCAGCGCGACCGTGCCGGGCACGCCAGGCAGCCGCNACCGCGGGTTCCTTCAGCAGGCTGCGAACGTGATCGCTCTTGGCTTTGCCCATATCGCGGCGCGCGGTAGCNTCATCGATGAGCACCCCGTCGGCGCCAAAACCCTGGANCAGCGCCCTGACCGGCGCCTCNCAGCCGAAGTCGACCATCGTGCCCGCCCAGTCAAAGATGACCAGATCAAAGCGGTCCTTGAGGCTCATGGGGCGGCTACGACATCAAACAGGCTCGCGATCACTTCTTCTCCGATCGCAAAACCGGTGGACGCGCCGGCGCCGCAGGTGACGATAGCAATGCGAACCGACGGCTCCGGGGCATCGATCAGCACCGGGCGATCGGCGGCCGACGCATAGGTGCCGATCCAGCGCTCAATGGTCGGCGGCGGCTCGATCCCGAGCGCCGAGCGAAATTCGTCGAGGATGAGCGCGTCGATTGCTTCATACGAGAACGGATCAGGGGTGCTGGCGTAGTGATGGCTATCCCCCACGATGAGGCTTCCGTCGGCACATTGTACGACGATCAGATGGATGCCGTGCTTCAAGTGCTGCGCCTGTTCGACGGCCAGACGCGCCTTGAGCGGTGCGGCAGCTGCCAGATCCGCATAGCCGCGGTAGCGTCCAAGTCCCAGATCGGACATGAGCGCGCCGGGCAACTTGAATCCCGGCGCTGCCAGTCGCAGCATCTGCAACTTGCAGCGGGTCAACGCGTAGGCTTCTAGGCGCTCCGGATACAGGCCGTTGAAGTCGTCCCCCGGGCACACGGCTACCCGATCTGCTTGCACGCGACCGCTCGACGTATCCACGTTGGGCGCGTCTATCGCACATACCGTGGTATTGCGCATCACAGTGACGCCGTGCGCGCTGGCAAGCCATGCCGCGAGACGTGGAATCGCCTGCCGCGACTCCACCCGAAGTTCGATCGTGCTTTCAAGCACCGCCGCCAATTCCGGCGCTGACAGCTGCGGGCAACGACGCCGCGCTTCGGCAGGGGTCAGCAGGCGGCAGTCCGCCGCCATCTCGGTCGCCATGAACGCCTCGAGTACGCCTACAGACTCCGGCCGCCGAGCGCACATCCACAGACCGGTGTGAACGATCGGAATGCCGGCGGCAGCGGCAACCTCGCACCACACCTCGCGGCTGTGCCGGGCGCGCGCCCACATGGATCCGCGTTCCTGTCCGGTTACCGTCACGAAGCCGAAGTTGCGTACCGAGGCACCGTTCGCCTGGGCATCCCGATCAATCACAATGACCCGTAACCCGCGCCGGGCAGCTGCAAAGGCCGTGGCCAGTCCGACAATCCCAGCGCCTACTACCGCCAGATCAAACCGCCCCGACAATTGGCTTCGCGACATGGCGTCACGCGAGTGGAGAATCGGAACTCAGTATACGGAAGCCACGCCATTCCTTTCCACCGGCCGGGCACTTGGTGCCCTAGGGTCGTAGCAGAAAGCTGTCACGCGCCAGCGCGGCGCCGCGCTAACCGCGGTCCCATGTGCTCACCTGGTGGGTCGCGCGCGAGAGCCAGTCGGGATTGATCTCCACGCCCCAGCCTGGTGAGCATGGAATGCTCGCGTGACCGTCACGAATCGCAAACGGGTCGCTCAGGAACAGACCGTCCTGCCAAGGGTAATAATCGGGGCCCTCGATCGAGAACTCCAGGTACTTTCCAGCGTTCGGTATCGCGCCCAGAAGGTGCATCGCGCAAATCGTAACCAGCGACAGGTTGGCGCTGTGCGGCGTGCAGGGTAGCCCGGCCTTCGCCGCCATTGCGGCCACGGTGAGCGTGCGGCTAAGGCCTCCCATGTACATGATGTCGGGCTGCACGACATCGACCGTGCGCGTGTCGATCATGCGGCGCCACGTCGCCAGGTCCCAGTCCTGCTCGCCGCCGGTCACATCCAGGTCGAGCGCGTCAGTCACCAGTTTGGTCTGCTCGAGTTCCCAATAGGGACACGGTTCCTCGAAGTGGCTCACGCCTTCAGACTCGAGCAGCCGGCCGATCTGGATCGCGCGCGCGGCCGAGAAGCCGCCGTTGGCATCGACCAGCTTCGCGACACCGTCGCCGAGTGCGCGCGCGACTGTCGGCACGATCGCCTCGGTGCGACCGGGCCACTCGTCGACGTCCCGTCCGCACTCGGCCGCGACGCGCCACTTGAACGCGTCGAAACCCTTGGCGTCGCGCAGCCGAAGCAGACGCTGCGCCTCGGCCTCGGGCGCGATATCGCGCTTCATCGACGAGGCGTAGGCACGCAACGGCCGCACGTGCCCACCGAGTAGCTCAACGACCGGCTTGCCCTCCAGGCGTCCCCGCAGGTCCCACATGGCGGTGTCCAGACCGGCGAGCGCCCGGCAGCGGTAGCTGCCCGGGAACTTGTGCTCGCGCTCCTCAATCCGGCGCACCAGCCCGTCGATATCGGCAGCATCAGCGCCTAGAGCCCACGGCGCCACCTGACGGTGGAGGATCGTCGCCGTGATGTCGGCGTTATAGGTAGAGGTCTGTCCCCAGCCCAGGTCGCCGCTGTCGGTCGTGAGGCGCACGAAGCAGACGATCCGGTTGGCAAAGGTCTCCAGCTTGTGGATCTTCATTCCCACCGGCGCTCCGACCGTCACTTAGGCGGCGGCCAGCCGGTCGATGAGGACGCGGTAATGAGCAAAATCGGCGGTAGAGAGTCCCGCGATCTTGCCCCGGTCGTCCCATTGCCGGACCAGTACCGCTTCGCGGTGATACGGTTCGGCCTTGAACGCGGCCACCTCGGCGCTCGACATCGGACCGCCCTGCAGCTTCAGGGTNAGAATCGACGCCGCGCTCAGCCTGTCGAAGTAAGCCGGAACTGCGGCACACAGGTAGCGTTTCGCCGGCACGTGCAGGCGCACCGGTTCGCATACCTCGGGTCCGAAGCGTGCCGCCAGCCACCGGCTGCCACTCAGTTCGTGTTGCGCGTCGGTTTTCCAGTCGGCGATATCGTCGGGCGCCGAGTCGATCAGGTGGCCGATGTCGTGCAGCAGCGCCGCGACCACCAGCGCGTCCGATGCATCGGCGGCCTGCGCAAAATGCGCGGCTTGCAGGCTGTGTTCCGCCACGGTGACCGCCTCACCGAAGTAGAGCGCCGCCCCGCTACGGGCATAGATCGACAGCAATTCGTCGGTCATCGTCATCGCCGCTCTCCGCTCGTCAGTCGGCGTCGCAACAGTGCCGTTTCGCTGTAGACGCTGTCGCGCGTCAGGTAGCAACCGCGCAGGTGCCGCGGGTGCTGCGCCGAAGCGAATCCGGTGCGCCCGTGCAGGATCCGCTGGTTATCAAACACCNCAACGTCGCCATTCCCAAGCCGTGTGCGAAGCTGCAACCGCGGCTCGCGCAGCAGTTGACCAAAGTGCCGGTAGGCAGCATANAACGGCCGACAGTCNNCCGCCGCGAGGCGCAGCGGCGCAATCGATCGACTATTGTAGTGCACGGCGGCGACGGCACCGGTGCAGGACAGNTCGATCAGCGGCCGCTCNGCGTACAGATCCGCATCATTCGATCGGTACCGGAACGGTACCGCGGTGCGCGCGAGNATCGCGAACGCNNCCGGGCAGGACTCGCGTAGGTGCTCGGCCAGNGCAAAACCGTCGGCGAACAGGCTGTCACCGCCGTCCGGAGCGGCGACCAGCGTGTGCAATGCCTGAAAACCCGGGACCGGGTCGCGATACGGATTGTCGGTATGCAAGCCGAGGCCAAAATCGGAATAGGCGAGATTCTCCGGCTGAGGTTCCGCGCGCACATCGAACACCAGCCCATAATTGGTCGCGGCGACACGACCGATGAGGGTCATGGCCTCCAGTATGCCCGCTTCGGCCCGGGGGACCTCAGTCAGGAACGCGATACCGTCCCGCACCAGGCGTGTCAGCCACGCTAAGCGAACCTGTGGGTCAGCCTGCAGCGCTGCCATAGACCGCCATGCGAAGTCGCGAGCCGGCTCGAGTTGGCTGCCGTCGAGCCAGCGGCGCGGCTCCAGTGGCGGGCCCTGATGGCGGGTAAGCGCATGTTCGTATAGCCAGTCAAGCGCAAACATTGAAACGCGAGACTCATCCTGCCAGACGATGCGCACATTCGTATCGGCCAGCGTGGCCGTGCGGATCCCGGGTTCTACGGGAAGGTCCGTCACGTCGATCAGGCGTTGGCCGCTGTAGCTGTCTCGATCTTCCGGCAGGTTGTCGCGCAACCAGATGCTGGGGAACTCGCAGCTGATACCGTCAGTCCACTCGACGATAAGCAAAGCGTCACGGGCGCTCACGCCCGCGCAGGCGGCCGACAGCATCATGGCATCCTACCCTGCTTTGCAGCCGCTCTGGTCTCCAGACGATACAGACGGGCGCCACCGATCGCCGCGACGAGACTGATCACGGCCAGGGACAGAAAAACGCCCGTCCAGCCGAACGCGATGGAGACGCGTGCTACGGTGACACCCCCGAGGACTGATCCCAGATAGCCGACACCATCGATAATGCCGGACGACAGTGCGGCGCCCTGTTTACCACCGAAGTCGATCGCCAGGGCGCCCCCGAGGTACGAGTAGGGGCCGATCAGGCATAACGCCGTCGTACCAATCGCAACCAGTGGCAGCAGCGGACCGACCGCGCTCGAGCGCAGCAGGGCTAACGTCAAAAGTGCGGCGGCTGTGGCCAGAAGCCCGACAGCCATGACGGCTGGCCGGCTGTTGGCGCCAAGTCGATCGCTCAACCAGCCGGCGGCGATGACTGACACTGCACCGACGGCGGGAAACACGGCGCTTGCACTGGCCGCAGCGCTCATGCTGTAACCGAAGTAATCCCGTAGATACACCGGTGTCCAATCATTGAACGTCTCGCGCACGATCGTACAGCCCAGCGACAGCAGACAGACGAGCAGAAAGGCACGGCTCTTGAACAGCGGCAACACCAGCGCTGCCACACTGGCAGGTCTCGCGGCGGAATCACCGTACAGGTTCTGTGGGTTCGGCGTCGCCTCCGCGTAACCCACCTCGGTGCGGGACTCGCGCAATAGAACAGCGTTGGCGATAAGAAAGAATCCCGCGACCGCGGCGGCCAGATAGAACAGAGCCCGCCAGCCATAGCCCTGGTGGATCAGCACACCCATCCACTGGCGGGCTGCGGCATCACCGATGAGGTAACTGACNCTNAGTACCCCGACGATCGTACCGTGTGAGGTGAANTCGAACCACTTCGAAGTCACCTTGATGAGCCCCGCCCAACCGATCGACTGCGTCAGGCGGTTGCCCAACCACGCCATCGTAAATACCGGCAGNGCCCCACCCAGCGTGAATAGCACGGTGAAGACGGTGGCACCGCCGAGGCAAATCAGAAAATTCGGCCGACCGCCCCAGAAATCACCGAGCCCCGCCAGGAACAGCTTGCCGATGGCGTAGGCAAAAACGCCCATCGAGGCGATCTGACCAATATGCACCAGCGCATCGGCGTGGCTGACGCCATGGCTCCCCAGTTCGTCGATCAGCAGCGGTGCCGCCACCGATAAGTCGGCCCGGCAAAAGTAGCAGGCGGCATAGCCGCCAAACAGCAGTGCGATGGTCAGGAGCTGACGCGATCGGAGCGCCGACTCAGAATGGCCGGCGACCACGCAATCGCGCGGCGCCTCCCCGCTGCTGTGCTTCCCATCACTCATGAGGTTCCTGCCGTGGCGGCCGAGTGTATGTTACGAAGATGTGGCAACGATTACCGACTCAACGCCCACTGCCAGGCAGTCAACCCAGCATCCGGGCGGCTGCAGTCAGTCCGTCAGCTATGGAGTGAATAGATCATTTCCAGCGCCCGGTCAGGGGCTTGTTGTTAGAGATCGGGCACGCCCGCATCGTACCTGGGATGGTTAGTTACCGAGTGACCCCAAGCCAGCGCGCGGCGCGTCGGCGGTAGGCAAAGTATTGCTCCCCGAACAGTCTGGCCAGTGCCTGCTCCTCTGGAATGATCTGCACGCGGGTGATGAGGATCGCAAACAGCGGCGGTATGAACCAGGGACTCGCATTGCCGAGCCACAACGCCCATCCGATCAGCAGCAGCGACAATCCCAGATACATCGGGTTGCGGCTCACGCGAAAGATGCCGTCCGTGACCAGGCGCGACGATTTGCTCAGATCCACCGGATTTGCTGTCGTTTGGGCCTGATGGAGACGCGCCAGCGCCGCCGCGGCGACGGCAATCCCGAGCGCGACCGGCACGGCGCCCATTCTGTTCCATGGGGGGTCGATCCAGTGAGCCAGCGGCAGCCATCGATCCAGCGCCCACATCAGGGCGCCGGCGACAAGCATCAGAATGGGTGGTGGGATGCGAGGCCGCACAGTAGCAACTCTAGGCGAATCGGCGCTTGCGCGGCAATACGCGGGCCGACTCGTGGAACCGCTGTTGCGTTACTTTATTCTTGGCCGCTTGCTTTGAGGCCGAGGCCCGGGCCGCAGCGGCGCGTCCTACCTGTGCGCTGACCTGCTCGCTATCGAATCAGCTGTCGTCCAGGCGCCGACCCTCCCGGCGCCCTTGCCGGCGTTCCCGGATGCCGAACATGGCGCCGCGCGTCGTCGAGCCGAGTACCCTGCGATTGTCGTCCATCCGACGGTCGGCGTGCTTCTGGTAACGGCATTTGCATAGCGCCGGCATGGTGCAATCGGCAAGCGGCAAACAGCAACCCTGCGACAACAGCCTGCGCTGACCGGTGGGGGATCGTGCCGCTTCGCAGCTTGGCGCGCGGTAGATAATCGACACTGCGCGAAAATCCTTCATCGCTGACTCCATGACATCGTCCGATCGGTCCAATAACCTGTAGACATTAGCAACGACATTTGTTTTTCGGCCGCCCTGCTGGGTAAGTCTCTTGCTGCAACTATCGATTGAGAACTCAGTTCAGACTATCCGAGTTTTTGGCCTGGATCATGACCTTTCGGGACCGCTGCCCTTCAAGCCCGGATATTTCAAAATCACAACTTACCTGCTTGACTGCGAACCGGCATACATGGCTGGCAATCGCCGTTGTCATAATGACGCACTCATTGCTGCTCGAGCTGCAGAGTGATTCCAGTCGTTCCAATTCCTGTGTGCTGGAGCGGGAAAATATCTGATTGTTCGGAGAGTACGCGATGCTCACTTACGTCTACTTAGGCACCAATAACCTCGAGCGGGCCACTGCATTCTACGATGCAACCTTAGCCACGCTTGGATTACAGCGTTGCGTCACCGGCAACCCGGATTGGGACCGCATTTCGGCTGGTTGGGGCACGTATGAAGAAGACGGCGCTCGCGAGCTTGCGCTCTGGGTCGGCAAACCTTTTGATCAGCAACCGGCTACGGCCGGTAACGGTACCATGGTTGCATT
>JGI12635J15846_10001797_pt1 | contig 18658 bp, 19 predicted proteins | sample BlaSpr_A8_OM2_M2_FD_15846 | JGI IMG/M metagenome (IMG submission 15846) | reverse complement strand
GACCGCCACCGGAACTCCCGCCAGCGGCGGTAACGGCTGGCCTTCCGCGGCCATCTGGTCGATCAGTCCAGCCTGCTTCAGCGCGCGATCTTCGCAGAGAGTTAGAAACGCCCCAATCTCGGGATCTTCTTTCCTGATGCGCTCGTAGAAGTCGCTCGCCAGAGCGGTCGCAGTTACCCTGTCCTCGATAATCGCATTGCGAATTTCATCGATAGTGAGGCCCACTGCGCTAGTTTTCCCCGCAATCATCACGCTATCTCTCGTTTATCTCTCGTTTATCTCTCGTTACCTGTCGTTATCTCTCGATGACCTTCGGAACTTCAAAAAATGTCCCGTCAGTATCCGGAGCATTCTTCAACGCGACATCGTGCGGCAGTGACTTGCGAAGACCCTCTTTCACATCTTCTCGCGTAGCATATGCAAACCGCTCGCTTCCCTGCCGCGTCTCATCCACGCCGTAACGATCGGACACCTGCGCCATCGGAGCAACCTTGTCCGTATCGAGTTCGCTAAGCCGCGCAACGTATTCCAGGATGGAATTCAAATCGCGCAACATGCGAGCGCTCTCTTCCTCGGTCAACTCGAGGTTGGCGAGATCGGCGACATAAGCAACGTCTTTCTCCGTGACTTTCATGACTCGTGCTGTAGAGATGGGGCTTGCCCCGTCTCCCCCTTCACCACAAATTCAATCCGCTTCACCGAGGCTGCAGAAAATTTATTTACCAACGCCAAATATCGAGGCGCCAGGTTGGCAAGTTCGCGCCGCCATCCCGCGTCCGCAACTTCCACCGTAAGAATTCCATCGGAAAAACTCAGCGCCCGAGTGCGATCAGCCACCGCGCTGCCGCACGCTACTGGCCAAGCCAACAATGCGCTCTCTGCCGCCGGCGCGCGATGAAGCGCTCTGGCGACGATGTTTTCCAACCCAGCCGACGTTCGATTCAAAGCATGTCTCCTAAGTCGCGAAAAACATTTGTAGAGACGGGGCTCGCCCCGTCTCCGGTTGCGCAACACTGCCGGTGCCCTGCTATGAAGCCACCGGCGCGGCCTTCGCGCGTTTCCGAGCCAACTTCCGCAGATGCGATGCGGAATACAAACTCCCGCGGCACTGCTTCGTCCCACACAAACAAGGAGCATCGTCCTCGCCATCAAACAGGTTGTAGTCGTAAGTCAGTTCCTCGCCAGCCTCTATATCGCGCAATGCAATGATCCACATCTTCCCCTTGATCTGATCCGTCTCGCAATTCGGCGCGCAGGAATGATTGACAAAAGCCGCGACCCCGTATCCGTCAATAATTTTCTTCCCGCCGTCCAAGCCAAATAAATACGTATTCGGAAAATCGTCATAAAGATCGTCAGCCTGCTCGTAGGACAAGCACAAACCAACGTATTCAATAATCAGCGTTCCCTTGCAAATTGGACGAGTTGTGTAACAGCCGTGCGAGTGAATTTGAGATTGTCGAATGATCAGCGTCATATTCGCGAGCGTTTTTAGATTTTATCCGCAACAACGATCTTTCGCACGTGTCGAGCGGGCGCCCTCGCCCGCTAGCCATCGTCGGCCAAAATCAAAATCATCGGGCACAAAGTATAACGAAGGCTTAACCATCACGAACCTCCACGACTCAGATTTCCTTCGTGGACCTTCGTGTCCTTGGTGATTCACGATCTGTCATATCTGTCAGAACCTTCCCCAAGCCGCGGCATTCTCCCCATCTGCTGCTATCATTCATCGCAGCGATTTTATAAAAATCGATCCCGAAACTTGAGAGCAGCCCATGGCCCAACAGCACCAGCCACGCTTTCTGAAGATAGTCGAAGACGCAAAGCGACGCGTTAAAGAAACGAACGTTGACGAGATAAAGTCCCGCCTCGATCGCGGCGACAAACTCGTTATTGTCGATGTTCGCGAAGATCGTGAATACGATGCAGACCACATCCCGGGCGCGGTGCACCTTGGCAAAGGCATCATCGAACGCGACATAGAATCCAAGTACCCCGATCAAAAGACCGAACTTGTACTCTATTGCGGCGGCGGATTCCGCTCTGCCCTGGCCGCCGACAATTTGCAAAAAATGGGATATACCAACGTCATCTCCATGGATGGAGGAATTCGCGTTTGGCGAGAGAAAGGTTACCTGCTGGAAAAGTAGCTCCAACCGTTCCCATTTCTCTTAAAATCGTCATTCTGCCTTTAAGCGTTGTCATCTTGATTTAAAGTTGTCATCCTGAGCGAAACGTAAGGACCTATGCATTGAGCCCCCAAGAGGCTGCCCGTAAGTAACAAGGAACTGCCCCAAGCCAACGTCAATCCATTTGCATACCACGCATTTCTCTGAAAAAATGTAGCAACCGAATAGTGGAGTCCCCGCAATGTCCCAAATTGGAAGCTTCGCGCTCCTGTTAGCGCTGGGCCTGAGTGTGTATTGTTTCTCGGCCGGCTTTCTATCCTTGTTTGGAAAAGACGCCGCCTCCGCCCGCCTCGGTGAAACCGCGCGCCGCGCCGGAATCGCCACCTTTGCCGCCGTGCTCCTTGCAGGAATCGTTCTAGTAGTCGCGGCCTTCAACGACGATTTTTCCATCGCCTACATCTTCCACCACAGCAACCGCGATTTGCCGGCCGCTTATAAGTTTGCTGTCCTGTGGTCAGGGCAAGAAGGCTCTTTGCTGTTCTGGTCGCTTCTATTAGCCGGCTACGGATTCGTTCTCCGCCTCCGCTACAAAACCGATCAGCGACTCTTCGCCTACGCCTCCGTAATCATCGCCTCCGTCCAGATTTTCTTTCTTCTCATTCTGAATTTCGCCGCCCACCCCTTCGCCATTGAGCAAGGCAGCATTCCCGCCGATGGCACCGGCCTCAATCCTCTTCTGCAATATCCCGAGATGGTCATCCATCCCCCCATGCTCTATCTCGGATACGTAGGCTTCACCGTTCCCTTTGCCTTCGCTTTGGGCGCACTCATCATGAAGTATCCCGGCGAAAAATGGATTCAAATCACCCGCCGCTGGACCATGGTCACGTGGTGCTTCCTCACCGTCGGCGTCTTCCTCGGCGCGCACTGGGCCTACGCTGTCCTCGGATGGGGCGGCTACTGGGGCTGGGACCCCGTGGAAAATGCCTCGCTCATGCCCTGGCTCACCGGCACGGCGTTTCTGCACTCCGTGATGATGCAGGAAAAGCGCGGCATGTTGAAGGTCTGGAACATGGCGCTCATCTTCGCCACTTTTCTGCTCTCCATGCTCGGAACCTTCCTCACCCGCTCCGGCGTTATCAGCTCAGTGCATGCTTTCGCGCAATCCTCGATCGGCACATGGTTCCTGGTCTTTATAGGATTGACGCTCGCGGTCTGCAGTTTTTTCCTCGTAGCAAATCGCGATCATCTCAAGAGCGAGCACAAACTGGAATCGCTGGCCTCCCGCGAATCCAGTTTCCTCTTCAACAATCTCCTCTTATTAACCGTTTGCTTCACAATCCTCTGGGGCACATTTTTCCCGATCCTCTCCGAATTCGTTCAAGGACACAAAGTCACCGTCGGCCCGCCATTCTTCAATCGCGTAGCCGTCCCCGTCGCCCTGTTGCTCTTACTTTTAACCGCCGTGGGACCACTGCTAGCGTGGCGCAAAACCTCCATCGAAAGCATCAAACGCAACTTTCTCTTCCCGGCGATCGGCGCGCTCGCTGTCGGCGGCATGATGATCCTCTTCGGCGTCCGCCCCTGGGAAGATCCTTCCTACTTCTACGCCACCATGGCCGCGATCCTTTCGGCTCTCGTCATCTTCACCGTCATCTCAGAATTCCTTCGCGGCGGCCGCGTGATCGCCGGCAAGAGCAATCAAAATCTTTTCTCCGCCATGATCCAACTCTGCCGCCGAAATACTCGCCGCTACGGCGGCTACATCGTCCACTTCGGCGTCGCGCTCGTCGTCATCGGAATCCTCGGCACGCCCTTCAACAAAGAAGTTGAAAAAGAAATGGCCTTCGGCGACAAGATCAATATCGGCCCCTACACCCTCGTCTGCCAGTCCTACACTCAGGACGACAATCCCAATTACGGCAACGAGTGGGCCATCATCAACGTCTTTCGCGGCGGCAAGCTGATCACCACCATGTATCCTGAGCGCCGCTTCTACAAAGCCAGCGGACAGCCGCAAACTCTCCCGCGCATCTACCCCAGCTTCCGAGAAGATTTTTTCCTGGTCAGCGACGTTTACCTGGTCTATGAAGGGAAGAATGAGACGACGGGGCGTCCCATCATCAAAGCGCACATCAATCCGCTTGTTCCGTGGATTTGGATTGGATTAATCATCATGGTCTTCGGCACCATAGTCGCGCTTGTGCCCAACACCGTCCCCGTCCGAGTCCAAGCCACCAGCCCGGTTCGCGCTCCCGCGCAAGTGGGAGCAGGTGACTAAGATGAAATTTTCAAAAAGCAAATTTGGGGAATGGCACAACTCTGAAGGGCGCAACTCCGCAGGGCCCAACTCTGAAGGACACGCCGAAGGGAGCAACTCTGAGGGGCACGCCGCTCTTGTTTTGAAGGGGCGCGTTTTGAAGGGGCGCGGCTTCAGCCGCGCCGTTAGATCAGCACAATCAATAGCGGCTTTAGCCGCTGAGGGCCGCCCCCGCCGCCTGCTCCACGCCCTAATCCTCACCGCCGCCGTCTTCCTCTTCATGGGCGCCGGAGACTCCGATGCCCGCTTCAAAGACCTCGGCCACCGCATGATGTGCACCTGCGGATGCGGCCAAGTCCTCCTCGAATGCAATCACGTCGGCTGCAAATCGTCCGACAAAATGCGCGACCAACTCCTGGCCTCAATCGACAAAGGCAACAATGACGACCTGATCCTTCAAGGTTTCGTTCAGGAATACGGCCCCACCGTAATCGCCGCCCCCACCGCCACCGGTTTTAACCGGGTCGCCTGGATCATGCCCTTCGTCGCGCTAGGCCTCGGCATCACCTTCGTCATCTACGTAGTGCGCTCGTGGAAGAACCGCCCCGAGCCCGCGCTAGCCGACGGCATAATGATCCCTCAAGGCCGAGAACTAGACGACCTCCGCCGCAGAGCCAGAAGAGAGACCGACCTATGATGATCAAGGATTCTAATTGTGGCGCGGGCTCCCCCGCCCGCGAAAAGCCGCGATCGAAAACAGATCAAAAGTCGATCAATCAACGCTCGATCAGTCAAACGTCGAATCAAAGCAAAGGCGAGGCCGCCCGATGATAATTTTCATCTGCTCCGTCTTCACCCTGGCCTGCCTCTACTACATCTTCTTCTTCCCCGGCGAAGTCTACGCCGGAGAAGAAAAAACTCGCCTCGGCTACCTCCGCGAGCGCAAAGAAGCCGTCTACGAAAACCTGCGCGACCTGAATTTCGAATACAAAGCCGGCAAAGTTCCTGACGTGGATTATCAATCGATGCGTGCCTCATTAGAAGAAGAAGCAGCAGCCATCATGTCGGAGATCGCGCGCTTGGAACAGGCTGTTACGTATCCAGCTTAAGAGAGGCTTGCAGCGGGGCAGCCATCCTCATTTGCCTATACAATTGCATACCTAATCTGTTACCATGACTTTGCAGGCGAACGGTTTCGACTGGGACAGAGGCAACCGCGCGAAGTGCGAAAAGCATGGTCTTTCTGCCGCGGTCATCGAAGGCCTTTTTGCGCGCCCGCTGGCCATTCTCCCGGACGCGGGCCATTCGCAGCGAGAGAATCGTTTTCGCGGGATCGGCCGCACGGAAAAAGGGCGCGGCATATTCATCATTTTCACGCTTCGGCGGAAAAGCGAGGAACTTCTGATCCGGCCCATCAGCGCCCGCTACATGCACAAAAAGGAGATTGATGCCTTCGAAAAAGAAAATTCCGGCCTTTAAAAGCGATCGTGCGGCGGCAGCGTTCGTCGACCGGGCCGACCTGTCGCAATACGATCTTTCCGGAGCCCGGTTGGTCCGTTTTGAGATCAAGCGCAAAGACAAGTCCATCAATCTTCGTTTGTCCGAAGAACTTTACGACGCGGTTCGCGAGCGTGCCGCACGCGCTGGCCTGCCCTATCAACGTTTTATTCGGCTGACACTCGAACAGGCGCTTGGCGCGGCGAAGTGATGATTTCCCTACGACGCGGAGTAAAATAAAAGTCCCATGAGCCTAAACTCCATCAAGGAAATTGAACGCGCCATCGGATCGCTCTCGCCGCGCGAAATAGAGGAACTGTACGCCTGGCTTGAGCAACACTGCCCGCCGCCGATCGACTCTCGCGTCCAATCCGATCTTGCGGCCGGACGCCTCGACACGGCCATCCAACGCGCCTTGGATGACGAGAAGAGCGATCGCACGCAACCGCTCTAGCCCCGATGCAACATCGCGCCACCACCGCTTTTTGGCAACAGTACCACGCTCTTTCGCAGGAAGTCCGCGCCCGCTCCGACAAACAGTTTTCGTCGCTGAAAGCAAATTCGCAGCATCCTTCATTACAATTTAGACATTACAATTCAAAAGAGTGGGAGAGCGCCACGGCCAGGAAATGTGGTCCGCCCGCATCACATTGAGCCATCGCGCTCTTGCGATCAAACGGGCTGAGGGATATTTGTGGTTCTGGATTGGCGATCACAAGTCCTATGAAGCACTGATTTCTTAGCGCTACCGTGTCTTGCAAAAAGATCTACGGCAGCAAGGAGTTGTTTTGACCAAACTCGTACAGTCCGCGCTGGTGGCTTTCGTTCTATCTCTAGCCATTGCCTCATCGGCCCAAACCCCCGCCCAAACCCTCACCGGCACCATAACCAACGCCACCACCAGCAAGCCCGCCGCTGGAGATGAAGTCATCCTCATCAACCTTACCAATGGCATGGACGTGGCCGGCAGCACCAAAGCCGACGCCGCCGGCAAGTTCAGCTTCCAACTGTCTGGACCGCCCGGCCCGCACCTGATCCGCGCCGTTCATCAGGGAATCACCTATCATCAAATGGCTCCTCCCGGGACCAGCTCCGTCGATGTAAACGTCTATGACGTATCGACAAAAGTCACCGGTCTGAGCGTAACCGTCGACGTTCTCCGCTTCCAGGCAGACAACGGGACGCTGCAAGGCGTCCGCACCTTCGCCGTCAATAACAGTTCTTCGCCGCCCAGGACGCAGATGAACGATCACAATTTCGAGTTCTATCTGCCCGCGAATGCCAAGATCGAACAAGTCGAAGCGCGCGCGCCCAACGGACAGCCCATCGCCGCCCAGGCTTCGCCCCAAGCCGACAAGAATCGCTACGCCATCGTCTTCCCCCTACGTCCCGGAGAGACGCAATTTCAGTTGGCCTTCACCGTGCCCTACTCCGGAAAAATCACCTTCGATCCCAAGCCGCTGTATCCCGCCGAACATTTCGTAGTCGTTCTGCCGAAGACCATGCAGTTCACCGCCGCGAATTCCTCCGGCTTCGAGTTGGTCAAAGACCCGTCCCAGGGCGACAACTTGATGGAGGTTGCGCGCCTGGCAAAACCGGGCCAAGCCCTAAGCTTCACCGTGCAGGGCACAGGCACTATAGTCGAGCCGCCGGACGAAGCCGCCTCTGGAGCGCAGCAAGAACAGCAGCCCGCTCAAGCACGCGACAATCGGCCCGGCGGAGGACTCGGCGTTCCCATCGACGCCCCCGACGCGTTGCAGAAATATCGCTGGCCCATCCTCTTCGGATTCGCCGTGCTCCTGGCCGTGGGCGGATGGGTGGTAACAAAACGTCAACCCGCCCCGGCAAACTCTCCCGCCGCAACCGCATCAACGCCGATGAGGCCAACGCCAGCAGGACCGGGAGCGTCATCAGCCGCCCCAACGACCGCAGCATCAAGATCCTCCATGCTGCTGGAAGCCTTGAAAGAAGAAATCTTCCAACTAGAAGTAGAAAAAAGGCAAGGTAAGATCACTGCAGAAGAGTACGAAAAAGCCAAAGCCGCCCTGGATCAAACTCTAGACCGAGCCCTAAAGCGAAAAAGCTAGTATTGTTTTTGTGTGGAGACGGCCGCCCTCGTTAGCCTGCCCTGAGCGAAGCCGAAGGGTCCAAGCCGAGCAAAGCTCGGCAGCAGCCGCAGTCGGATCGACTCTCGCTCACGCCGAACCCGCAAGAGCCCAACGCCAATCATCCCGCATCTAATTCACTGAACCGAGAACCGAGGCACGAAATTATGAGCAACATCTTCAAAACTGCATTCCTGCTGACCGCCATGACGCTTCTCCTCATGCTGGCCGGGCGCGCCTTCGGAGGCCAGAACGGAATGCTGATGGCACTGGCCTTCGCCGCCGTCATGAATTTTGTAGCCTATTTTTTCTCCGATAAAATCGCTCTGGCCACCTACCGCGCGCAACCCGTCACCCGCGAAGACCTGCCGCGCGTTTACAACATTGTCGAGCGCCTGGCACAAAAAGTCGGCCTGCCGATGCCGAAAGTCTATTTGATTCCCACCGACTCGCCCAACGCCTTTGCCACCGGACGCGATCCGAACCACGCCTCCGTAGCCGTGACTCAGGGCATCCTCGGATTGCTCAATGACGAAGAACTGGAAGGCGTGATAGCGCATGAACTGGGCCACGTCCGCAATCGCGATATTTTGATCAGCTCCATCGCCGCCACATTGGCCGGCGCCATCACCTATCTAGCCTCAATCGCAAAATGGGGAATGATCTTCGGCGGCATGCGCGGGGAACGTGAAGATCGCGGCGGAGGCGGAGGCCTGGCAGCTATCGCCATGATTTTCCTGGCTCCGCTGGCAGCGATGCTGATTCAGCTAGCCGTCTCTCGCTCCCGCGAATACGGAGCCGACGACACCGGAGCGCACTGGACCGGCAATCCTTATGCGCTAGCCAGCGCGTTGGCGAAGATCGACGCCTATTCGCGTCAGAGGCCGCTGATCGCCAGCCCGTCGACGGCGCACTTATTTATCATTGCCCCATTCCTGGGCGGAATGAGCTTCGGCAACCTGTTCTCGACTCATCCTCCGACAGCAAAACGCATCGAACGCCTGACCGGAAGACCGGCGGAATTCACGCAGTGAGGGGGGCTTTCATTAGCCGACATGCGCCTAGTAGATGACCCCTGAACCGAATTCCTTCACAGCCCATGTGCCACGAACTTTGTGGAGTACCACCCAGCCGGACTCACCGCAAAGCAGCCCGCATCGATAGCTGTAGTACAGCAACGCAAGAGTTTTCCGACGATTGAACCCTAGCCGCGATAATTGCAAGGCTCCGCATGCGTGTGGCTCTTCGGGAAACGGCCCGACGGGACTTGCGTTGGGGAACCACCCGAGTTCACGCGCCTTTGTCGCAGGCGCAAACAATTCTTCAATTCCGAAGGAGGCCGCGCGATGCATCATGCCGCGTCCCACTAATACGATTTTTCTTTTGGCCTGCAACAACGGTCGCAAACGCCAAGTTTGACCGTTCTGCCGGAAGAAATCCTCTCCCATGTCGCTTGGCCCGAGCGCGGCCACATCCAGCGGGAGAATAGTGCCTTGACTTCTAATCGCAAATGTCTCATCCACGACATACACGATGCTGTCCAAGCTGACACTTTGGTCGGCTCGGAATGGTCGCCTAGACGAGAAGAAGTCATTCACGAAAGCTGAGTAAACGGCATAGTCTTCGACAGACGGTTCGGTCGCTGGCCGATTCGAAAAGGCTGTGATGAAGGATGGGATTCCCCTCAGACAAACGAAACCAGCGATGGCGGCAGCGACCATTGCTAATAATGCCAATGCCCAGACCCGTCGTTTTGTCAGTGCCTTCATCTCGTTCAAGCTACTGTGAAAAGACACCGGCGGCGAGGCATTTGTTTCCGCATTACCTCAATACTGGCGACTAGGGAAACTTCTTGATGGGAACTGAGAACTTTCCAGTGACATTGGTAACCGCCGCCTGTGCAGCCCACATAGTAAAATCGCCACAATGCCGCCCCAAACTCAGGTAGCGACCTCGCGCCGCGCCGCAGAATTAGAAACTGCTCTGCGCCGCGTAATCCGCGGCAAAGACGACGTATTGCGCCTCGCGCTAGTCTCGATTTTTGCTAAAGGCCATCTTCTGATAGAAGGCGTTCCCGGAGTCGGCAAGACCACACTAGGCCAAGCTATCGCCCGCGCCATTGACTGCAGCTTTCAGCGCATCCAGTTCACCAGCGATATGTTGCCTTCGGATGTGCTCGGCATCTCGATTTACTCGGCGTTAGAACAAAAATTCGAATTCAAGCGTGGGCCCGTCTTCGCCAATGTTCTGCTCGCCGACGAAATCAACCGGACAACTCCAAAAACGCAGTCGGCCCTGCTCGAAGCCATGAACGAGGGCCAGGTCACCATCGACGCGCATTCTTACCAACTCCCGCAACCATTCTTAGTTTTGGCCACACAGAATCCCATCGAGCACCACGGCACTTATCCGTTACCCGAATCGCAGCTCGATCGATTCCTGATGCGCGTTCGCATGGGATATCCCGAAGGCAATGCCGAGCGCGCCATTCTGCGCTCCGAAGCCGGAGCCGCCCAACTCGAAAACCTGCGTCCCGTGCTCAACGCCGCCGACGTGATAGAAATTCAGCAAGCCGTGGCGAACGTGCACGTCGACGAATCGCTTATCACGTACATGCTGAACATCGTCACCAAAACCCGCGAGTCCGAATATCTTTCTTTAGGGGTTTCTCCCCGAGGCTCGCAAATGCTCTACCGCGCCGCCCAAGCCATGGCGTTCTTGGAAGGCCGCGACTACTGCACCCCCGAAGACTTCAAACCGCTGGTAGTCTCAGTCTTCGCGCATCGCGTCGTTGTCAGTTCGCTCTACGCCTCCACCCTGAAAAAATCCGAGCAAGCCGAACAAGTCCTGCGCGAAATCGTAGAAAGCGTTCCAGTCCCAGTGTAGAGACGGGGCTTGCCCCGTCTGGCTGCGTCGAATCCCGCCGCCGCTCCATTCATCCATTCCCAACGCTTGAACTGAGAGCCGATAACCGCCTTCTGTTGACTTGCCCGACCCCGCGCCCTACCATTGCTCGCTCGAAGCCGCTAGCGCAAATCAGGCGCCCAAACAAATGATCGGCAAGACCGTCGGCCACTACCGCATCCTCGAAAAACTCGGCGGCGGAGGCATGGGCGTTGTCTACGAAGCCGAAGACCTCAACCTCGGACGCCGCGTTGCCTTGAAATTTCTTCCTCCAGAACTGGCGCGCGATCCGCAAACTCTCGAACGCTTTCGCCGCGAAGCCCGCGCCGCCTCGGCCCTCAATCATCCCAACATCTGCACCATCCACGAAATCGCCGAAGAGAATGGCGAGCAGTTCATCGTCATGGAAATGCTGAGCGGCGAAACCCTGAAGCATCGCCTCCAAAGAGGAGCCCTGCCGCTCGATCAACTATTAGAAAATGCGGTCCAGATCGCCGACGCGCTCGACGCCGCACACAGCGAAGGCATCGTGCATCGCGACATTAAGCCCGCCAACATTTTTATTACCAAGCGCGGCACCGCGAAAATTCTTGACTTCGGATTGGCCAAACTCAGCGGCAAGCCCGAGGCCTCGTTAGCCGAGGGAGCAACCATCGACGCCAACCTCACCAGCCCCGGCAGCACCGTGGGAACGATCGCTTACATGTCGCCAGAGCAGGCCCGGGGCGAAGCGCTCGACAGGCGCAGCGATCTCTTCTCCTTTGGTACCGTGCTCTACGAGATGTCCACTGGACGCATGGCCTTCGGCGGAAACACTTCGGCACTGGTGTTTGATGCCATCCTGCACAAAGCTCCATCGTCGCCGGTGCGCATCAATCCAGATCTCCCTGCCGCACTGGAACAAATCATCAACAAAGCTCTGGAAAAAGATCCAGCGCTCCGCTACCAGAGCGCGGCCGAGATGCTAGCCGACTTGAAACGCCTGCGCCGCGATTCTAGTTCGGCGCATGTGCAGGCCGTGGCCGATACGCAGCCGCCGAAACACAGTCGCAAAATGCTCTTCGCCGGAGTGGGAAGCGCCGCCCTGCTGCTCGTGGTCGTTGCCGCCGTCTTCTTTGTCTTCCGAGGCCAGAGCACGGGCAAAGAAATCTCCTCTATCGCCGTGATGCCCTTCGTCAACTCTGGCAACGATCCCAACACCGAATACCTGAGCGACGGAATCACCGAGAGCCTGATCAACAGCCTGTCGCAGTTGCCGAACCTCGCAGTCATGGCACGATCTTCTGTATTTCGCTACAAAGGCCGCGATATCGATCCGCAAGCCGTCGCTAAAGATTTAAAGGTGCAAGCCGTAGTCACCGGACGTGTAGTCCAACGGGGAGACCAGATCATCGTCAGTTCCGAACTTACCGATGCCCGCACCAACCGTAACCTCTGGGGCGATCGATACGACCGCAAGATGGCGGATCTGTTATCCGTGCAGCAGGACATCACTGGTGCGATCTCTTCCCACTTGAGGGAGCGGCTTTCCGCGGAACCGAAGAAAACCGTCGTCCACGGCGGCACCAGCGATCCCGAAGCCTACCAGCTCTACCTCAAAGGCCTCTACCACTGGGAGAGGCGCACCCCGGAATCACTCGAAAAATCCAAAGACTACTTTAATCAGGCCATTCAGAGAGATCCAAATTACGCCTTGGCCTATGTGGGCTTGGCGGATTACTACAACGTCGTATCCGACTACAGCCCGGTGCCGGAGAGCGAGGCCGCGCCCAAGGCGCAAGTTGCAGCCGAGAAGGCGTTAGCGATTGATGGCTCTCTGGCGGAAGCCCATTCCTCTCTGGCGGCGGCCTACTGGAGCATGCTTGAGTTCGCCGCTGCCGAGCGGGAATTTCAGCGCGCTCTGGAAATCAATCCGAATTACGCCAACGCGCAGCACTGGTATGGACTGTTCCTGTCGTGGGATGCGCGTCACTCGGAGGCAATTTCTCATCTCCGCCGGGCTATCGAACTTGATCCTTTGAATCTGCAATACAACGCGAACCTAGGACAGGCGTTGGGCAATGCCAGGCAATATGACGCCGGCGTGGAGCAGTTAAAGAGGACCCTTGAGATGGATCCGAATTACGCTCAAGCGCACGGCCAGCTGCTGCGGGAATATTTGTCGATGGGCAAATATGATTTGTGGCTGGAGGAATGGAAGAAATCCGCGACTCTCTATAAGCAAACGGATGTTTTGGCGATCGTCGACGAGGTCGCCCGAGTCTATGCCAAGTCTGGATTTAAGCCCGCGAAATTGCGAGAAATCGAGATGCGCAAGCTGTTGGCAAAGCGCCGCTATGTGGACCCCACCGACATTGCTTACGCCTATGCTGACCTGGGCGACAAAGAACAGACCTTTGAATGGCTGTACAAGGCAGTGGCGGAGAAGTCCGGCGGGCTCGAGTTCGTCAAGATCGTTCCCGCATTGGACCCGTGGCGCTCCGACTCGCGCTACCTCGACATCCTAAAACGCCTGGGTCTAACTCCATAATCTCGTAGAGACGCGGCTCAGCGCAGCGCAATAATTAGAATTGCCAACGATAGTCGAATCTGCCGCGACTGCGCCTAGGTATGCCTGTTGGGCGAATACCGCCTTAAATCCGCGCGCCACCGCTCGTGGGGTTGAAGTGCAAAACGAAGGAATAAACCACTAAATTCACCGGCACGGAGTAGTCGACCGAAATTTCTATAGTTTGATTTACGCCGCTACCGCTGCGCCTTATCGTTATCTGCTTCGGATCGAGCGCAATATCACGACGCCACGCGTCCCGAACCAAGCTAAGCCGAAGTTCGTCGTCCGAGCTCGGCGCGTACATTCCAGTCTTCAGTCCAAGCTGCGCCGCTGCATCATGCAAATCGTCCTGAAATAGTACGTTGCTGATTTCCGGATCGGCGATCTGCCATCCCGCCCAGATCAACGCCCCGACAATCGCAATGGCGAATACGTATTTCATCGGAATCTCCCTTCCGACACGGGGCCCGTGTTTCTCGTCGTCTAACTTAACCTTACTACCGGACAAACCACCCGCAGCAAATGAAAACGACCCACTAGAATCTTACTCGCCCGAAGCCACCGGCTGCTTCGATCGCAAACTTGAAAGCCGCGAAATCGTCGCTACCATCATTCCCGAAAGAAACTGCATGGTGGCAACATCATTATTGTCGAATGCATGCGGCGTTGACGATAGCACCTCAAATACTCCCAGCGTCCGCCGCAAGTGCCGCAAAGGCGCAACCAGAATCGAACGCACGCCCATTCTCCGGCAACTCGCCGCATCCACCTTCGAATTCGAATCCGCGTCATTGCAAAGCAGCACCTCGCCGGTGCGCACGCATTCAGCCGATAGCCCAGTATCGGTTTGCAAACGAACGCCAATATCAGGAGCGGTTCGGCCCGTGCGCGCCCGGCAAACTATTTCATTCCCGTGCCGCAACGCGATCGCAGCACCGGTCGCCCCGGTCAGTGCCTGCGCCTTCTCCGCAATGATGCTGATCCCCGGCTCAAGGTCGATGTCCCCCGCATGGAGCATTGCGGGTTGTAAAAATTCGTGACGAGGATGGCGAAACCGCGGCCCATGCCCATAGACCGGCGAGAAAGCCGGAGTAGGTTGGGCCATCGGTTCTTCAACCGGTTCGGCGATTGAGGGCACGGTATAAAGCAGCGACCGAACCAGACGATCCAGTTCCACGTCCTTGATCAAATGTGTTGTAGGCTGCCCGTGCAGCGATCCGCCAAGCAGGCGCGCAAGGCTCAGTACGGCGCTGCTGCCGCATGCCAGGCAACGTGGCGTATTGTTCTCGCTTATCAATTCACACTGCACACAAAAAATGGATGACTGCATGGATACAAAATTCACATCACTGGCCATCAACGAACGTTGCATGTAGGGTGGTTCCCTTCCGAGCAAATCGGGGAGAGACGAGGGTAAACATTGAACCCGCACGCGAGAAAGTGACGGCGGTGGTTCCGGGCCTGTGGATAACTTATTCAACACATTTCTATTTTTAACCAAGGTCGAGAAGCTTTTTACCCGAGGTCCAGAAGCGACGGGGAAATTCAGAATACCGACAAAATTGTCATCCTGAGCGAAGCGAAGGACCTATGCATTTTGCCGGCGCCCGATATCAAACTGCTTCGCATCACCCACGGCGACGCTGATCACGAAAGAATCGCCGACGGTTCTATAATCTCGCTCATGTCATTTCTACGCTTCTTTATGTTGTTATCGCTTGTAGTTTGGCTCGGAGGCCTGATCTTTTTCGCCTTCGTCGAGGCCCCCACGGTCTTCTCCCCCGGCCTACTCCCAACTCGCCACATGGCCGGAACCATCGTCGGCCGCTCTCTCGATCTGCTGCACTACATGGCCATCGCTTCAGGAATTATCTTTCTGATTTCGTCGATGCTCTACAGCCGGATACTCACAGGAAATCCACGGATTATGGCAGCACGCCATCTCCTCATCGTCCTCATGCTGCTCTTAACCTCGATCTCCCAATTCGCCATCTCTCCGAAAATGCATGCGATTCGCAACCAGGTAGGCGTAATCGACACCGTCCCTCTCGATAACCCGCAGCGCAGAGAATTCGATCGCCTGCATGTCTGGTCCGAAAAATTTGAGGAAGCAATTCTGCTCTTAGGATTAGTGGCCTTGTACACTACCGCTCAAGCTATGAAGTAAACAGCCGCTCTCGGAAACTCACAATAATTTTTGTCATCCTGAGCGGATCGTTTTGAGGAGTCGAAGGACCCTACGTACTCTACTGCGCCCCGCGGCGTCACAAGGAATGCATACCACGCATTCCCCCCGAGCGTACCATGGCCACTTCAACCCGGAGGCGCGAAACCTTGGGCGCACTCCATCAAAATCTCTCCTCCCTCGCCGCCCCCAGCGTAATCATCAACCTCTTATATTCACTTATTCACTCCAGGGGGCGGCACTGCCGTTCCGCATTGCTGCTCGATCGGATATTCTCGCCGCACAGCAATGCCACGGGTCTTCTCTATTTTTCTATTTTTTGTTCCCTTGGTTCGTGTTTCCGTCACAGCCATTCTTATTGTGATGGCCATGCCCGTGAGTGACATCGCATTGCAATGCGCTGACCGTCTCCCGCGCGGCCATAGTGATCGCGCCATTGCTCGCAAAAGCCCCGCCGCGCAAGGTGCCGCCGTTCAGCGTAATGCTCGTAAGCGCCAGTATCTTCCCTACGAAAATGGAGCCCGTCCCAATCGTCGCCGAAGATCCCACCTGCCAGTAGATAGCGCACGCGCCAAGTTTCTTGCCCGAACCGCCTTTGGAGCCCGAAGCCAGCTTCACCACCGAGTTGACCGCCGTCGTCAACGTGCTTCCAATCTGAAAGACCCATTGCGGATTGGCGTTCCCGCCACCATCCAAAGTCAGTGTCCCAGACAATGCTGCCGACGACGCAAAACAATACACTCCCGGAGCAAGCGTCATCCCGCCTAGATCCTGGCCGGAAAGATCGGTGCCGCATTGTGCTGCCACTGCCTGGCTATAGCCTACTGCCAGATCAGTTTGCGCCTGCGCCGTCACCGGGCTCGAAGTCAGAAACAATGTCCCGCTCACTTGCGCCGGGATGAGCCCGGTAACGGCTGGCGTCGGCGAACTGCCAACATCGCCGGTGATTTCGGTTAAGGTGCTCACATTGGTAACGCCAGATGCGGCCAGTAATCCAAAATTATTGGCAGTTCCCAGATCGATAGTTTGGGCAAAAGCGCCCGTTGCCAGCGAAGATAGAACAAGAGAGAAAACGACGAGCAATTTCAAAGTGTCCTCCGTATTGCGCGATTAATTTTATTGGCTAGGCTTTGTGAAGTTGCAGTGTGTGTGCGATTGTGCGCAATCGCAGTGGCAATCGGAGTGCCGCAGCCACGTTCAAGAAGAATCAACAGCTTGGACTAAAATCGGATTGCCAGCGTACCAAGTCGGGTGATTTTCCCGCCCGAATTGGGCTGGCCATTGAGAACAAAGCCTTTGCCCGTTCCATTCCGGTCATCATCTGGACAGGGTTTTCCACACCCGATCGCACCTCCATCTCTTCCAGTTGGCCTTCTCATCCGCTCCCGATGATTTATTCTTTGACTGCACTGAAAACTAATAACTGATAACCGACAACTGACCACCGAGAGCTGAGAGCTAAATGAAAACTGGCATCATCGGTCTGCCGCAAGTCGGCAAGACATCTTTATTCGGGATCCTGACAAAACTCCGCCTCTCCGAGCAGGCCTTCTCCAACCCCCGCGAAGCCCACATCGGAGTAGCGAAAGTCCCCGACGACCGCCTCGACAAACTGGCTGACCTCTACCACCCCAAGAAACTTACCCACGCATCGGTCGAGTACGTCGATGTGGGCGCCATCGGTCAGGACGCCCTGAAAGAAACGGCCTACATCGGCCATCTCCGCCAGGTCGATGCCCTCATCCACGTTCTACGGGCATTTGAAAGCGACGAGATTCCCCACGTCGGCCCCATCGATCCCCTGCGTGACATCAAGAACGTCGAGTTCGATCTCATGGTCAGCGACCTTGGCCAGATCGAAAAACGCCTCGAGCGCCTGCAAAAAGATTTGAAGAAGATGAAAACTCCCGAACTCGAAAAAGAAAACGAGCTGCTGATCCGGGCGAAAGCCCAGATCGAAGCCGAAAAGCCGCTGCGCGAAATGGAGATGACGGCGGAAGATAAGAAGCGGATAAGAGGCTTCATGTTTCTAAGCGAGAAGCCGATTCTCTACGTGCTAAACATCGGAGAGAGCACGCAGCTGGGCAAAGATCTGGAAGCGGCGGTGGAGAAGTATAAGTTGACGGAAGTTGCGTCGCGCCCCAACGCGGGAGCGAGCGCGATCTGCGGCAAAGTGGAGGCGGAACTGGCGGAGATGTCCGACGAAGACGCCGCCGAATTTCTAGGCAGTTACGGATTGACGGACAGCGGATTGTCGCGGCTGATTCGCAAGAGCTATCACCTTCTGGGATTGATTTCATTTTTCACGGCGGGCGAAGACGAATGCCGCGCCTGGACGATTCCGGTGAATACGAGGGCCCAAAACGCCGCGGGGGCGATTCACTCGGATTTGGAGAAGCATTTTATCCGGGCGGAGACAATTCGCTGGGACCAACTGCTGGAAGCAGGATCCGAGGCCAACGCCCGCGCAAAGGGGACGTTGCGGTTGGAAGGCAAGGACTACATTGTGCAAGATGGGGACGTGATGCACATCCGGCACAGCGGGTAACCACAAGTTGCTTTTAGCGGGTAAGAATTGGGCGATTTGTGGGGGGTACCCCCTCCCCCCCAAATTGGGTTAAGTTGTTCACACTAAAGCAGTTAGAGGCAAAGTATTCAAAAGATAGGACTTAGCGGTAAATTGTGCGATTTGGCGTGCACTTGGAAGCAGGCGGCGACTGCCCTGGAGTTGTCAAGATCCTTCGACTCCGTGGACACTTCGCATTCGCGAAGCATCCACTTCGCTCAGGATTTCGGCAGCGGGCTCCCGCTCCGCTCACGCCCGCTAATCGCCTCAAGTTGTCAAAGAGCCGTGGAAAAATGGCGGGAAATGGGTTGGTCTCTGGAGACGGGCGAATTTCCCGATGGAGCACTGTCGGGCCATGTTCGCACGGATTGTGGTGCGGGTCTGTGATGATGGTACGAGAAAAATGTGATGAAAAAGGGTTGAGGGGGTGGAATCCCCGCCGTTGCGTGAAGCGCGGC
>JGI12635J15846_10001795_pt1 | contig 18662 bp, 13 predicted proteins | sample BlaSpr_A8_OM2_M2_FD_15846 | JGI IMG/M metagenome (IMG submission 15846) | reverse complement strand
AGACAACGGCAGCACCGGCGTCCAGACCACGGGGAGCACCGCCAGCGGCGGGACGACCGGCGTGGGCGGCGGAGACAACGGCAGCACCGGCGTCCAGACCACGGGGAGCACCGCCAGCGGCAGCAGCACCGGCGTGGGCGGCGGCGGCACCAGTACCGGCGTGAGCGCCGGCAACACCACCAACAGCACCCCGACCGGCAATGTCGGCGGTGGCGACACCAGCACCGGCGTGAGCGCCGGCAACACCACCAACAGCACCCCGNCNGGCAACGTCGGCGGTGGCGACACCAGCACCGGCGTGAGCGCCGGCAACACCACCAACAGCACCCCGTCAGGCAACGTCGGCGGTGAGACAGGCGGAACGCCAAGCGGCACTGTCCTGGGTGCCACTGCCACATCGCCAAGCGGCTCCGTCCTGGGCTCAGGGGTTTCCCTGGCCAACACGGGAGCCCCTATCGCTGGGGGCGTCCTCGGGGCCATCATGGCCCTGGTCGGCGGCATCGGCATTCGGATTCGCCGGCGCCGATAACCGGCAGCTAATGGAACCGGGCTCGCAATGTGCGGGCCCGGTTTTCTTTTGCCCAGCCCGAGTTCAGCGCGATCTTGAGTACCGCTCGCTTTCAGGACGTTTCTTAGACGTGCCCCCCTCGCGAGAGGGGGGCACACCAGCATTCGGGACTTTTCTTTCTTACAGCGGCGCGTCTACCTCACTTGTACGGCGACGAACCGCACCTCCAGGCCCTTTCATGGAAGGCCGAATCATCTCGCTGGAGGGGAACGTGGAGACAGTGGCGCTGCCGGCCGACCGCCGAGCGGAGTCGGAGCACGCCGGGAACCGCGGTGGCCGTAGGCCGGCCGCGGAGATCGAACGCAGGCCGAGGGAGCGCTCTTCCCAGCGGCTCGAGAAGGCCCAGCAGGCGGCTGTTTCCGCGCTTGGCGCCGTCTCCTCCTACCTCGATGCCGACGAGGACCTGCCTGTCTTCTTCGGCCGGCTGAGCGAAACAGTGGCCGGCCTGGTGGGCGCGCGCCGCGCGGGATTCTGGCGCCTCGGACCTCGCGGCGTCCTGGGCCTGCAGCCCAGGGCCTTCGGGTTCCCGGCCGGCTCACCCATCCATGCACTGCGGATCGAGCGCGGCCCGAACGGCAGCAGCCCCGTCGATCGCATCATCTTCGCGGACGACCTCGAGGTGTCCGGCGGTACCTCGCCAGAGCTCGATGCGATGTGGCGTGAGCTCGGCCTCTCCGGCATCAAGAGCTCGATTGCCGTTCCGTGGCGAGCCGGCGACCGGCGAATCGGAGCCGTCGTCGCCTACGACTCGCGCCGCGGCTTCACGTCCAACGACCTGTGGGTGCTGCGGCTCGCGGCCATGGCCACCGGCCTCGTATGGCAGTACAAGGAGGTCGAGGACGAGCTCGGTACCGCCGCGATCCGCCTGGAAGACGCGGTCGGCACTCGCCGCCGGCTGATGAACAACATTGCTTCGGGCGGCGACGAGGCCCGCCGGCGGTTCACAAGCGCGCTGCACGACGATGCCCTCCAGCTGCTGACGGCCGCTGAGCTTCAGCTCGAGCGCATCCGAGCCGAAGCCGGCGGAAGCCACCAGGCGGTCCAGCTCGACCAGCTCAGGACGACGCTCGGCAAGGTCGAAGACTCCCTGCGGCGGCTGCTCACCACCATGAGCACTGAGAATCTCGAGCTCGACACAAACCTCAACGAAACGATCAGGGAGCGCCTGGAATCGGTCCGCGTTCACTCCGGGATCGAAACCCAGTTCGATCTCCGGCTGCCCGCCGAGGTCGAGGCCGCGATCCAGGCAATCGTGGTCAAGAACGTCGCCGAGGCGCTGACCAACGTAGCGAAGCATGCCCACGCGACTCGCGTGCTGGTATCCGCCAACGAGGCCGACGATGGCATCCGGGTGGAAATCGTCGATGACGGTGCGGGCTTCGTCGTCGCCGAGGCCTTTGAAATGCCGGGTCATCTCGGGTTGCTCGCCATGAAAGAGCGCGCGCAGCTGGCCGGCGGATGGTTCCGGATCGACAGCGAGCCCGGCGCCGGAGCCAGGGTGGAATTCTGGGTGCCTCAGAACCTGTGACGTACTTAGCGACTCGAAAGCGGACCGTCGAATCGGAATGAAGGAAGGAAGGTAGGAGAACAGATGGCGGCAAAGGTCACCACAAACGACATCGACGCCCGAGTGGCGCTCAACGTTCTGACAGCGGTCAAAAGAGGCGACTTTTCTGCTCGCATGCCATCGAACTGGACCGGAAACGCAGGTAAGGTCGCAAGCTCGATGAACGACGTCATCGAGTCGAACCAAAGCCTGGAACGCGAAATCCGGCGCCTCAGCAAGAGGGTCGGAAAGGAAGGCCAGGTCAAACGGGCCGGCCTCGGAGATGCGGGCGGTGTTTGGGCTTCCACCCTGGATGCCGTCAACGACCTGATCGAAGACCTTGTGCGTCCGAACACGGAGATGGCCCGCGTCATCAGCGCCGTGGCCAACGGCGACCTCTCGCAGACCATGGCGCTGGAGATAGAGGGACGGAGGCTGCGGGGCCAGTTCCTCGAGACCGCGCGGACCGTCAACACGATGGTCAACCAGCTTCGATCCTTCAGCTCCGAGGTGACCCGCGTGGCGGGAGAGGTCGGGACCGAGGGAAAGCTCGGCGGCCAGGCCCAGGTGCGTGGTGTGGGTGGGGTGTGGAAGGAACTGACCGACAACGTGAACCTGATGGCGGGCAACCTCACCGGGCAGGTGCGCAACATCGCGGAGGTGACCACCGCGGTCGCCAATGGCGACCTGTCGAAGAAGGTCACTGTCGAAGTCCAGGGCGAGATCCTCGAGCTCAAGAACACGGTCAACACGATGGTCGATCAGCTCAATGCTTTCGCGAACGAGGTGACCCGCGTCGCGCGCGAGGTCGGCACCGACGGCAAGCTCGGCGGCCAGGCCGAGGTCAAGGGAGTGGGCGGCGTCTGGAAGGACCTGACCGACAACGTGAACTTCATGGCCGGGAACCTGACCAGCCAGGTCCGCAACATCGCCGAGGTCACCACGGCCGTGGCCAACGGCGATCTCTCTAAGAAGGTCACCGTCGACGTTCGAGGCGAGATTCTCGAGCTCAAAGACACCGTCAACACCATGGTCGACCAGCTGAACGCGTTCGCCGGTGAGGTGACACGTGTGGCGCGCGAGGTGGGCACCGAAGGGCGCCTGGGCGGGCAGGCTCAGGTGCGCGGCGTGGGCGGCGTCTGGAAGGACCTGACCGACAACGTGAACTTCATGGCCGGCAACCTGACCAGCCAGGTGCGAAACATCGCCGAGGTCACCACCGCGGTCGCCAACGGTGACCTGTCGAAGAAGATCACCGTCGACGTTCGAGGCGAGATCCTCGAGCTCAAAGACACCGTCAACACGATGGTCGACCAGCTGAACGCGTTCGCCCGCGAAGTCACGCGCGTTGCTCGCGAGGTCGGGACAGAAGGGCGCCTCGGCGGCCAGGCCGACGTCAAGGGCGTCGGCGGAGTCTGGAAGGACCTGACCGACAACGTGAACTTCATGGCCGGCAACCTGACAGGCCAGGTCCGCAACATCGCTGACGTCACGACCGCCGTCGCCAACGGCGACCTCTCCAGGAAGGTCACTGTCGACGTACAGGGCGAGATCCTCGAGCTGAAGAACACGATCAACACGATGGTCGACCAGCTCAACGCGTTCGCCAATGAGGTCACGCGCGTGGCTCGCGAGGTGGGCACCGACGGCAAGCTGGGCGGCCAGGCTCAGGTACGCGGCGTGGGCGGCGTGTGGAAGGACCTGACCGACAACGTCAACCTGATGGCCGGTCAGCTGACCGAGCAGGTCCGCGGAATCGCGCGCGTCGTCACGGCGGTCGCCGAGGGCGACCTCAGCAAAAAGATCAGCGTCGATGTGCAGGGCGAGATTCTCGAGCTGAAGAACACGATCAACACGATGGTCGATCAGCTGAATGCGTTCGCCAACGAGGTGACTCGTGTCGCCCGCGAGGTGGGCACCGAAGGCAAGCTCGGAGGCCAGGCCAACGTCGAAGGGGTCGCGGGCATCTGGGAAGACCTCACCGACAACGTCAACACGATGGCGAGCAACCTCACCGACCAGGTGCGAGGCATTGCCCGGGTGGTCACCGCGGTTGCGAATGGAGACCTCAAAGGCAAGCTGACCCTCGAGGCGAAGGGCGAGATCGCGGAGCTCGCCGACACGATCAACAGCATGACCGACACCCTGGCGGTGTTCGCCGACCAGGTCACGAGCGTCGCGCGCGAGGTCGGTGTGGAAGGCCGCCTGGGCGGTCAGGCCCGCGTGCCCGGAGCATCCGGCACCTGGCGCGACCTCACCGACAACGTGAACCAGCTGTCCGCCACGCTGACCACCCAGGTACGGGCCATCGCCGAGGTGGCGACCGCTGTCACCAAGGGTGACCTGACCCGATCGATCGGCGTCGACGCGAGCGGAGAGGTCGCAGCGCTCAAAGACAACATCAACGAGATGATCTTCAACCTCAAAGACACGACGGACAAGAACACCGAGCAGGACTGGCTCAAGACAAACCTCGCCCGGTTCACCCGCATGCTGCAGGGCCAGCGCGACCCGATGACGGTGTCCAAGATGATCCTGTCCGAGCTCGCGCCCCTGGTCAATGCGGAGCACGGAGTGTTCTACAGCATGGTCGGGCCGAACGGCCAGCCTGCTCACCTGGCATTCCAGGCCGGGTACGCGTACAAGCAGCGCAAGGGCCTACCGAAGTCATTTCACCTCGGCGAAGGCCTGGTCGGGCAGTGCGCGTTGGAGAAGCGCCGGATCGTCCTGACGGAGGTGCCGGGGGACTACATCCGCATCAACTCGGCTCTCGGAGAGGCGACGCCCGCCAACATCGTCGTGCTGCCGGTCCTGTTCGAAGGCGACATCCGGGCCGTGATCGAGCTCGCATCGTTCCGGCCGTTCAGCCCGACGCACATGGACTTTTTGGACCAGCTCATGGAGAGCATCGGGATCGTGCTCAACACGATCGAGGCGAACAGCCGGACGGAGGATCTCCTCAAGCAATCGCAGTCTCTCGCCAACGAGCTGCAGAGCCAGCAGGACCAGCTGCAGCGCACCAACGAAGAGCTGGCGGAGAAGGCGCGGCAGCTCGTCCAGCAGAACACCGAGATCGAGCAGCGCCGGAACGAGGTCGAGGCGGCCAAGACGCTCGTGGAGGAAAAGGCGGACCAGCTCGCCATCACCTCTCGATACAAGTCCGAGTTCCTCGCCAACATGTCGCACGAGCTCCGCACGCCGCTGAACAGCCTGCTCATCCTGGCTCAGGAGCTGGCCGCCAACCCCGACGGCAACCTCCTCGCGAAGCAGATCGAGTACGCGACCATCATCAGGTCGTCCGGAACCGACCTGCTCAAGCTGATCAACGACATCCTGGACCTCTCGAAGATCGAGTCCGGCACGGTCACGCTCGACATCGCCGACTGGCCGGTGCAGGAGCTCAAGCCAATGCTGGAGCGCACGTTCCGGCACGTGGCCGAAGCGACCAAGCTGGCCTTCACGATCGACCTCCGACCGGGTCTGCCCGAAACCATCCCGACGGACGCCCAGCGTTTGCAGCAGATCCTCAACAACCTGCTCAGCAACGCGTTCAAGTTCACCGAGAAAGGCAGGGTGGAGTTCATCGCGCAGATCGCCACGGCCGGCTGGAACCCGCACAACGAGGTCCTCAACTCCGCATCGAAGGTGGTCGCATTCAGCGTGGTCGATTCGGGCATTGGAATCCCAGAGAGCAAGCAGCATTCGATCTTCGAGTCCTTCGCACAGGCCGATGGCACCACCAGCCGCAAGTTCGGCGGCACGGGCCTGGGCCTCTCGATCTGCCGGGAGCTGACCCGCCTCCTGGGGGGTGAGATACAGCTGCAGAGTGAGCCGGGCGTGGGCAGCGTGTTCAGCGTCTACCTTCCGGTCGCCGCGCCGGCGCAGGCCCTGCACGTCCTGCCGGGTGGTAGGACTAACGGGCGCGCGGACGGATCACCCCGGACGTCTTTGGTAACGGTCGGCGCCGCCAGCGGGCTCATGCCGGGGTGGCATGTGGAGGCTGCTCAGGCCGTGGCGGAACGGCCGGACGCACCCCGGAAAACGGTCCTGGTGGTCGAGGACGATCCCGTCCAGCGGCAGCACCTCATCGACCTGATGGCGTCGGTCGATGCCAGCACAATCGCCGCCGGGACGGGCGAGGAGGCGCTGGCCCTGCTCGAGGACGAGAAATTCGACTGCCTGGTCCTCGACCTCGGCCTTCCCCGCATGTCCGGCTGGGAGGTGATCGACCATGTCCGCAGCCACAAGGCCCTGCGCTCCTTGCCTCTCCTGGTCTACACCGCCAGAGACCTGACCAAGAAAGAGGAGCTCAAGCTCGGTCGCGCCACGAAGACGATCGTCATCAAAGAGGTCCGGTCGCCGGAGCGATTGATGGACGAGGTCAAGGCCGTCCTCGAAGATCCGAGCGAGGCGATGGCTTCGTTCCAGCCGGGATCCAATGGCGGTTCGGAGTCGCACGATTCATCGCTCGCGGGCAAGAAGGTGCTCGTGGTGGACGACGACATCCGGAACATTTTTGCGCTCACAGCCATGCTTGAACGTCACCAGATGGCCGTCACCGCGGTCGACTCCGGCCAAGAGGCGATCGACGCGATCGACACGCTGGGCGAGCGCGACAACTTCGACGTTGCCCTCGTCGACGTGATGATGCCGGAGATGGATGGCTACGTGACGATGACCAGGATGCGCGAGTTCGCGTCGTTCAGGGACCGGCCGATCATCGCCCTCACCGCAAAGGCGATGAAAGGAGACCGCGAGAAATGCATCGAAGCGGGGGCGTCGGACTACATCGCCAAGCCGGTGAACACACCAGAGCTGCTGGCCATGCTCCGCGCGTGGCTGACGCCTTGACTGCACGCGAAAGGGCCGCCATCCGGCTCGACGGCCTCGAATCTGACATCGAGGAGATCGAGGTTCGGCTTCTGCTCGAGGGCATCCGCCTTCGCTACGGCTACGACTTTCGCGAATATGCTTTCAGGCCCCTTCGACGAAGCATCTATGACGCCATGGCGAGCGAGGGGATTTCGTCGATCTCGACGTTCCAGGACCGGATCCTGCACGACGAGCCGTCCATGCACAGGTTCCTCGGCATTGTTGGAGTCAGCGTCACGAGCATGTTCCGCGAGGCCGAGCTCATGCGCTGCCTGCGCGAAGAGGCCGTACCGATGTTCCGCACCTACCCATCGGTGCGGATCTGGATCGTGGGCTGCGCGACAGGCGAAGAGGTGTACTCACTGGCGATCTTGCTCCAGGAAGAAGGTCTGCTCCGGCGAGCGAGCGTCTATGCGACGGACCTCAACGAGGACGCGATGGCCGTGGCTCGCACCGGCGCCTATCCCCTCGACGCCGTGCGGTCGTACGAGGAGCGCTATAAGGCTGCGGGCGGGCGCGGCAAGCTGTCCGACCATTACGACGTTTCCGGACGCACCGCACGCTTCCACCGGAGCCTCGAACACAACGTCACGTGGGCCCGCCACAACCTCGTCTCCGACACGTCCTTCAACGACTTTCACCTGATCGTGTGCGCCAACGTGCTCATCTACTTCCGCCCTTCACTGCAGGAACGGGCTCACCGCCTCTTCGTAAACAGCCTTGTGCGGTTGGGATTCCTCGCCCTTGGCAAGGGCGAGTCGCTCGTCTTCTCGCCTGAGAGCAGCCGCTACAGGCAGGTGCGGGATGGCGTGAGCCTGTTCCGGAAAACTCGATGATGACCAGGCCGCGCGAAGACGTCGACGAATCCCTCACGAAACCCCAATCCACAGTGAGCATCCTCGTAGTCGACGACGATGCGACCAAGCGCTTCGCGCTGAAGACCATCCTCGCGCCACTCGGCGAGACCGTCGTGGAGGCTTCGTCCGGAGCCGATGGCCTGCGCCAGCTGCTCAGGCAAGAATTTGCGGTCGTCCTCCTGGACGTGCGCATGCCGGTGATGGATGGTTTCGAGACCGCCCAGCTCATCCGCCAGCGTCCTCGCTCCGAGCTGACACCGATCATCTTTGTCACGGCTCTCGACCAGGCCGAGACGGACATGGGTCGCGGCTACGACCTGGGTGCGGTCGACTTCGTCTTCGCTCCCGTCGTTCCGGCGATCCTGCGCGCCAAGGTCGCGGTGTTCGTCGAGCTGTATCGGGCGCAGCAGGAGCTGCGGCGCTATCGGGCCCGCCTCGAGACGCTCGTCGAGGAGAGAACCACAGCGCTGACCGCGATCAACCGCGAGCTCGAGGCGTTCAGCTATTCGGTTTCTCACGACCTGCGAGCGCCGCTGCTGGCGTTCGACGGACTGAGCAAGAGCATGCTCGAGGAGTACGGCGACCAGCTCGATAAGCGGGCCAAGGACAACTTAAAGCGCATGCGGGGCGCGAGCCAGCGCATGACCTCCGTCTTCAACGGACTCCTGGACCTGTTTCGACTTACGGGCGGAGAGGTCCATCGCGAACAGATCGACGTCACCGCCCTGTGCCGGGAGATCGTCAGGGAGATCAAGGCCGGCGCTCCCGACTCCGGCGTCAAGTTTGAGATCGCCCAGGGGATGACCGCCTCAGGAGACCGGAGATTGGTCCGCGTCCTGCTGTCCAACCTGCTCGGCAACGCTTTGAAGTTCACGAGAGTGAAGCCAACCCCGCGAGTGGAGGTCGGCACCGAGCTCGTCGACGGCGAGTCCCGCATCTTCGTGCGGGACAACGGCGTGGGCTTCGACATGATCTACGCCCACCGTCTCTTTGGGGCCTTCCAGAGGCTGCACAGCCAGAGCGAGTTCCCCGGCGCCGGCATCGGGCTGGCGACTGCGCGGCGGATCGTCAATCGCCACGGCGGCAGGATCTGGGCAGAGGGCGCCGAGGGCGAGGGAGCCACCTTCTACTTCGTGATCTAGTCCAGCAGGCGCCGGCAGCGCGTTCTAAAACCATGGGCCATCCCCTGCGCGTGCTCTGGCTGGTGTGCCTGGTCGTCGGGCTGTACCTGCTGGGAAACTTCGCCTACGGCATGTGGACCGGGGTCCATGAGCAGCAGCACCTGAACCAGGTCTGGAGCGGGGAGATCCGGGCACGGCCGCCCGCACCCGGCCCCGTCGATCCCACCCTCAAGCAGCCGGTGAGCGGGGTCGACTTCGCGATCCGCGTACCGAAGCTCGGCTATTACGCGGCCGTTAAGGAAGGTGTCGGCGCCGGCGTCCTCTACTCGAGTCCCGGTCATTACCCGACAACCATGTGGCCCGGCGATCCGGGCATGGTCGGGGTGGCGGCGCACAACGTCTACTGGATCAACTTTCCGCAGCTGACCAAAGGCGACGAGATCGATATCGAGACCCGCTACGGGAACTACCGTTACCGCGTCACCGGCACCGAGGTCGTGAACCCGGACAACCGTTCCGTGCTGATGCCGGACGCCAACGGATTCCACCTGACGCTGACAACCTGCTGGCCTTTGTGGGCGGGTGCATTCGCTACGCAGCGGTACGTGATTTTCACCGACCAGGTGTGGCCGGTGCCGATCCGGCCGGGTTATACCTAGCGAACCTCCCCTCCCCCGGGAGCGCCGCTGCGCGGCTCTGGCGGGACTCCCCACGGGGTGGGGAGGTGAAGCCGCTGGGCGGCCCTGGCCGGACCTTTGTAGAAGGGGGGCTAGTGGGATTTAGGATCACCGGTGACATGGTGCGGGAGCGCGGCTCGCTTGGATTGCCCACGACCATCGCGGCCTGCCTCTTCGATCTCGACGGAGTCCTTACGAAAACCGCGGTCGTTCACGCCGCGGCCTGGAAGGCGATGTTCGACGCCCACCTCAAGCAGAGGGCCGACGAGGCTGGAGAAAGCTTTCGGCCTTTTGACGAAATCGCCGACTACGACGAATATGTCGACGGCAAACCCAGGGAGGACGGCGTTCGGTCATTTCTCGCTTCTCGGCACATCACCCTGCCGGAGGGCACTGAAGGCGACCCGCCCGAGGCCGAAACCATCCACGGACTAGGAAATCGCAAAGACCAGCTCTTCCTGCACCTGATCCGAACCAATGGAGTCGAGTCCTACGAAGGTTCGGTCCGGTATCTGCACGCCGCGCGTGACGCGGAGCTGAAACTGGCGGTTGTGACCTCCAGCAAGAACTGCACCGAAGTCCTTCGCGCCGCCCGGCTGGACGGCATGTTCGACGCGCAGGTCGACGGCAACGTGGCGCTTGCGAAACGATTGGCCGGCAAGCCCGCGCCGGACACGTATCTCGAGGCTGCGCGGATGCTCGGCGAGGTCGCATCCAGCGCGGCCGTTTATGAAGACGCGCTCGCGGGGGTTGCGGCCGGCCGCGCCGGCCGGTTCGGCCTGGTCGTGGGCGTCGACCGCGTGGGCCAGGCGGCCGCCCTTCGTGAGCACGGCGCGGATGTGGTCGTCAAAGACCTGGCAGACCTGATCAAGACGTTGTGATGCAGCAACGAGGCTTTGCTCCCGAACCATGGGCCGTGCGCGAGGTCGGCCTGGACCTCGAGCGGCTCGGCCAGACAGAGTCGATCTTCGCGCTGTCCAACGGCCACATCGGGTGGCGGGCAAACCTGGATGAGGGAGAGCCTCACGTGCTGCTGGGTTCCTACCTGAACGCTTTCTACGAAGAGATCCCCCTGCCCTACGCCGAGGCGGCCTACGGCTATCCGGAGGCGGGTCAGACGATCGTCAACGTCACCGATGGCAAGGTCATCCGCCTCCTCGTCGACGACGAGCCATTTGACCTTCGCTACGGAAACCTGCACTCGCACGAACGCGTGCTCGACCTGAAAGCCGGCTTGCTGCGGCGCACCCTGGAATGGGAGTCTCCGGCGCATCGCCGGATCAGGATCCGTTCGACGCGCCTCGTCTCGCTCGTGCACCGCGCCCTCGCCGCGATCCTCTACGAGGTGGAGGCGGTCGATGGGCCGGCGGACGTCGTCGTCCAGTCCGAGCTGGTCGCCAACGAGCCCGTGGGCGACCTGACCGGCCGGGATCCACGCGCCGCCGCGGCGAGCGCGTCGCCGCTTTCTTCTCTGTTCGCCGGGCACGAAGGCCCTCGAGCAATCCTTGTCCACTCCACAAAGAAGAGCTTGCTCACGGTGGCCGCCGGGATGGACCACGTGGTCAGCGGTCCTCGTGGAAGCCAGACCACGTCCGAGAGCTCTGACGATGCCGCACGGGTGACGGTGACGTCACGCCTGGCTCGCGGAAAACGCCTCAGCCTGGTCAAGTTCGTCGCCTACGGGTGGTCGAGCGAGAGGTCGACGCCGGCTCTGCGCTCGCAGATAGAAGGAGCGCTCGCGACCGCTCTCGAGCATGGCTGGAACGGCCTGGTCGCCGCGCAGAAGAAATACCTGACGGACTTCTGGGCTCGGGCCGACGTCGAGTTGAAAGGCGATCCAGAGGTCCAGCAAGCAATTCGCTTTGCACTGTTCCATGTGCTTCAGTCCGCGGCGCGGGCGGAACAGCGCGCCATCCCCGCGAAGGGACTCACCGGACCCGGCTATGACGGCCACACGTTCTGGGACACGGAGACTTTCGTCCTACCCGTGTTGGCCTACACCGCACCGGCGGCGGCGGCCGACCTCCTGCGCTGGCGACACTCGATCCTCGACCTGGCCCGGAAGCGCGCGCGAGATCTCGGTTTCAAGGGCGCGGCCTTCCCGTGGCGAACGATTCACGGCGAGGAATGCTCCGGCTACTGGCCCGCGTCGACTGCGGCCTTTCACATCAACGCGGACATCGCCGACGGCGTCCTGCGGTACGTCTCCGCCACCAACGACCTCGAGTTCGAAGGCACCGTCGGTATCGAGCTCCTTGTCGAGACGGCTCGCCTGTGGATCTCGGTCGGACACCACGAGCGGGGCGGCCTGTTTCGAATCGATGGCGTCACAGGTCCGGATGAGTACAGCGCCCTCGCGGACAACAACCTCTACACAAACCTCATGGCGCAGCGGAACCTGGTTGCAGCTGCAGACGCCGTCGCGCGTCACAGCGGCGCGGCGAAGCGCCTCAAGGTGACCGCCACCGAGGTCAAGAAGTGGCGCCGCGCGGCGGATCGAATGTTCATCCCTTACGACGAGGAGCTCGAGGTCCACCGCCAGGCGAGCGACTTCACCAAGCACGAACGGTGGGACTTCCGGCGGACGAGACCGGACCAGTACCCGCTCTTCCTGCACTTCCCTTATTTCGACCTCTACCGGAAGCAGGTCATCAAGCAGGCAGACCTCGTGCTCGCGATGCACCTCCGTGGAGACGCCTTCACCCCCGAGCAGAAGGCAAGGAACTTCGCCTACTACGAGGCGCTCACCGTCCGCGACTCCTCGCTCTCCTCAAACACGCAATCGATCATCGCGGCCGAGGTCGGCAACCTCCAGCTCGCGCACGACTACCTGGGCGAGGCGGCGCTCATGGATCTTCACGACCTGGAGCACAACGTGCGCGATGGCGTGCACATGGGCTCGCTGGCCGGCGCGTGGCTCGCGGTGGTGGCGGGCCTCGGCGGAATGCGCCATCACGGGTCAACGCTTGGTTTCGCGCCGCGCCTGCCGCCGGGAATCCAGAGCCTTAGCTTCCGCCTGACGTTTCTCGACCGCTTGATCAAGGTCTCGGTCAACCACAGCCGGGCCACTTACTCGCTCGTGCGGGGCAAGCCCATTTCATTCGAGCACCACGGAAAGGAGCTGCGGCTGACGTCGCGCAGTCCCATCGCTCGGCCGATTCCCAAGATTGCTTTGCTTCCCGAGCCCAAACAGCCACAAGGCCGCGCCCCAGTTCGCCGCGGTCAAGGGAAGCCTCGGGAGCTGCGTCCGACCGAAGGAACCGAATGAGTGCGGCTGGCCTCGACTCAGTCGACTGGCACTGAGTCGCCGATCCCCTCGGTCAGGTCGAGCTGGGCGAAACCGGCGTCCAGCCGGCACTCACCTGCGATCCAGCTCACCGACCGCTTGAAGACGGGGCCGGCGAAGGCGAACGAGTGGTATTCGCCGTTCTCGCCGCAGGCATCGACACCCGCCTTCTGAATGTCGGTGGCGAACCGCTCGTCAGTGATGCGGCCAAGCCAGGACTCGTCCAGCCTGGCCAGCTCGACGCAAGTGATGACGGCCCTCCCGCCGGACGAAATGAACTCGGCCAGCAATTTCGCCGGCTGTTCGCCCCAGATGGGCTCGACGTGCTCGAGGCCCGCAGCCACCACACGCGTTTCGTACCAATCGCGTACGTCGGCGAGGTGGATGTTGCCGAAGACCACGCCGGCGAATCCCCCTTCCTGGAGCGCGCCGAGCTCGCGACGGAGGCGTTCCTCCATTCCGGGCCAGGTGGTCGCGATCGCACGGAGCTCGACTCCAATCGCCGCCGCCTGGGCCTCCAGCATCTCGACGCGCGTGGCGTGAAAGCGCACCCGCCGTGTCGCCGAGTCGTAGAAGGAGATCAAGCGCGCGACGGCGAGTCCAGCCCGCCTGGCACGGTCCAGCGCAAGGGCGCTGTCCTTGCCACCGGACCACATCAACGCATACGGCCTGCCCGTCATCGGCCCCGTCTAGATTGCCTCGGGTGAAGCAGGCTCCCGCACGCCGAAGCCTGCCAGCACCTGGTCCACGATTGCAGCGGCTTCGTCCACGGCGGGCGGCTCCTGGAAGAAGAGGAGCGGCATCGCGATCGTGCCCATCAACAGGTCAACGAGCCGGGCTGGATTCGTGCCCGCGCGCAGCTCGCCGGCTTCGATCGAACGCTTGATGCGAGCTTCAAGCGCCTTCCGATAGTCGACGAACCGCACACCTACATCGGCCGCCAGGGGCTCCTCACGATTGCCTTCCATCAGCAAGGGAAGTACGAGCTTGCGAAATAGAGGCTTCGACCACGTCCGGAGGCGCAGCGTCATGAATTCCACGAGGTCCTCGCGAATCGATCCGGTGTCCGGAATTGGTTCGGGAACGGCAACGTGCTCGACGATGTCCATGGCCATGTCGGCTTTGGTAGGCCACCGCCTGTAGATCGCCGGCGTCCCAACACCTGCCCTGCGGGCGATTTCGGCGAGCGAGGCTGCGCTGTAACCCGCCTCCAGGAAGACCGCCAGACCAGCGTCCAACAGCGCTTCGTCAAGCCGCCGATCGCGGGGCCGGCCCGGCCTGCGGCCAGGTTCGCTCATTGGGTTGATTGTAATACGGCGCGATCTGAAATTAAATGTTCCATTACGGTATGCCTCGCTATAGAATGTCGGATGTGGAACGTTCCAAAATGGCTGACGGCATGCTTCGAGTGCTCCTGGTCGAGTCCCATCCCTTGCTCGCGTCCGCGCTCGCCACGATCGTGGAGGGGCAGTCGGACCTCAGGGTGTGCGGCATCGCCCGCACCGGCGCGGAGGCGGTGGCTGACGCCCGGCTCTACGAGGCGGACGTCGTCGTGATCGATTTCCAGCTTCCAGACATGAGCGGGCCGGCAGCGGCGGCGGCGATCCACGACCGCACCCCGACCGCGACCATCGTGTTCCACAGCGCGGAGGAGTCCGAGACAGCCCTGCTCGACGCCATCGACGCCGGGGCAATCGCCTTCCTGACCAGGTCGGCGACAGCCGAAGAGGTGCTCGAAGCCATCAGGCGGGCCAGCCTGGGCGAGGTGCTCATCCCGGCCAGGCTCTTCGCCAAGGCCCTCGCACGCCAGCGCACGGCGCAGAGCAATGAGGAGGAACGGAGACTTCGCACGTCCATGTTGACGACCAGAGAGCTGGAGGTTTTGAAGCTGATGGGGGACGGGCTCGACACGAGTTCCATGTCGAAGCACCTTGGCATCGCGAGCCACACGATCGAATGGCACGTCCGTCACGTGATCGAGAAGCTAGGGGTTCACTCCAAGCTCCAGGCAGTGATCGCCGCCGCGCGCCTGGGCCTGATCCAGGTCGCAAAGCCATAGCCGAGAAATAAGTTGCCTGCGCAACCAGTTGCTGGTTACAGAGGGGCTTTCGCCACTCAAGGCTGCACTGGAGGTAGTTCATGGGTACCTGGAAGTTCGACCCGTACCACACTCAGGTTGAGTTCTCGGCCAAGCACCTCGGGATGATGACCGTGCGAGGTCACTTCGCCGAGGTCACCGCGACGGGTGAGATCGACGTGGAGAACCCCGAAAAGTCAACGCTCGAAGCAACCATCAATACGGCGAGCATCCGCTCCCACAACGAGACCAGGGATAACGACCTTCGATCGTCCAACTTCCTGGAAGTCGGCAAGTACCCGACCATGACATTCAAGAGCACGAAGATCGAGCCGGCCGGCAAGGACAAATACAAGCTGACGGGCGACCTCACCATCAAGGGCACCACGAAGCCGGTGACACTCAATGTCGTCAAGTACGGTGAGTTCAACGACCCCAGGATGGGTCACCGCATCGGCTACGCGGCTGAGGGCCATATCAACAGGCAGGACTTCGGGATGAAATTCGATGCGGTCCTGGACGGCAAATTCGTCGTCAGCCACGAGATCCAGGTCAACATCGAAGGTGAGCTCGTCGAAGAGACGGTGCCGGCGGAGAAGACCGCTACCTGAACATCTCGGCGAGGACCGCTTCGCCATCCCCGCCGGCTGTCAGCGTGACGACCGACCCGTCGCCCACGTCGAAACGGATCCACGCGCAGCACTCGCGCTCGAGGTCGATGAGATCGATGAGCGCGACTGCGGCGCCGGGGGCTGGTCGAAGGCGGATCCCACCTGGGACCACGTCCCGTTCCACCAGGCCGCTGGACATCAGCTTCCTCCAGGCGCCTCCTCGATCTTCGAGGTCAGCCGCGGACAGGGTGCAGGCAATCGGTGGGGTATCAGCCATCGCAAAGTTCAAGCCCGGACGCCAGCACCGTATTCCGGACGGTGGAGCGGACCAGCCCCAGCGAGCACGCTGAGGATATCCTCGGCTGGTGGACCGGACGTCGCAGATCGCCAGGAAGGTGCCGGCGATCACCGCACACTTCTGGGCGGTCAAGATGCTCACGACGGCCATGGGCGAGGCGCTTTCCGACTACCTCGTCCACACGATCGACCCGTACATCGCGGTTGCGATCGGGGGAGTCGGCATCGCGGTTTCGCTTGCGCTCCAGTTCTTCGTGCGCCGATACATCGCACCCGTGTACTGGTTTGCGGTCGCGATGGTGGCGGTGTTCGGCACGATGTGCGCCGACGCGGCCCATATCGAGCTGAAGATTCCGTATGCGGCATCCGCGACGATTTGCGCAACGGGTCTGACCGCCATCTTCATCGTCTGGTATCTGAGCGAGCGAACGCTTTCGATCCACAGCATCAACACGCGGCGCCGCGAGATGTTCTATTGGGCGGCCGTGCTCGCCACGTTTGCAATGGGCACGGCGGTCGGCGACATGAGCGCCTACACCCTGCACCTCGGCTGGCTGAAGTCGGGCCTGATGTTCACGGTGATCTTTGCGATTCCGATGGTTGCCCGCCGCCTCTTCGGACTTCATGAAGTCTTCGCGTTCTGGTTCGCCTACATCATCACCCGGCCGCTGGGCGCGTCATATGCCGACTGGCTGGGGGTGCCGCAAAGCCTCGGCGGCCTCAATTACGGACGGGGGACGGTCGCCGTCGGCCTGACACTCGCGATCATCGCCTGGGTTGCCTACCTCTGGGCGACGAAGGTCGACGTGGAACCCGCAGACGCGCATCTCGCGCCCGCCGCCGGCTAGGCCGCACCCGACGGGCTCATCAAGCCCCGCCCATCGGGACGGAGCTTGATGGCCCGCTCGGAGTTTCTCGCTACGGGTAGCTGACCACTGTGACCGGGCTATCAGCGTTGGCCACGGTCGATGGCCCGCCCGTGTTGTTCACCACGTTCAGGATGCCCCCTTTTCCATGAACCTTGTCTAGAAAGATCGTCAGCAGGTCGTGGAGGCTTGATGCCGAGAGGTTGGTCGGCACTTCGAACGCATGCGCCGCGAAGATGTCGATTCCCTGGTTGAAGAAGCTGTAGCTGCCCATGCCGTAACCCTTAAAGCTCGTCACGTCTTCAGAGACTTTGAAGGCCGAATAGCCGTCAACTCCAGGCGCCTCCATCCATGCTGCCTGGCTGGGCACGTCATAGGGCATCTCGTTCTGGAAGAAGACGTCGGTGCCACGGTTGCCGTTCCAGATCACCTCGTACTTCTGGAAGTGCTCCACGAACAGGCCGTACGCGGTGACGTTGTCGCCGTTCACGATGACGCCGGTGTCCGCGGTGTTGGTGGTCCACCCCACTCCGTTGCCGTGGTCCGCGCGCCACGCCCACACGTCGTCGAGGATCGTGTTGTCGCTATTCACGACGAGGCTGGTCGTCGCCTTGCCCGCCGCTGCCCCTCCGACGCGGAAGAAGACGTCGGTGAGCGCTGACGGATCCGAGCCGGCGCCGTCGCCGCGTTCGTGGCTTCCGCGCGACTGGACGGCCCCCACCTGGAGGAGAACGCGGGAGTTCTCCGCACCGGCGTCAAACAGGAGTCCCGAAAGAAGCACCCCCTTGCCGGTTTCGACAGTCATGGCCGCATTCCCATCCGTGGGCATCAACGTCGCAAATCCCAGGCCGAGGATGATCGAGTCCGGGCGGGTGACCTCGAGGGCGTCGCCCAGGTGGTACACCCCGGGTGTCAGGATCAGGTTCTTGCCGCGAGCCAACGCTTCGTTGATCGTGTCGACCGCGTCACTCGGATTCGCGATGAAGAACTTGCTGATCGGAATCGTCTTTCCCGCCGCACGCCCGCCGCTCCACGAAGTGCCTGAGGAGTTTCGCTGCGCTGACGGTGCGAAGACGTTGTACTTGCCGCGCGCGTCGACGTATAGGAAGGGCGCTTCGCGGGTCACCGGGCTGGTCGCCAACGTGGTGTATGGGTTTGTGCAGGGGAAGCACGTAGCGGGTGCCCCGGCGACACCGGAGAACACCTGGTTCCAGACGCCGTTGGACCAACCGCCGAGCTGGCTGTTGCGAACCACGAACTGCTGCTGCGAGCCGTTGACCGCTGTGCCTGTGAACTGGGAATCCGCGATGAAGCCCCCACTGGTGAAGTTCCCATTGCAGTAGTCGAAGAGGAAGAACGTGCCGTTGACGTGGACACGCCGGATCGGAGACGCCTGCGAGATCGCGTAGAGGTCGTTCGTATTGGCGCAACCGGGGTCTTCAGGTGGCGCGGGGGAGTATGCAGGGTGTGACGCGGGCAGCACGATGTTGAGGGTCAGGTTCGACAGCGACCTCCAGAAGTTGTTGAGCCCGCTGCAGTTGCCTCCGAAGCACTGGTTGAAGGAGTCGATCGCGCCATTGATTACGACGTCGTTCGGGCTGAGACCGAGGCCCGCGACGCTCGTGTAGTAGCCAATCTGGAAAACGAGTGGGCTCGCCGCCGAGCCATAGGTGCCGGGCTCGAAGAGCACCGCGTATCGCTGGGTCCCGAACTGGTTGTTCACCTGCTGGCTCGACACCGAGTCAACCGCCGCCTGCACCTGGCTTTGCGACATGCCCGGATTGAGGATCACCACGTTCGAGCCAAAATCCGGTCCGTCTGATGAAGCAAGCGCCGTGGTGGCCACTGCCCCGGTGGTGACGATCGAAGCGCCTGCCACTATGG
>JGI12635J15846_10001794_pt1 | contig 18664 bp, 14 predicted proteins | sample BlaSpr_A8_OM2_M2_FD_15846 | JGI IMG/M metagenome (IMG submission 15846) | reverse complement strand
CTACGCGAAGGCAGAAGTGACGGCAGGCGGCGTCGATACCGATGAATTGTCGAGCAAGACCATGGAGTGTCTAAAGGTCAAAGGATTGTTTTTCATTGGTGAGGTGGTGGACGTCACCGGCCATCTGGGTGGATTCAATTTTCAGTGGGCGTGGGCTTCGGGTGCCGCGGCGGGCCGCGCGTTATGAAAGCTATTAAGGGTTCTTGAAGCCCACGTTTTTAAGAAGCCTTCTGCTCCGCGTAAGCGACATATTCTTCGTAGGGCCCCTTGAAGTCCTCGATTTTGCCGCCCTGGAAATGCCAGATGCGCGTCGCGACTTCGTCAATGACATCATGGTCGTGGGTGACCAACAGTACCGTTCCGTCGTACCGCTGCAAGGCAATGTTCAACGCGTTGATGGACTCGAGGTCGAGGTGGTTGGTCGGCTCGTCGAGCACCAGGAAATTCGGCTTCTGCAGCATCAGCCGGCAAAAAATCAGCCGCGCAGACTCGCCGCCGGAAAGCGCACGCGTCGGCTTCAGCGCGTCTTCGCCGCTGAATAACATCTGCCCCATCAATCCGCGCAACTCTTGTTGCGAAGCGGCGGGGTCGAACTGCCACAACCACTCGATCGCGGTCATGCCTTTGGTGATGGATTCGCCGTGATCCTGCGCGAAATAGCCCACCGCCACTTCGTGCCCCCATCTCACCTCGCCGCCATCGATCGGGAACTGCTGGTCCTTGTCCTCGATGAATCCCGGCGCATTGCGAACCAGCGATTTCAGCAGCGTAGTCTTGCCGGCGCCGTTGCGGCCCATCAGCGCGATTTTCTCGCCTCGCACCACGCTCGCCGAAAAACGCGGTATCACCTTCAGATCTTCATAGGACTTCTCGACGCTGCGAATCTCCAGCGGGTGGCGTCCCGAATTCCGCTTCATATCAAATTTAATGTACGGCCGCTGGATGTTGCTCCTCGCCAGCTCCGCCGTCTGCAAGCGCTCGACCTCTTTCTTGCGTGAAGTCGCTTGCGCGGAACGCGTGCCCGCGGAAAACCGCGCGATAAACTCCTGCAACTGCGCGATTTTTTTCTCGCGGTTGGCGTTGTCCGCTTCGATGCGCCCGCGAATCTGCGTCTTGGCCACCACCATATCGTCGTACCCGCCGACGTACATGATGATCGTCTCGTAATCGATGTCCGCGGTGTGCGTGCACACGCTGTTCAAAAAGTGCCTGTCGTGCGAGATGACGATCAGCACGCCTTCATAGTCGCAAAGATATCTTTGCAGCCAGTGCACCGAATCGAGGTCCAGGTTGTTCGTCGGTTCGTCCAGCAGCAGCGCCGTCGGATTCCCGAAAAGAGCCTGCGCCAGCAGCACGCGCACTTTCTGCCCGCCTTGCAATTCACCCATCTTGCGTTCGTGCAGCGAAGCTTCCACGCCAAGGCCGTCTAGCAGCACCGCGGCATCCGCCTCCGCCGTGTAGCCGCCTTCTTCGCCAACGATGCCTTCGAGCTCCCCAAGACGCATTCCATCCGCATCGGTTAGTTCGTCATGGGGCTTGGCATAGAGTGCATCGCGTTCCTCGAGCGCCTTCCACAGCGAGGCATTCCCCATAATGACCGTGTCGATGACGCGGTATTCGTCAAACGCGAACTGGTCTTGCCGCAAAACGCCCATCTTCTTCGGCCGGGTAATCGATCCGCTGGTCGAGTCGATCTCGCCAGTCAGAATCTTCATAAAAGTGGATTTGCCCGCGCCATTCGGCCCGGTGACGGCGTAGCGGCGCCCGGCCATAAAGGTGCAGGTCACGTTCTCGAAGAGAACGCGCGGGCCGAAGCGCATGGTGATGTTATTGACCGAGAGCATAACCCTCTAAGTATAGCGTGAATTCGGCGTTCGCGCTCGCCGCTGCGTACTACTTTCTTTGTATAGAACATCCTGGGGAAATACGCTGCGCCACGCTTACGGCACACCGAAAGTAAACAGCGCCGACCCCGCAGCGACAGCTACATATTGTTTTCCGTCGATTGCAAAGGACATCGGCGACGAATACACCGACGCGCCGCACTGGAAATGCCAAAGAGCTTTTCCCGAAGCGGCCTCGAGCGCGATGAAGTTTCCCTCGGCATCACCCGTGAAGACGAGCCCACCTGCCGTGGAAAGCACCCCGGACCACGTCGGCGAAGGATGCTTCCATTCCCATTTCATCTTTCCGGTGTTCGGATCGATGGCGCGCAGCGCACCGGTGAACGGCGCGGCATCGTCGTCCGGAAAATACGCGCTGCCGTAGTAGGCGTGTCCCGCTTCGTACGCCTGCGGCGCCGTGCTGAAGACGTCACACTGCTCGCGCGCCGTAACGTAGAACAATTGCGTTTGCGGATCGTAGGTTGGCGACATCCAGTTCGTCGCGCCGGCCGCGCCCGGGCAAACGCGATTCCCTTCCAGCGTCGGCGAGGCGTCCTTTCGCGCAATAGGAACGCCGCTCGCATCTTTCGAGTCGCTCCAAGTCACTTTAGCGAAAGGGTTCGCGAACACGAGCTTTCCATTGGTGCGATCGATCAAATAAAAAAAACCGTTGCGATTGGCTTGCAGGATCAGGTGCCGGTCGCCCTGGTCAACCATGACGGGCACCTGCGTGGCGTCATAGTCGTGCTCATCATGCTTCGAAAATTGAAAATACCATTTGAGCTTTCCCGTCTCTGGTTCCAATGCCAACAGAGAATTGCTGTACAGATTGTCGCCCGCGCGCCCTTCGCCGCGATTCGAAGGCGAAGGATTGCCCGTGGTCCAAAAAGTAGTATTGGTCACGGGATCGTAAGTCCCCGTAATCCACGCGGGCGCCCCTCCGTTTTTCCACGAGTCGCCTTCCCACGTTTCATGCCCTGGCTCGCCCGGACCAGGCACGGTGTAGAAGCGCCATTTGCGCTCGCCGGTCCCGGCGTCGTACCCGTCAATGAAACCGCGAATCCCGTATTCCCCGCCTGACACTCCGATGATCACAAGATTCTTGATCACCAGCGGTGCAAGCGTGATGCTGTAACCTTTGCGATAGTCCGCAGTCGTAACGTCCCACACGACGCTCCCGGTCTTGGCGTCCAGCGCGATAACGTGCGCATCGAGAGTGCCCAGGAAAACTTTATCGCCTAAAATGGCCATCCCCCGATTCACGCGCCCGCAGCACGGGCGAATATCCGCCGCCAGCACGCGTTGATATTGCCAGATCGCCCGGCCCGATCGCGCGTCGAGCGCAAAAGCGCGATCGTCCTGGCCGGTGCCATAAAGGACGCCGTCCACAACCAGCGGTGTCGTTTCGAATTTCCCGCCCGCCATCGTCTGAAAAGCCCACTTGGGAGCGAGCATCGCCGCATTCGAAGTGTTGATCTGGTCCAGCGCGCTGAACCGCCGCCCGGCGTAGTCGCCGGAGTACATCAGCCAGTTCTGCGGCTCTTTCGCCGAATCCAGCAGCCGCTGCGGCGTCACTTGCGCGCCAACCGACGGCGCAGCGCAAGCAGCGATAGTCAACAAGACGAATGTCGCGCCTGTGCCTACCGTCATTCCGAGCGAAGCGAGGAATCTTTCTTCGATTGCCCTGTTCATCGATTCGCGCTTCATTGCGCACCCACCGCAAGCAGATACGCGATCACATCCTCCAGATCTTTATCGCTCAATGTTTTCTGATCGTAGGCCGGCATCAGCGATTCGCGGCTCTTCTCCAAGGATCGCAGCTTGTCTTTTTGGAATAAATGCAGCTGCTCGCGCGTATCCATCATTTGCAGCGTGAAATGATCTTCGTTCAGCACCACGCCCACGGACTTTGTTCCGTCTGCGGTGACCACCGTCACTGTCTCGTATTCCTGCGAGAATTCTTTCATCGCCTCGGAGATGCCCTGCGCCAGCCGTCGGCTAGGACTGCGCACAGACTCCACCAGATAGTCGGTCGAGCGCGCCGACCCCGTCGTGCTAAGGTCGGGTCCGAGCCGCCCCCCCTTCCCCTGAATCATGTGGCACGTGGAGCACGCTGCGCTGCCATTGAAGAGTTCTTTGCCGTGCGCCGCATTTCCAGCGGGTTGCGCCGGAGCCTTCACTTGCACGCTGCGGATGTAGCTGATCACCTGCCAGATCTCTTCTTCGGTCATGCCCACACCTTGCTGCGTCGCCCCATTCGGAGGCATCGCCGTGCCGGGAACACCCTCGTTAATCGTTCGAAACAGGTCGGCGTCCGAATTGCCATGACGCTTCTGCGCGCGGCTGAGATCAGGCCCCCGGCCGCCGCCCCGCGCGCCCAGCCCGTGGCAAAACGCGCAGTTCGCCCGGAATTGCGATTCGCCCACCTTCGCCGCCTTCGCATCGCCAGCGAACGGATTCTTTTCCTGCGCACGAAGTGTCAGTGCTGTGGCATATAGAAGCAGCAAGGCCACGAATTCGGCAGCAATCGCTGGCCACTGCTGGCTCTTACGTGAGAATCTCAAAAAGGTCTGGCGTCTCGATTCCATCATGTTGGCCGTGACGCTCCTTGCCTAGAAGATTTCGCATCGCATCGCGATTTTCCCTCATTAACGGCTTGCGATCATCGATTCCGGCAACTATACCACCCGCTGACACGGATAAAAGCGCCTCCCGCCCACGCAGTTCCCGTTTTACTGCACCGGCGAATTAAAGTTCCCCATGACCGCTCGGAATCCCGGATCTCTCTTGGCGTCATACCTCAGACTGGCACGGTCCAAAATCTTGCCGCTCAATATCACCATCTCGAGCTTGCGTGTGTCGCTGATTCGCGCCGCCGGATTTCCCGCCACAATCACGACATTCGCAACCCGTCCTGCCTGCAAGCTCCCCCATTCCTGTTCTGCGCGCATAATCTGCGCGGCGTTGTATGTCGCCGTTCGAATGGCTTGCAACGGCGTCATCCCCGCGTCTACTAGCAATTCCAGCTCATGATGGATGGCCTCCCCCTGAAAAACTCCTGGATAAGGGGCGTCCGTGCCCGCGGCCAGCAGCACGCCCGCGGCCAGCAGCTTCTTCACGTTACGTTTCATCTCCTCGAACCCCGCTGCGGATTTCTCGGTATCTTTTTTCTCGGCCTCGGTGAGCGTCCGCGTTGCTTCCGCGCGCAATTCCGTCAGAAACCACGGCGGAGTCGTCTCCGCAATCAGCGGTTCGCCCAAAAATCGCAGATCGGCGAGCCTCCGCCGCCCTGCATACTCCTCTACCACCAGCGTAGTGATGACGATCAACCCACGATCGTGAATCAATTGAATGTCGTCGGCTGGCATTTCCCGCGTCGGCGCATGCGCGAATCCGTCGATTCCCGTTCGCACCAGGTCCGGCGACCCGTTGCGCTCCCACTGGTCGATGATTACCCGAATCTTCTCCTTGTGTGCCTCCTCGACAAGATTCCGAAGCATGCGGTCTGAGAGATTCGCGTAACCCTTGATCAAATCNACGTTGGCCCGCTTATCCCGCTGCACAAATTCCGGAATCTGCGCGCGCGAGGACAGCGCGTAGGCCAGATCAGGCCAGGCAGGGTCGGTAGCGTCAATCATTGCCCCGGTGCAGTAAATGCGGGGTCCAAGCAGGTGTCCGATGGCCACCTCCTGGCGCAACTGCAGTATCCACGGCTGATAATTACCGGTATCCAGCAGCGTCGTGATTCCGGAATAAAGCATCGCGTTGAAATACCGCTGGTATCCCAGCAGGTCTACACTGATTCCGTCCCAACCTCCCTGCACGTGGACGTGCATGTCCGCCAGGCCCGGCATGACACTCTTCCCCTTCGCGTCAATGATCTGCGCGTCCCGCGGGACGGCTGCCGCGCCAGAGGGTCCTGCGAATTCGATCTTTCTCCCTCGAAGAATCAATGTGCCNTCTTCAGTGGGCGGGCCGCCCAGTCCGTCAATAATCCTGGCATGAACAATCGCGATGGGCTTCTCTTGTGCCGCTAGCCCCTGAAACGAACACAGGATGACAACCCACAGTGCCAGCAGTGCGCTTGGCCGATTCATCACCATTTCTCCTAAACGATTCGAATGCTGTGGTCTATTTCCCAATCCCGCTGCAACTGCGGGCCTCATCATATACAATCCCCGCGGAGAAACCGATGACCGAAACTCCGAAAAAGCCGCGCATTGTCATTGGTTCCGATCACGCCGGATTCCCCGTCAAGGAAACAATCCGAAAATACCTCGAAGCCGCGGGATATGAAGTCGACGACCAAGGTACCTCGTCGGAAGAGTCCGTGGACTATCCCGATTACGGAAAAGCCGTAGGCGAACGTGTCGCTTCAAAACAGGCCGAACTTGGCATCGCGGTATGCGGCTCAGGTATCGGCATTTCGATCGCCGCCAACAAAGTCCCCGGCATTCGCGCCGCCCTGGCCCATGACGTAATGACCGCCCGCCTCGCCCGCGAACACAACGACGCCAACGTCCTGGCCCTTGGAGGCCGCATCGTCACCGGCGCCGCCGCCGTGGAGATGGTGCAAACCTTCCTGACCACCGCTTATCTCGGCGGCCGCCACCAACGCCGCCTCGACAAGATCTCCCGACTTGAGCGCGATACGCATTCGTAGAGATCGCGGCCCACGCATCGCGACTTTTTTTTCTTGGCTATGCTGTCCTGCGCTGCCCCCCGACCACGATCCCCTCGACTGTCTATCCCCGACTCCCTAGGCCTATCCCCTTTTTTTTTCAAACTCTTGCGCACTCTTGAGTACACTCTTCCACTCACAAAAGACGCAACCCCATTGTTTTCAATCGTTTCCACCGTGCGTCAAAAAGCACAACCGCCGGAGTGGGGGAAGGGTCACGGCCTCCACTCTCGCCGATTGGCTTTCCCCCACTTCATCCGATAAAATTGCCTCACTGCCTACGCCCTGCGGACAAATGGATCGGGCAAACGAGGACTCACTATGCGTAAGACCACTGACGCCAACGACCGCTTGAATCGCCCGCTCGATCGCGTCGATCCGCAAATCGCCGACCTCCTCCGCGACGAAGCCAAGCGCCAAGCCACCGGTCTGGAACTCATTCCCTCCGAGAATCTCGTTTCCGAAGCGGTACTCGAAGCCATGGGCTCGATCTTCACGAATAAATACGCCGAAGGCTATCCGGGAAAACGCTACTACGGCGGCTGCGAAAACGCCGACAAAGTCGAGCAACTCGCCATCGATCGCGCCAAGGAACTTTTCGGCGCGGAACACGCCAACGTGCAGGCGCATTCCGGCACATCCGCCAACGTGGCCGTCTATATGTCCACCCTGCAGAAAGACGACGTAGTCCTGGGAATGAATCTTTCCCACGGCGGCCACCTGACGCACGGACATCCGCTGAATTTTTCCGGGCGAATGTACAAGTTCGTGGCCTACGGCGTGAAAAAGGAAGACGAGCGCATCGACTATGACGAAATTCAGAAGCTCGCGAACGAGCACAAACCAAAGATGATCGTCGCGGGCGCAAGCGCCTATTCGCGGATCATAGATTTCGAGCGTATTGCCAATGCCGCGAAGACCGTCGGCGCACTCTTTTTTGTAGACATGGCACACATCGCCGGGCTAGTGGCCGCGGGAATCCATCCGAGCCCTGTTCCGCACGCGGATATCGTTTCCACCACAACACATAAAACATTGCGCGGACCGCGGGGCGGCTTGGTCCTATGCAAAGCGGCGTTTGCCAAGGAACTGGATAAGCTCACCTTCCCCGGGACGCAGGGCGGCCCGCTAGTACACACGATTGCCGCAAAAGCGGTTTGCTTGAAGGAAGCGATGGAGCCGTCCTTCAAGGAATACCAGAAGCAGGTGGTGGCCAACACCAAAGCCATGGCCGCGTCCGTTGGGAAGCATGGGTTTCGAATCGTCACGGGCGGCACGGATAACCATCTGTTCCTGGTCGAAGTCCACTCGCGCGGCATCACCGGATCGGACGCCGAAAAAGCCCTCGACCGCGCCGGCATCACCGTCAATAAGAATTCAATACCCTTCGATCCGCTCCCACCCATGAAGGGTGGCGGGATCCGGTTGGGTGGCCCTTCCGTCACCACGCGCGGCATGCGTGAGCCCGAGATGGAGCAGATCGGCGCCTGGATCGCGGAAATCCTCTCGAGCATCGGCAATGCCGAGGTCGAGCAGCGCGTGCGCAAACAAGTGGCGGAACTTGCCGCGAAATTCCCAATTTATGAGACGCGCCTCCGAGGCGGTCCGGCGCGAAGCGAACACGCACACGTATAGTCCATCGCGAAATCCTATAAGCCCAGCATGAATATCTTCAAAGCAACGGCCAATTTCGAGCACTGGTTGGCCGGGCAACTCCCGATCATCCGTCAGGATCTCGCCCTCAAGCACCAGCACATGGCGGAAGCCGCGTTCCCTTTTTTCCGCGCCACCTTCTACCGCTGGCTGCAACTCTGGCCGGAGCTTTGCGCTCATTTGGCGAAGGCCCCGGCCGTATTAGGTGTAGGCGATCTGCACATCGAGAACTTCGGGACGTGGAGGGATGAAGAAGGACGCCTGATTTGGGGCGTGAACGATCTGGATGAAGCATGGCCTGCGCCATACACGCTCGATCTGGTGCGGTTGACCACTAGCGTTTATGTTGCGATTGGGGAACAACACCTGAGCCTTACAAAGCGAGTGGCTGCCGAAGCGATTGAAGGGGGTTATCGAGACGCCCTGGCCGCGGGCGGCAAAGCGTTTATCCTGGCGGAAGACCATCGCTGGCTGCGCTTGCTCGCCCTCGGCAAGCTCCGCGACCCGGTGCAATTCTGGAATAAGCTCGAGCACCTTTCCCCGTACACCGCCAAGCCACCGGAAGATGTGCGCAAGCTGCTGGAGAGTTCGCTTCCCTCGGCGCGGGAAGGATATCTATTGAAGAGAAGGATCGCAGGACTGGGAAGCCTTGGCCACCCCCGGATTCTCGCCTTGTCCAGATGGCGGGGAGCGTTCATCGCCCGGGAAGCGAAGGCCATTCGGCCTTCGGCATGGGTTTGGGCCAAGAAGGCCTCTTCCACGGAAATTTATTGCGACAAACTCGTGCGGCGTTCGATTCGCGTGCCGGATCCCTGTGTGCGTTTCCATGGCCGCTGGGTGGTGCGGCGTCTGGCGCCGGACTGCTCGCGAATTGAGCTCGCTGCCCTGTCGAAGGATCGCGATGAAGCGCGGCTTCTTTATTCGATGGGCTGGGAAACGGCCAACATGCACTTCGCTACCCCGCAAGCGATCGCCAACGTAAAGCATGACCTTGCATCACGAGGGGGCCGCTGGCTCCATAAAGCCGCAAAGGCCATGCTGGCGGCAACCAAAAAAGACTGGAAGAAGTGGCAGCACGATTGGAAGCGTTCCGCGCCGCGTTAGACGCTCGCGGAAGACCTGTCCTCAATTATGACGCTCCAACTCCAGTTCCGCTGGCCCAAGACTGTACTCTGGGTCAGTAGCTTCTGAATAAGACTACGAGTAACTTCAAGAAGTGCTGGAATGGGAAGCCTACTCGTGACCGTGTTACTCGCTGTTTCGCTCTTAGCTTGGCTGGGCGGGACATTTTTTCTTGATGGTTCACAACTGAGGTTGGCGCGATTCTCCAACGCGCCCCGCGGGATCTTCCCAATTCCCCGAAAATTCTATTCTGCTGCAACCGTTCCGCGCCCGGTTTCCCATCGGGCCGCATGGCGGTGGATAAGGTAAGCCTATGATGATGGATACGGAAGCCTTCCGTGAATTCAAGACTGGATTGACACTGCTGCGAGACAATTACGCCATAAAGGCTCTGCCGCATATGCGGCGCGCCGTGGACCTGGACAAGAACAATCCCTATTACATGTCCTACCTGGGTGTGGTGCTGGCGCGCTCGGAAGGAAAATGGGGCGAAGCGGAACGGCTATGCGACTCTGCGGTTCGAATGAAGCGAAATCAGGCACAGCTCTATTTGAATCTGGCCGAAGTTTATGCCACTGCTGGACGGCGGGACGACGCCGTTGACGCTCTGCAGACTGGGCTGAAATTCGCGCGCCGCGATATCCGGCTGACCATTGCGATGAACAAACTGACTTCACGCCGGGCTCCCGTCCTGAGTTTTCTCGGCCGGAGGCACCCGCTTAACCGGCAGCTAGGAATAATAAGGCACCGCGCCATGCGGATGTTCGTGCAGACGGCTTAAATCAATCTCTCCACCCCCAAACACAAGAGCGGGCGCCCCGATTTCCCCCAGGGCGCCCGTTCTTGCTTTAATTGGCTCGGTGCAATGCCTAAGCGCGCGACCTAGACTAACGAGAGTTGGCGGCACCAAAGTTATATGAGTGTTGGACTCCCATTTCCATTAGGATCTTGATCCCGATGCCGAACATGCCGGTCGGAAGAACGTCCCTTCGAACTACTTCCGCGAGGTACTCGCGGGCGATGGAAGCGGGGTCTTGCGAGTACGGCATAGTTACAAACAGCCGCATGCCAACTTCATAACCACGTTCACTGGACTGGAAAAAGATGCCAGAGCGGGAAACGCTGACCGAGCCGCGCATGTCTTCAAAACGTTCCTTATTCGGATCAGAAGGACGGATGCGCATGAGCTGCGTAATCTTGCAGCGGCGGCTGCCGCGGCGCTCCGTATGTGAAGACGGCTTGGGGGGAGTTCCTGTTGGGAGTTTTTTCATCATCCAATCGTGCCGGGTCGCCAAGGGCAAACCATCTTTCCGGAGATAATGGTGCGTTCCATCCGAGAAAAGTGTAATCCGCGGACGACCACTAAACCATAGTGGAAACGTACCTGGAAGAAGTAGGACGTTCCCAGAAAATGGTAGTACGTAAGTACTATAAAAGGAAGGGAAGGGGTGTGGAAAAGGAGCGGTAAAGCGCTTGTAGAGAAGAAGGGAGAAAGGAGTCCCAAATTGAGTCGGCGGGCCGGTTTGGTACCAATTCGAGACCAAAGAGGGGGAGAGGAGGTTATCGTTGAGACCTTAAATGGTTCTCTTGTTGAGGGTTTACAGCAGCTTTTAAGAATTGGGGGCTGATCGAAGCGCGGCTTCAGAATTGCAAAGGTGAGGCGTACGCGTGGGGTTCCAACAAATCGCCGATCACGACGATCGGTGCAGTCATGAGAAGTGAGACTCATGGAGGACATCCCACTATGAATGCAGGTGCGCGCCAGATTTTGCATGTAACAGAGCAAGCCCCAAGAAAGATCAATTCGAATGGCGATCGCGGCACGAGCATCGCGGTGGAGGAAAGCGCCGCGCGTGTGAACGGCAGTACCGCGGCAGGAGCGAAACCACGCGTCTTTGTGGCCGCGGAGAATCGTCTGCTGAGAGAAGCACTTTCGCGGATGCTGGTTAAGAGCGGGGAGATCGAAGTGGTCGGAACGGACATGGAGGAACCATTCCGGGCGGAAGACCTGCTTGAGGAAGAAACGGACGTCCTCCTCCTGTCATCTCGTGGAATCAGAAACGAAGATCTAACTGCGGTTCGAAAAGTACGGACGACCGCTCCCAAGGTGCGAATTCTTCTGATTGGTGTGACGGGAGAGCAAGCAGAGTTTCTGCAATGCGTGCGGGCGGGAGTTCGCGGGTACCTGCCAAGAGACGCTTCGGCAGAGGACGTGATGGAAGGCGTGCGAGCGCTGCAAGGAGGCGAAGCGATCTGCCCTGGCAGGCTGTGCGCAACATTGTTCCGCTATTTCGAACGAGAAGCGACGTCCTTCCCTTCTGCGAGCGTGCGCCAGCGGCTGGGATTGACGCGGCGCGAACAGCAGCTGATTCCTCTGATTGCCGAAGGGCTCACGAACAAGGAGATCGCCAATCGCTTTTGTCTCTCGGAGCAAACGGTGAAAAACCACTTGTATCGAATGAAGCAGAAGATCGGAGCAGAGGACCGCCTTGGCATCGTGCAGGTGTGCCGAACAGAGGGATTCATGCCGTAGTGCTCAGTGCTCACTGTTCAGTGTTCAGTTTTCTGTCCTCGAGTTAGGGTCACTTCGGCGGGGCCGCATCCAATCTCCCCTATTTGCCTTGGCCCTTGCATCCTTGACGCAGTCCACGGCTAGTGGATCAGTTTGCGCACGACGCTCTTCACGGCCAGGTGACCGCCGCTTTAGGGGAGAATCCGCAAGGTGCTCGAATAGCTTCCGAGTGACCATCTTGGAGTTGATCGGTTCGGTCAGCACTGCGCCGTTTTCATTCTGCGGTGGATTAGTTGGTTAGGATGGCTGGTTGTTCGGTGGACCTGGCGCCAAAGCTGACATTTTCCAAGTCGGTGACAGAGTAACTGCAGCTTTCCGTACTCAGCTTTGGCTTCTTTGAAGATGGGAATGTCCGGATCAGCGCTTTCCGGAAGCCGCCCGTGAATACCGCGAATGCCTTGAGGATGCACGCAAACCAGATGTATATTGAAGCGGCACAGACGGGGCACTCCGGCCAGACAGTACTTGTCAGGTTTTTTCACCTCAATAATAATTTAGCTCATTCACCCGCTACCGTTTGGCGTGAGTACCCCGAATCACTCCTCGTAAGTTCGCGTTGTGTTTACCGGAGATTTGGCAATTCGCGATTGTGGTCGGTTGACGTTAGCGCACCCGGAAGAAATCTTGCCCCTGACTACACGGCGAGGCACCACTACGCGAGAATGACGCGCTCAGCAAAAAAGTAACTCACTTCGAATCATGGCCGAGGATGACTTCCCTGCTCGGTTTGTGCGATTCTTCTTCCGCACAGAAGTCCGAGGACGGAGCACGATGCTGAAAAAGTTCAAGGATTTGACGGAAAAAGAGATTCTGGCGATTGCGATCGCCGCGGAAGAGGAAGACGGGCGGATTTACGGGGAGTTCGCGGACGCGCTGCGGGACGAGTATCCCGCAACTGCGGAAATGTTTGAGGAGATGCGCCGAGAAGAGGTGGGACACCGCGACCGTTTGTTTGAGATGTTCCGGCAGCGGTTCGGGGACCGCATTCCGCTGATCCGGCGGGAAAACGTGAAGGGATTCCTGCAGAGGAGACCGGTATGGCTGGTCCGCCCGCTGGGCGTGAAAGTGGCCAGGAAGCAAGCGGAATTGATGGAGATGGAGGCGAGCCGATTTTACGCGAGAGCAGCAAGCCGGACGACAGACGTGTCGACGCGCGAATTGCTGAACAAGCTCGGGGATGAGGAGAGAAAACACGAGCGGACGGCGGGCGAACTGGAAGAAAAACATCTTACGGCGAGCGCGAAAGCCACGGAGGACGAATCACACCGCAAACTGTTCCTGCTGCAAGTGGTGCAACCGGGTCTGGCGGGTTTGATGGATGGCTCGGTATCGACGCTGGCGCCACTATTCGCAGCGGCCTTCGCTTCGCACAAGAGCTGGGAAGCGTTCCTGGTGGGACTGGCAGCCTCGATCGGCGCTGGAATTTCAATGGCTTTTTCGGAGGGGCTTTCCGACGACGGATCGCTGACGGGGCGCGGGTCTCCGTGGCTGCGCGGTGGGGTGACCGGGATGATGACCACGGCGGGGGGAATTGGGCATACGCTTCCCTTCCTGATCAGCAATTTNCATGTCGCTATGCTGGTTGCCGTGATCATTGTGGCGGTCGAGCTGATGGTCATCAGTTACATCCGGCACCGCTACATGGATACGCCGTTTTTGCAGGCGGCGTTTCAGGTGATTGTGGGCGGCGTTTTGGTTTTCCTGACGGGATGGTTGATCGGCAGCGCGTAGCAGGGATGTTTTCAATTCCTAGTTCGGGGTGGTGAATCGCTGGTTCCAAAAGGCTGCTGCCGCGACTTGCCGCAAGTGCGATGAGTGCTGCCTTACTTTCGTCATCACGACCCCGCTGCGGGTACAAATTCAAATTGAATCTCCAATGCCTGGAAGAGAAAGCACGGGAGCAATTCTGCTGCGCAGAAGTCTGGAATCAGCCGTCGAAGGAGTTAGGGGATATCGGGAATGAGGCGGAAGCGGCGATTGCGAGCCGAACGATAAACGGAGAAATCCCTGCGGTCAAGCGTGAAGATAGTGTCGATGGATTCGCGATCGGCCAGATGAACAAGCGTGGCATCGGCGAGCTGCGGCCTCATGGATTCGTATTTCTTTAAGAGATTGGCGATGGGCCTAGCCTCCAAACTCGATAACGGGAGCATGGCGGGAATGCCTTCGCTGACTCGCCGGAGCAGCAATGACACAACTCCTGGATACGCGCGGAGAAGCCAAGCGGCTTCGGTTATGACGGGCCAACAAGAAAAGGGTGATCCTGACAGGCTTTCGAGCGTGCCGACGCACAAGCGATGACGTTCATCGCGCTCCGACAGGATGGCGACGAGGGGACCGGCGTCCACGAGCACGCGATTCACTTCGATTCGCCGAAGCCTTTGAAGTATTTCTTGTTTGTGCTGAGGTCCTTCGGCGCTCCCTTTGCGCAACCGATCAAGCCCGCGGCCTTGAAAACATCGTAGGCAGAAACACCTTTCAGTTTTTTCTGCAAGTGGTGCTCCAGCGCCTCGCGGATGACCTCGGATTCGGATTGGCCCCGCAGTTGGGCGCAAACGCGAAGCCGCTCGCTTAGACTGCTTGGAATGCGTACTGTGAATCGTTGGGTAGGCATCACTCTGCTCTCTTCTGTCTGACAATGTAGCAGAAACGTCAGACATCAGCAAGTGCGGGAACTGGGAAGGCAGGCGAAAAACGGCGGATGGGGCAAGCGCCGCCTTCACAAGTGCCAAAATTTCAAACGGAGATGGTGGGAGCGGTTTAGTCGGACTGGGCGGGAACTGGGGCCGGGGCGTGGGAGCGCGCGCCCTGGATCCAGGATTGCAGGCGGTCCATGTAGATGTAAACGACCGGCGTTGTAAAGAGCGTGAGCATCTGGCTGAGAATGAGGCCGCCAACGATGGTGATGCCAAGCGGGCGGCGGAGTTCGGAGCCGACACCTGCTCCGAGCGCCAGAGGCATGGCGCCCAGAAGCGCGGCCATAGTGGTCATTAGAATCGGACGGAAACGCAACAAGCAGGCCTTGTAGATCGCTTCAACGGGAGACAATCCTTCCTCCCTTTCCACTTGAACGGCAAAATCAATCATGAGAATGGCATTTTTCTTGACGATGCCGATCAGAAGGATGATGCCGATCAGCGCGATGATATTCAGGTCCGACTTGATGAATTGAATCGCGAGAAGCGCGCCGATTCCGGCAGAAGGAATCGTGGAAAGAATCGTGATGGGATGAATGAAACTCTCGTAGAGGATGCCGAGAACGATGTAGACGGCGGCAAGAGCGGTGATGATCAGAACCGGCTGATTGGAGAGTGAATCCTGAAACGCCTGCGCGGTGCCTTGAAAGGTGGCATGGACCGTCGCGGGAACACCGAGTTCGCGCTGGGCTGCCTGAATATGCTCGACGGCGGGGCCGAGAGAAGCACCCGGGACGAGATTGAACGAGAGGGTGATGGCCGGGAAGATCCCCTGGTGGTTGACGGAGAGCGCAGCGTTGGACGGCTCGTAGTGGGCGAACGCGCTGAGTGGGACAAGTTTGCCGGACTTCGAGGGAACGTAAACGGACTTAAGGGCGTCCGGACCGGGCTGGAATTCGGGCGCGACTTCCAACACCACGTGGTACTGGTTCAGGCCCTTGTAAATGTTGGAGACCTGACGCTGACCAAAGGCGTCGCTCAAGGTGTTGTCAATGTCCAGCACATCCACCCCGAGGCGGCCGGCGGTGTCGCGATCGATGACGATGGAACTTTGCAGGCCGTGCATCTGCTGGTCGGAATTGACGTCACGCAGCTCGGGGATTTTAGCCAGGCGCTGCTGAAGAATGGGAGCCCAATGAGTGAGATCTTTGAGACTATCGGCCTGCAGAGTGTATTGATATTGTGCACCACCCATACGGCCGCCGACGCTGAGGTCCTGAACGGATTGTAAATACAAGGCGGCTCCGGGAATTCCGGCAGTCTTGGAGCGGAGCCGCGCGATGACCTGGTCGGCGCTAAGCTTTCGCACGTTGAGCGGTTTGAGCTGAGCGAACATGCGCGCCGTGCCGCCGCCGGCAAACGCGGTGACGGTATCAACGGCAGGATCTTGTGCAACAATGTCGGTAAAAGTGCGCATCTTCTTCGACATGGCGGCAAAGGAGAGATCCTGATCGCCTAGAATCGCTCCGTTCAGGCGGCCGGTGTCCTGCTGCGGGAAGAACCCTTTGGGCGTCTGGATGAAGAGATAGACATTCATGCAAACCGTGCCGATCGTGACCAGCAAGATGAGGAACTGATGGCGAAGAACCCAGCGCAAAGAAAAATCATAGGTTCGGAGAAGCCGGTTAAAGACGTTTTCGGAAAGGAGGTAGATTTTGTTGTGTTTGCCCGACTCATGGCGAAGGAAGCGGGCGCACATCATGGGCGTGGCAGTAAGAGAAACGAAAAGAGAGACACCGATGGCCACGCTGAGAACGACGGCAAACTCGCGGAAAAGACGGCCAACGATGCCGCCCATCATCAAAATGGGGATAAAGACCGCCACGAGGGAAGTGCTCATGGAGAGAACAGTGAAACCGATTTCACTGGCGCCCTTCATGGTGGCCTCGAAGGGCTTCATGCCTCCTTCGATGTGCCGTGCGATGTTCTCGATGACCACGATTGCGTCGTCAACCACGAAGCCGGTGGAGATGGTGAGGGCCATGAGAGAAAGATTGTCCAGGCTGTAGTGGCAGAGATACATGACGCCAAAAGTGCCGATGAGCGAAAGCGGGACAGCGACGCTGGGAATGATGGTGGCCCAGACATTCCGCAAGAATGCGAACACCACGAAAATCACGAGGATGATAGAAATGATGAGGGCGACTTCCACATCATGGACCGAAGCGCGAATGGTGGTGGTGCTGTCCATGGCGACGGTCAGATGGAGGGAAGGAGGGATGGAAGCGCGGAGTTGCGGAAGAATCGCGTTGATGCGGTCCACCGTCTCGATCATGTTAGCGCCTGGCTGGCGGAAAATGCCGAGCGGAACGGCCGGTTTTCCGCCTGAAAGTCCCAGATTGCGGCTGTCTTCCACCGAATCCACGACTTCGGCTATATCGCGCAGACGCACTGGAGCACCCACATGCCCCGCGACGATCAGAGGCTGATATTCGTAGGCCTTGAAAAGCTGGTCGGTATCGGTGAGGGGCCACGATTGCTTGGAGTCAGAGAGGGCACCTTTCGCGAGGTTCGCGTTGGCCGCCTGGAGCGACTTGCGAACAGTTTCCAAACTGATGCCGTAGCTGTTGAGCAGGTCAGGGTTGGCTTCGACGCGCACGGCGGGGCGTGAGCTACCGAACACGCGAACCTGGCCGACACCTTCGACCTGCGCGAGCTTCTGGGCGAGGATGGAATCAGCGGCGTCGTAGATTTGCGTAGGCGGAATGTTATCTGAAGTGAGGACCAGCAACATGATGGGAGCATCCGCGGGATTGACCTTGCGATAGCTGGGCTGGCCGGGAAGATCGGCAGGCAACTGGCTGCGAGCGGCGTTGATGGCGGCCTGGACGTCGCGCGCGGCAGCGTTGATATCGCGGCTGAGATCGAATTGAAGGGTAACGTTGGTGGACCCGAGACCACTGGAAGAAGTCATCTGAGTGACGCCGGCAATGCGGCCGAACTGACGCTCGAGCGGCGTGGCAACAGCAGAAGCCATAGTTTCCGGACTTGCGCCGGGCAGACCGGCGCTGACGGAGATAGTTGGAAAATCTACGTGCGGGAGCGGCGCAACCGGCAAGAATCGGAAGGCCACGACACCGGAAAGGAGAATGGCGAAAGTGATCAGCGACGTGGCAACGGGCCGTCGGATGAAGGGCGCCGAAAAGTTGGAAGAGAAATTCACCGGTCAATCTCCAGGAACAGATCCATGCGCAGGCTCCTCGATGGGGTTGCCGACGTGGAACGAGAAGCGGTGCGCCAGCCAGTCAAAAGCGAGATAAACCACCGGCGTGGTGTAGAGCGTGAGCAACTGGCTGAGGATCAGGCCGCCGACGATGGTGATGCCCAAGGGGCGCCGTAATTCTGAACCGACGCCCGTGCCGAGCGCGAGCGGCAAACCGCCCAGGAGCGCCGCCATGGTAGTCATCATGATGGGCCGAAAGCGCAGGAGGCAGGCTTCATATATGGCGTCGAGCGCCGCCTTTCCTTCCTTGCGCTCAGCCTCTAGAGCGAAGTCGATCATCATGATGGCGTTTTTCTTGACGATGCCGATGAGCAGGATCATTCCGATGAGGGCGATGACGCTGAAATCCGTGCGGCAGATCAGGAGAGCAAGTATGGCGCCGACACCAGCGGACGGGAGCGTCGAAATAATCGTGATGGGGTGAATGTAGCTTTCGTACAAAATGCCGAGAACGATGTAAACGGTGATCACCGCCGCGAGGATGAGGATCGGCTCATTCGCAAGGGAGTTGAGGAAGGCCGCCGCAGTGCCCTGAAAGGTAGCCTGGATGCTGGGCGGCATGTTCAGATCCTGCTTGACCTGGTTGATGGCGTTAACCGCGTCGCCGAGCGCGGCATTGGGAGCAAGGTTGAACGAAAGCGTGACCACGGGAAACTGACCCTGGTGGTTCAGTGCCAGCGCGGCGGAGCCGGGCTCGAAGCGCGTGAACGCGCTGAGGGGAACCTGCGTGCCGTTGGAGGATTTTACGTAAATGTATTTCAGCGAATCGGGGTCCTGCTGGAACTGCGGATCCACTTCGATGACGACGTGATATTGGTTCAATTGAGTGAAGAT
>JGI12635J15846_10001793_pt1 | contig 18670 bp, 15 predicted proteins | sample BlaSpr_A8_OM2_M2_FD_15846 | JGI IMG/M metagenome (IMG submission 15846) | reverse complement strand
GAAATGTATCGTTTGACGACTGCGACATATTCACGTCATCGTTGGGATGGATCGGCTTCTTCGATCCCAGCTGGCCGCCCGCAAGCTCGATGGCGCGGTTAGAGATCACCTCGTTGACGTTCATGTTCGTCTGTGTTCCGCTGCCGGTCTGCCAAATGCGGAGCGGGAATTGATCGTTCAGCTTGCCTGCGATTACTTCGTCCGCGGCCTGCACAATGAGCTTTGCTTTATCGGCGGAGAGCTTGCCGAGATCCTGATTCACCAGTGCGCATGCCTTTTTGAGGATCCCAAATGCTCGAATGAGCTCGGGCGGCATGATGTCGCGTCCAATATTGAAATGCAGAAGCGACCGCTGGGTCTGCGCACCCCAATAGACGTGCGCCGGGACTTCGATTTGCCCCATGCTGTCGGATTCAATTCGCGTGCTCGTCTTGTCGGTGGTAGTTGCCATTGCGTTCTTCTGCGCGGCTCGAAGGATTAGAACTTTGAATTATAGCAATCGCAAATCCCACGGATCGTGCGCGGCGCAAACGCCTGTGCCTACATGCTAGAATCTTTGTCTTCACGTGAGCCTCGGCACTCTGGTTTAGTATGCGGGCGCGCGTGTTCCCTCCTCAGGACGAGACTCTTTGGCGAACAAGCAAATCTCCGAAGCAGCCAAGGAAATTCCGGATACACTCCCTCGCGCCCAAGTGGAATCGGGTCCCGACACGCGGGTTGATGTACTGGTGATCGGTGCTGGGCCTACGGGTCTCGCATGTGGAATCGAGGCGCAAAAAGCCGGCTTCCGGGTAGTTGTCATCGACAAGGGATGCGTAGTCAATTCCATCTACCACTACCCCGCGAATATGACGTTCTTTACCACGCCGGAACTGCTCGAAATCGGCGACATCCCTTTTAGTACTGCAAACCAGAAACCGAATCGCCAGGAAGCTCTTGAGTACTACCGTAAAGTCACGGAACACTATCAACTGCCAATCCGCCAGTACCAGAAAGTCGAGACCGTGTCAGGGGCTGACGGAGAGTTTCAGGTTACGACCAGCGACCGTTTGGGGCGCATTTACGATTACCAGGCCTGCAAGCTGATAGTTGCGACCGGCTATTACGACCTGCCTAACTATTTAGGGATTCCGGGCGAGGACTTGTCCAAGGTGTTTCATTATTACCGCGAGCCTCATCCGTACTTTGATACTGATGTTCTGGTAATCGGAGGTAAGAATTCTGCGGCCATCGCGAGCCTGGATTTCTGGCGGCATGGGGCGCGGGTAACGCTCGTCCATCGAGGTCCCAAGCTGCACAACCATATTAAGTATTGGATTTTGCCGGACATCGAAAATCGAATTAAGAATGGGGAGATCACGGCGCACTTCAACACCAAAGTTCAGGAAATCGCCGCAGATTACGTTCTTCTCGGTACTCCGGGGGGTTTGATTGAATTGAAGAATGATTTCGTGTTTGCTCTGACGGGCTACCATCCCGACTACGATTTTTTGCGTGCGATGGGAATCGAACTTTCGTCGGAGCAGTGCAGGCCGGTCTGCGATCCGGTGACGTTGGAGTCCAATGTGCCGGGTATTTATGTCGCAGGGGTAATAGTTGCCGGATCAAGAACAAACGAAATTTTTATTGAGAATGGACGCTTCCACGGCCAGCAAATCGCTACTCACCTGAGGCAAAAGCTGCAACCAAGCTCGAATACAGGGTACGCGGACGAAAACACGTGAAGTGGATTGGGGTACTTGGCTAGGCAAGATTCACGGCCTCTTCTCCTAGCTGCTGATTAATCAACCGCGCCACCAGCGGCTTTAACCGCTCGCCGCTCTTTTGCAGGACGAAATCGTTGTTTTCTTCGGACCAGTCGAGCTTGAAACTTGTGGCTAGAGCTGATATCCAAATTTGCCGGACGGGTGAATTCGCAGAAATAATGAACTTGCTGCCATCTTCGAACGAGATATGCAGCGCTCCTGCTTGATCTTCTACTTCGAGCTCGGCTGAATCTTCAGCCGCCATCAGGCTCTTCTTCAAAGCCTCCAACTTATTTTCCGCATAGCTGCGAAAATCATTTTCAGCAATCATGCAGGGATTATAGACGGTGTACATCGACTTACCGTCCGACCACTTCAAGAATTGCTGAATCTGGTCCAGTCCATGCCATCGCACCTTCATGGCTCAGTTTCCGCGTGGAATCGTTCCATTGCAGGTCAGTAACGCTGTTGTCACCTTTTTCATATGCGTAAGTCTTTCCGTCGTCCTGATAGAGGGTGAACTTGGCGTTGGCTCCGGGATACACCCGAACCTTTGCGATCTTCTGAACTTCATTCGTGCTTTCAATAGGCTCTCCTAAAGGCACGATCGATCCGGCGCGAACGAACAGCGGCAGCGTGTCAATGGGTGCATCTACTTGAATCGTCTGTCCGCCGTGGAGGTGCTCATTCGTCCAGTAGTTGTACCACTCCGCACCAGCGGGGAGATAAACTGCGCGGCTGGTTACGCCCTGCTCGGTTACGGGAGCAACCAGAAATGCCGGACCAAACATGTATTCATCGCGCATGTCAGTGACTTTCGGGTCATTAGGAAAATCCATAAACAGCGCTCGCATATACGGCGCGCCTGTTTGGTATGTGTCGTAGCCAAGCGAATAAATGTATGGCATAAGTTGGTAGCGCAGCTTGAGATATTTCTCCAGGATCGGCTCCGCTTGTTTTCCGTAAGACCAGACTTCGTTGTAAATGCGGCTGCCGTGAGCCCGGAAGATGGGCAGGAAAGCTCCATACTCGAACCAGCGCGTGTAGAGTTCCGGATAATCGTCGTATCCACCGACGTTGTCTCGCGCGTCGGAAGGATCAAGCAGCGGTGGATGCGCGGGATGGTGCTCCTTCGGGAGATATTGCCAGCCACCGATATCCTGAGTCCAGTACGCAATGCCGGAAGCGGTAAAACCGAGACCCGTCGGGACCTGGCGTTTCAGCGTATCCCACGTGGGATAGATGTCCGATGACCAGAACATGGTGCCATTGCGCTGCGCTCCGAGGTAAGCATCTCGCGAAAGAATCAGCGCCCGATTTTTCACGTCGCGCCGGAAACCGTCATAAAGGGCGGTCGTGTGAACCAGCGGATAGATGTTGAAATAGCGAGTGCCCGGTCCCACAGAAAAGTAACTTCCATTGGGAGGCAGGTCAGGCTCAGTTTCATCGGCCCAGATAGCATCGAAGCCCTTGCTGATAATGTTGTCTCGAATCGTGTCCCAATACCATCGCGCCGCTTCGGGATTAGTCGTGTCGATGTCAGATCCGGCCCGATCGTACGGTAGTCCGTCAGTGGGTGTGCCATCGGCGAGGTGCTCGAACCAGCCTTTGTTCAGCAGAAAATCGTAGTAGCGGGAGCCCTTTGTGAAGCGCGGCCACACGCTGATCATGGTTTGAAAACCCATGTCGTGAAGCTTGCGGTTCATCGCGGCGGGGTCAGGCCATTTGTCGGGAACAAAATCCATCTGCCCCATCTTTGAGTAGTAGAACCAGTCCACCACGATTACGTCGGCTGGAAGATGCCGGTCACGATATCCCTTCGCCACGGCGAGTACTTCATCTTGGGACGAATAGCGCTGCTTACATTGGATGTAACCATAAGCGGCTTTCGGCAACATCGGCGTTGTTCCTGTGAGTAGCCGATACCCCGAGTAAATTTCGTCCACCGTATTGCCAGCGATCACGAAGAACGAAACGCGGTCACCGACCTCCGATGTCCAACGAGTCTGCTCGTTAAATCCCGGCTCGATCACTGTCTTGGACGGGTTATCCCAAATAATTCCGTAACCGTAGTTCGTCACCATGAAGGGCACGCAAACGCTGGGACCCGCCGTGGCTAAGTAGTTCTGCCAGCATTCAACGCGATGCCCGCGATGATCGAGAAAGCCCTCGTGATATTGGCCCAGACCGTAGTAATGCTCATCATCCGGCGAAACGAAATTTGCGCCGACCTGATAGAACGGCGGATCTGAAGGCCGTTTATCGTTCAACACTCCAGCGTTTCCGTCTTTATGGTTGGGCTCAGACATGGACCATCCCGTCATTCGCAAAAGCGCCTTACCTTCCGGCGTACGAATCGAGATGTTGGCGGATGGAGTTGAGCCGTTGAAAAACTTCGCGATATCAATTTGTGTCGCCAACGGTTTGCCAGGATGGTGGGTTCCGACGGTCACGATCAGGCGCGAGGATTGATAGACATCTCCTTGCTCGCTCTGCTGATGCGCCCAACCAACGGGGGCGGCAGACGCCGAGAAGCCATATCCAGGTTTAGCCAAGGCCGAATCTTTACTAAGGCTCAGCGTGACGCGGATGATGTTGGGCGCGTAGGGCTCCAGAACAATCGTGCTGCCATCGTGATTCAAGACGACATTAGAGGAGTCGGCATTCGCGATGCCAGCGCACACCGAAATCAGAGTGAGCAACAGATAAACTTGGATGAAAAAGCGAGGTAAACCATGACACAACTCCCACTGAATTCGCACCTATCGAACCTCCGCTTAATGGCTGAACTATCCGGCTAGAGACTTCCCCGATTTCAACCACAAAGGACACTAAGGTACACGAAGGAAACCCCTGAAACTAGAGCCTTGCTGAAACATCCAGGATAGTTAGTTCAAAACTAAGGTTGCCATTGAGTTTTTTCGAAAAATCGCTACGACTACTTCAGGCTGGCGTACTCCGTCTTGGCCTGCTGAAAGATGGGGATGTCCGGGTCGGCGTCTCTCCAAAGGGTGAGGAAATCCTGATACGCGGCGCGAGCCCTCACGGTGTCACCCTGCGCGACGTAGGCGCGGGCCAACCCAAACGCGCAAGCGCGGCGATTGGTTCGTTCACCACAACCCCGCGGTGATCGAGAATCTTCTGGAACTCGATTGCCGCTTCGGTGCCCTGTTGTACGGCCAGATAGGCTTCCCCCCGAACGTAGACGGGATACAAGGCAGGCGTGAAACTCCCGTCCCCCGGCAATCCCAGCTCATAAGGCTCCGCCTTCCGTAAAACCTCGATCGCCTCCCGGATATTCTTGCAGCTCAGCGCGAGTTGCCCACGCAGAGCGGGCAGGTAGTTGTATTGAACCACTGTATTTTCCGGAAAGCGTTTTGCCAGATCGTCTGCCAACTGTGGAGCTGATGCTCCCGTGTGGGCCAATGCCAGCCCGGCTCCAAACTGTGCTTCTTTTCCGCTCGACAGCGCGAGGGCAGCCGCAGCCCGCTGCCGCGCTTCCCCATCATTACCGAACAGAGCCTCTCGCAGGACCGCTGCCGCCTCGTAGCCTGCTGCCGTCTCCCGCTTTTTCTCGTTCTGCGCCGACGTTACTGCTCGGCGCGAAAGCTCTCGGGCCTTCAACAGTAGCCCGGAATACGCAGCGGTTTCAGCCTCGTTCGCTTGCAGTGCGTCTTCCACCTCAGGTTTGTCCCAGGTCGTTTGCCCCGCCATTCCCGCCGGATCGCCCCGCAAAAACGCCAGCTGGTACATGTAGATTCTGAGAAAGGGGGAATCCAGCTTTTTCGCTTCCGCCTCTTGCGAAAGGGCTCTGGCCTCATCCAAGCGATTTAGATCGAGATAGGCGGCGACGAGGTTGGAATGTGCCGGACCGCTCGCCGGGTCAAGATCGAGCCTTTCCTTGGCCTCCAAGAGGCTTTTTTCATAGTTCCCCAGGTAGCGGTAAATGATGCCGAGGTTGTTCGCCGGTACGAAATCCCTGGGATAGGTCTGCCCCCAGAGTTCATACACTTTGCGCGCTTCCTCCAGATCGCCAGTTACGAAATGATAATAGTGAGACTCGATATAGTATTTCTCTCTCTCGCTCACCTGCTGCCGCAGCTCGAAGCTTTTCTTGGTGTTCTCCGCCGCCAACGTGCTTTCTCCGAGGTTGTTGTATGTGGTTCCGAGCCCCGCATAGGCCATGGCAAAGTTCTTGTCGGCTTCTATGGCTTTTTGGTACAGCGGTACTGCCGCCAAATAGTCACCTTTCCCTACCATCATTTTCCGGCCCAGGCTGTAGGCCTGCAGGGCTTCGAGCGACGGTGTGGTGGCCTGCTCAACCGGCGTATCAAATTTCTCGATCGAGGTGAGCGATTCACCTAGCTTCCCTCGCAGGGAGGTTGCAGCCGTTCCCAAGGCAGCAAGCACGTGGCTCTTATCCTCGGAAGTGATTTGTTCCCGCCCTAAAATGTCGCCGGTGCGGCAATTCATGGCCTTGAGGGCGAGGACGTACTGGCTCCCAAGGCTTGCGATCGATCCTTCCACCTCTGCAGTGCCCTCAGCCCTCTGGCAAAGTTCTTGTGCAATCGCGGGTGTAATCCGCGCGTCGGGCGACTGGCCCATCAATCGCAGCGTCCCCCGGATGTGTTGCTCGGAAACGAGGCTGAGGAACGGCGATTGTTCGAGTTGGATGGCAAGCGCCTGCTTTAGCGCGTCATCGAAAACCGGCTCGCCCGTCGTGTTGGTGAAGTCGGCGAGGACGACGGTGTCTTTTTCCGTGAGTGGCGTCGCATGATGCGACCCGAAGTACAGACCAACGGCGACCAGGCTGGCAACGACGAGCACTGCAGTGGGAACCAAAACCTTCCAAAGTCGACTCGACTTTCTCTGGGCCAACGCTGGAGCCACGGCGGAAGAGACCGCCGTCTGTTTGCCGATCGAGGATGGATCCCTTGAAATTGGGACGACAACTGCTTGTGTTTCTGCTTCAGCAACGAGCCGTCCCGTCTCGGTGTCCCGCTTGAGCCGTTGCAGGTCGCCTCGCATCTCCGAGGCGTGCTGGTAGCGCAAATTGCGGTCTTTCTCCAGGGCTTTGTTGATAATCTGTTCCAGATTTGCCGGCAGGTCAGGATTCAGACGCACGGGAGCGATCGGAGCGCGGTTTAGAATGGCATCGAAAATAATCGCCGTACTCTCTCCGCGAAAGGGCAACGTTCCAGTTGCCATTTCGTACAGCACTGCGCCAAACGAGAATAGGTCGGTTCTGACGTCCAGTTCTTTCGCTCGCGCCTGCTCCGGCGACATGTAGGCCACCGTTCCCAGAGCCGTTCCTGGGCTGGTGAGATGTTCCTCGGCGACGTACGAGAGAGATTGCGTCTCCTGATCGCCGATTTGGGTCGGGGACTTTACAGCGAGCATAACCTTGGCCAGGCCGAAGTCCAGAATCTTGGCATGGCCACGCTTGGTGACGAAGATATTGGCAGGTTTGATGTCGCGATGAATGATGCCCCCGCTGTGGGCAACATCGAGTGCGTCCGCGATCTCGATGGCTAGAGGCACCAGCGTCCCGATATCCAGCGGTCCGCTGCCGATTATGTGCTTGAGCGTCGCACCATCCAGATACTCCATGGCGATAAAAGCCACGCCATCGTGCTCCCCAATTTGGTAAATCGTACAGATGTTCGCGTGATTGAGGGCAGATGCGGCTTGCGCTTCGCGCTGAAAGCGACTGAGCGCCTGTGGGTCTTTGGCGACTTCGCCCGGAAGGAACTTCAGGGCTGCGAAACGGTTTAGCTGAGTGTCCTCTGCCTTATAGACGATACCCATTCCGCCACTGCCCAGTTTCTCTATGATGCGGTAGTGGGAGATGGTCTGGCCAACAATGAAATGGGCTTCGGGCACACTAAATGGTAGTGAGAACGCATCGCTGTGCCAACTGGCAGAAAGAGCAGGTCTCGAAGACCAATCGATGACGGTTAGTGTTGTTTTCTTTCCCTATTCTCTCAATCACAATGAATGCTGCGAAGTAGGATTACTGTCAACACTGTTAGGAGTGTCGGGGACAAACGCAGGTGCTCGCACGTTATGCGTCGCGATTTGGGCGCTCGCGAGAGAGTGAACTGGCCACGACGCACCGGTTAATCTATCAACTCTGTGTCCAGCCGCTTCCGTTATTACTTCTTACAGCCTTCATGGTTCGCGCCCTTGGCGCAAGTAGTGCCATTGGGGCCTTGGGATACGCCCTTTCCATTCTTGGTCTTGGCTTTGCCGCCGCTGCTGGTTTGAGTGGTCGTTACTCCATTGCTATTCTTCTGCGCTGTAGCTGCTTTACCGGTATTCGGGTTGTAGGCAGCTGCACTCTGACCATTGCTACAAACGGTCTTGCCGCGCGCGTTCTTGGTGCAATCGTCCGAAAACAAACTGGAAGCAAAGAACATACATACCATCATTAATAAGATTTTCATTTGCATCTCCGATGTTCGAGACTAGCACTCCCGCTTTGTCGAGGTAACTAGCAGAATGCACAGGTAGGCTTGCGTGACACTTGTTTTGGACAGCAGAGGCTTCGCCAGAAGCAAGCGGAGAACTAGCCGATAAACAAAACGGCGTGACTGCTCGCATCTTTCTCCTGTGCTTGCGTCATTTCTTCTGCTCTTGCTCCTGATTCAACTGTTTCAGTTTCTGTTCCATCATCATCTTCTGCTGCTGCGGAGTTAACTTGGGAAACAGAAACGAAATTTGCATCTTCATGCCCCAGGGTGAAGCTCCCGGAGGATGGACGGCGTTACCATAAAACTGGACGGTGAGATTGACCGGCTGGAATCCGATCTTCATGATTCTTCCGATGCCTCCACCCAACGGAACTACCCATCGGCCACCGTTGGTAGCTTCCCAGTTCGCTGTCAGGGTTGGCTGCCAGGTGATGTAATAGCCTTTTTTCAGGTTGTAGTTGATGAAGTACTGAAACAGCATCTGGTTTACGTCCGGGCGGTGGGATTGCCCGGCGAATGACCAGACGTTATTAACGAGAGCACCGAGAGTCCATTTGCCGGGCTGCGTCAGCAGCACAACCGAAGGCCCGGCGCTCCACTTCCCCTGTCCTAACACCGAATTGGTAGCGGTCGGCAACACAATCGCTGTCCCCACGCCCCAAATTATTTTGGCTGCCTTCGCCGGAGACAGGAAGAACGAGGGGTTCAGATCTCCGAATCCTGCCGCGCCCTGGTTGATCGGCTGGCTCACTGTCGGCTGATAAACAATCGGAGTAATAATGCGGCTTATGAGATTCCAGTTCGCGGTCAAACGCGCTGGGATGACGGGCTGGATGTTCACGATGTCCTGAGTTCGGCCGTCCGGACCAATGCCGAAGTTGCTGTTATTTTGTACCGGGACGCTAATGAGACTGGCGATTGGGTTCTGCGCCGCTTTTCTCAACGCATCGGAACTTGACGCTGCAGCTGGGGTTTGTTCCGTGGCAACCTGAGTGCCGGCGGTATCAACGGCTGCATCTTGCGCAGCGAGCGGCAAAGCGCAGAGCAGAAAGGCGGCTAGTCTCAAGATTCCGGAATTGCGCGTCATTACGAAGAGTCCTCCAATCGAAAATCAGATGATCCAAGCAGTCCACAGCAGTTGAAACTGAATCGGAGGGATTAGGAAACTGTTAGAACGAACAGGGCGGAATGGATATCAAAAGGACGAAGTCCATGTTTCAGGACGGCTTGGCGAACACGTTTCGCGCGGTGGGCTTTACGAACACCTTATGTCTCGCTTATTCGAGATTTACGAGTTTTGCCTTCTAATGGTCTTAGCGATGATCCTCGGCAACAGTCGTGGTTAGATGGTCGCGAGAAAGGGCATTCGATGTCAACGCAAGAAGTATCCGCAGAACAATTGGCAGAACTCCTTCACCACTATCAACAGGCTCTCCAACCGGACTTTAGCCTTTCAAGTGAGCGAGAGAGTGAAGAATGGGAGCAAATGCCGCCGCAGAAAAGGAATCTTCTGGTGGCTGCGGCACGTCTGGCGTTAGTGGAATTGACGTCAAACGCCCGAGAACGAGAAGACAGGCGTTATTTCGCAAAGCCGGGTGAAGCAGAATGGGGTTGTTGAGATAAGAGGAAGAAGTAATTTCGATGTTGCTGCTAACCGCATGACCCGCAAAAAAAGAAGTGGTGGGCAGTGCAGGACTCGAACCTGCGACCTCCTGCTTGTAAGTAATGGTCGCACGAGGAATCAACGACTTGCACTGAGTACTACGAATTGCGACGAAGTGCTACAGACGCCTTGTCCAGCAAGGCTTTCCGGCGATACCGCGACACTCCGTCACACTTGGTAGGGTTTGGTGGTGGGCACAAAAGTGGGCACAGTCGAATCGAGTCCGGCGTTACCTTACTTCGGCAACAGGCTTCGAAAAGTCGAGCCATCGAGGCATAGGTCAGACAAATATAATCTGGGCATGCCGCCAGACTTTCGTGCCATTCACATCTCGACGGATGGTTCCTGCTACAAGAATCCGGGAGGAAGGTCTGGCTGTGCCGCTATCGTTCACTATCCCGACCACCTAGACCGCGAGGATGAACAAATCGTTGATTTCGGATGCGAGGAAAGCAGCAACAATCGAATGGAACTACTCGCCTGTATCTGTGTGCTCAAATGGATTCGCCAGAATGGGCCGTGGGATAGCGTGACACGGGTGCAGGTCTTCACTGATTCGCGATATGTAAAAGAGAATCTGAACCGTGCAAGGATTTGGAAACAAAATGATTGGAGAAGCCAGCACGGCGAACCAAGAGAAAACTCGGACTTGTGGAAACAGCTACTTTCGGCCCAAGCGAAAACTGGGATTGCGGTGCATTTTGAATGGACATTGGGGAAGAAGTCGCCAGTTCTCAAGAGGGTCGATAGGGCTGCAAAAGATGCCGCCACTCGCGGAGGTCCTAACATCGACCGTGGCTACAAACCCGGAACAATCGCACGTTCGATGGTCGATGGTGCGGCGACGAGATTTGCAGCAAAGGGACAATTAGCCGTGATTCGTCCATACAGAAAGAATCTATTGGGGGCCAGCGAAGAGAAGGTTCGCTTTGACATTTTCAGTGAACTTAGTCAGACCTACGTCGAAAGCTGCTATGCGTTTGCTCCAACCCATCTCGCCGGAGAACTGCACCGACAGCACGGATACAGGGTTAGGTTCAATGACAATACGAAGTATCCGCAGATTCTGGAAATTGTTGAGGAAGTAGCGCTTCCGAAACAACCGCCTCTCCGTGCTCGATGCTAAATTGATTTTCCGATCTGCGATTGTTTCAGTTTGCTTCACTTCTTCGACCACTCGATCAATCATCAACGCTACGCTGCTCCTCCAACACTCTGGTATGGGGACTATCGGGACGATCGGACCAAGCGAAGGTGCCATCAATCATTTCCGCGTTTATTTGTCCCTATGGTCCCGATCAAGAGTGCAGACCTCGCAACATGATTTCGTTAAATATGAATAGTTTTCCCGGAAGTCTACACACAACACGATCCGGTCAATGAGTGAGGTGGTGACATTCGCCAACTGTCCGTTTTCGGCCAACCTACTGCGGTACAATCATCGCCCATGAAAACGAAATGGCTTCGAGCTTGGCTTGCGCTACCACAATTCCGTCTGGTTTGGGTAGCGAAGGTAAGCGCGGTGGGTTACTTTATCGAGCGAAACGCTGCCGGAGCCTTTTCAGCACACGATTGATTGTCAACTCACAATTTAGGGTGTTAGAGTTCATGTCAAGCCCATCATGGCAACAAACGCCCGCAAGATGGTGGCAGGCAAGCCGCTGAATCGAAGCCTTCGCGCCGCAAAGGCGTTGAAACAAGACGAGTTTTACACTCAGCTTTCGGACATAGAAAAGGAACTGAGGCACTACACGGCACATTTTAAGGGGAAGACCGTTCTCTGTAACTGCGACGACCCCCGCGTGAGCAATTTCTTTCACTACTTTTCATACAATTTTGAGAAGCTGGGACTGAAAAGGCTGGCGTCGGGGGTTCAACTCCCTCCCTGGCCACCACATTTCAAAGCAGGTTAACTATCCCGGTTAAGTTCACGTTATATGGGTTGCAACCCACGATAAGCCAAATTCATGAGTCGGCGAACCATCCTAAGCTACTTCCGACATCATTTCTGTGGTGAGCAGTTGTTTCAATACCCATCCTTGAGCTTCGAGCTTGGCCGGAGTCATGGCCTTTGCGTAGATGTCCAAGGTCGTCTTTACATTTGAGTGCCGAAGCAGTTCCTGAACCAGTTTCGGATCACTTCCATTCGCGACGAGCGCACTCGCCAAAGTACGTCGTAGCGTATGGAACCCCACCTGCCCGGTGATTCCCGCTTTCCGGGCCGCAGGCTGAAGGTGACTGGCCACCAGCATGTTTGCACGCGGTGGCTTTTTACCTTTCAACCTGTAGCTGGGGAAAATGAAGTCTTCCTCAGCCGAGTAGAGTGTTTCTTTGCGCCATGCTTCTAGCAATGCAGCTAGGAGCGGGTGTAATGGCACCGGCTTTTTAGATGCTCTGCTTTTCGGCGGTCCGAATTTTCCGTACACGTAGGCGCGAACGACCCGAATGCAGGAATTCTTCCAGTCGATGTCCAACCAACGCAACGCCAGAATCTCGCTAATGCGAAGTCCCGTTGCCGCGTCTGCCAAGACAAGCACGCGGTGCATGTCATTGAGATTCGACACAATGTCCACGCACTGCGAGAAAGTCAGCACTACAGGTTCGAAGTCGCTGACACACGACTGACGGACAAAGACAATCGGATTGGATTCTTGCGTTCTTGACAAGAAGCCATACCGCTGACCGTGCTTGAACACTACCAACATAATGTTCCGAACTTTGATTAGAGTGCCGTTCGACAAGCCCTGTTTACGAAGTTCCCGTAACCAGCTCTGGACTTCAATCGGTTCGATGTCGCTCGCACGTACCATCTCCCATCGTGGCAGGATATGCCGATTCAGATAGCGGCGGTATGTTTGCACTGTCGAGTGAGCCTTGGGGATTGCGGCTTCGGATTGGTCAGCCGAGAGTTCCACTGTGACGTAATCCTTCGCCAATTCCCCAAAAGTCACTGGCTTTGATTTGCCTAAAGAGGCATTGGGATTGAAGCCGATCTTGCGGATTCTCGCCCAAGCTCCTGCCTCGTTGTTAAGTTCCTCTACCGTCCCCACGACGAAGTTTGCCGGAACTCGCTCACCATCAGCGCGGGTCTTGTAGTACCGATATTCGAACACGTCCCCAGCCTTGCGAGACAAAACACGAATGCTTCCGTGTTGATTCCGTTTGCGTGCCATCAGATTTTCTCCTTGGCACGGACGGCTGCGTTGGCACAGTCTACACTGCGTGAACAGAGGGTGGAAGCAAGTTCTGAAAGCCTGAAACGCCAGATGCGACGCTCACCATCGCCGAGGGGATAGGCAGGAAGTACACCCCGACGCGCCAGTTCCAGAACCCGACGTGGGCGTAAGTGAAGAAATTCGCCAGCGGCAACAGCATCAACAAAGGGTTCGCGTTGTGGATCGGTTGCCATGTTCTATTGCCGCTTACGGATTTCTTTTTAATCCGGTCCGGAGTTGCTGCGTATCGTTAACGCTCTGTTCCGACTGTTGCAACCACTCCCAGCAATCTTCGCCTCATGTGGCCTTCTCCGGTTTGGCGATTCCCCCACATAGCGGCTCGGGGCATCGGTAACCTTCCAACTGTCCGTTTAACCAACTGGTCTTAGTCAGTTCCGGCGTCAGCCAAAACTTCTTGCTGCATTCTGGGCATTTAAATTGATATCGTTTTTGCAAGTCGGCCAGTCGCTTCCAAACATCGTTTTGATGTGCATCCGCAACCAGCCGGTCGAATCGTCGGATTCCGTTTTCGACTCTTACAAACATCTGCATTCCGCATAAATCGCAAATCATGTAAGGTTTGGCCTTCTTGGTCATTCTTACTTCACGGGGCTCGCCGCAAATACAACAAGGGAAAAGCCGCACGGTTTGGCTGGCGAGTAACCGTTTCACTTGGACTCCTTAGAACCGCTACTTTTCTGGACGGATTGCGGAATGGCGCTTTTGAGCATGTCTAACAATCTGTCCGTTGGGGTGATCCACTGATAGGATTTCTTGCCTTTGGGCTGCGGAACGATTTTCACCTCGCCTCCTTCGACGAGCCGTTTGAGTACAGTGTGGATCACAGCTACTGGATTCTGGTATCTGGACAGGTCTAACTTTCTGGCTTCTATCCTCTTTTTGAGATCGCCAGCAGTCATGGCAGCAAAGAACGTCTCTTGCAAGATACTGCGGGTTAGTTTGGTGATGCCCATCTTTAGGTCGGCCTTGACGACTCGTTCGGTGCGTCTCTCAAGAGTTTTCTGATCCAGCTCGGCGCAGAGATTCTGTAAATGACTAATGACGGCCTGTAGCCGGGCCACTTTATAGTCAATCTTCTGCCGCTCTTCTAGGCATCGGGCCAGCTCTTGCTTGGTTTCCAACAGGCTGCGGTGATAATTCATCGTGACCATATCAAATATAGTACACATAATATGTATCTCTTACAATTACACAAAAAAAGTGGTAGGTCGATGACCTCGAAAAGCCTCAATGGACGAGGGCTTCGTTACATACATACGTAACGTTGAGAGGGTTGCCCTGGGTGATAGGAACGATTCGATCTTTCAGCTTTTGCCCGAGCGCCGGAAGTATTCCAGCCGTGCCTGGCCGCGAGCGGTCAAGCGGTAGACTAAGTAGCCTCGCCGCGAGTTTGGGTGCCGCTCCAGAAGGCCCTGTTCATGGAGCCGCCCGAGATAGCTATAAAAAGAGCGCCGGTCTGGAGCTGGCTTCAACAAAACGCGAACATCGTCCGGTCTTAGAAGTCTATTACTTCGTAGGAATATCGCCAATACCTGCGCTTTGGTCATGCAAGGTTAATTTGTCCGGGAAAGTAAAGGGTGTGTTCTGCCTGATGAATACGCTAGTGTATGATAACCGAAATTAGCCTTACAGCACACGCGCTAATTTTCACAAACTTTAAGAATTTCAAAAAAAATCAATTTTTGTTCTTCTTACGAAATAAAAGTTCCCATTATTCAACGTTCAGTTACCAGTCCTTGTACTTTGTTCCGTCAAGCGCTGTGTCTTGTGATTTGGTGAACACGTCGAAAACGTTGTTTCCGTCCCAGGAATCGGAGGTGGGATCGTCCTGCATCGAGTGCATTCCCCATTCGGGTTTGCTGGTCATCGGGTCTATCGGTATTCGGCGCAGAAATCTCATCTTTTTTCCTTGCACGTCCACACCATTCACCAGCGTATCCAAATCGGGCGGATAGCCCTCCGACCCCACCTTGATTTGAAAAGCTCCCCGGTCCGCCGCGTCTTTATAGCGGTCAATGGCGTCGCGCATCTCCCACAGGTCCTGCCGCAAATAGTGTTCTCTTTGGCGCTTGATCGTCACCCTCACGAGAGGAATCGCCAAACCCGTGAGAATCGTCAAGATGGCCGTAGCCACGATCAATTCGATCAGGGTGAATCCCCCCGATTTTGTTTTCGGGAAGAAAATGCAAGTGGGCATAATTCCTTGATTCGTTTGTGGACACCCGCTCAGTGCTGACCCTTCGCTGCATTCAGCATATCTGGCGATTTTGGCCGTAGTATTTGCGGCTCTATCGTATTATTGCGTCGAGAAACCGATGCTGCGATTGCGCGATACTCAGACCAGGCGAAGGTTAGATGTGAGTATTACTCCGGTTCTTCCGAGGGATGAAGTCCGCATGAGACGTTGACCATATCCGCCTCTGGAATGAAGGCGATTTCATTAAGTAGCATTCATATTACGGTTAGACTTCTCTCACTTCTCGCGCCGCCCGTTGACCCCGCACAGGAATAATAAAATCCCGCAGAATATCCATGTCCAATCCCACAGCCACCCGATCCAGCCCAGTACGCCGGCCCGCTGGACCTCAACCTCTCGGTAACGGAGAAACGCCTTGCTCACTTGGCCACCTTATCGCCAGAGTATACCCCCACCGGTTAAGCCGAAAGAACGGCAGAAGGTGTCATACTTGCGGTGCAAGACACCGATCTACAGTCTGCCAGGCTGAGAAATTGCCCGAAAGTGAGAACCCTGGATCGCACAACGCTGAGAACGAGGATTCATTTCCGCACTAATATGTTCCTTTTAATTTGACTATCGTATATGAGTTTCCCGTTTCCGCGAACATCCTAAAAAAATATTATTACTTACGAAACGGTTCTCAATAATCTTGATTGTTTCTACACTTCCTAGCGTAGTCTCCTGGAAGACCTGACAAGCGGCCCGCTGCTAAAGAGCGACGGCATGGCGCTTACTAAGAGTACGACTAGAGCTAAGTGCGCGGAGCGAATGTGAGAAATATCTCTGTCTGAGCAGAAATGAAAGCAATCATGCCAACCGAAAGAATTCGTTCGAGGCTACGCCGGGTTGGGCTCGCAAGCTTGCTCCTTGTTGCGAGTGCTGAATTTGTGTTGCGCGGCCCCGTCCGCTTCGTGCAAGCCCCGAACTTCAACGATTTCATTTCTCCTTATACACAGACAAGAGCCTGGATCAAAAGTATGGACCCCTACAGTCCCGCAACCTTGGTGGCGATCTGGCCGCGAGACGCGGGGCAGCCTTCGTTTCTGAAGAAGGACCTCGCTGATGGGTCCTTGGTTTTGAAGCGGGGCATACCCACAGCCTATCCGCCGACATCCTTTGTGCTGCTTGCCCCGGTCACCTGGCTGCCTTGGCATGTGGCTCACCGTGTGTGGCTCGCCATCGGTCTTCTGGCTTTTGGCTTAACAGTGTTGTCTCTGATGTTACTCACTGATTTTCAGTGGCGCGAGGAGCGGACCTATCTCTTCCTCGCGCTTGCTCTGGCTCTCGCACCTTTTCACACTGGGTTGGCAGCAGGCAGCATCGTGATTGTCGCAGTTGGATTTTGCGCGGTAGGTGTGTTAGCGGCGGATCGGCAATGGAACGTGGCCGCCGGTGCCTTGTTTGGTATTGCGGTTGGTTTGAAACCCCAGATCGGCTTACCCTTCCTTGTTTATTACCTCCTGCGCCGCCGATGGCGCGTCGTGACCACCAGCGCCACTCTGCTTGCGATTCTGGCAGCGGTTGCTGTCCTTCACTTGACGATGAGTCACACTCCGTGGCTCGACAACTATCGGTACGACAACAGAGTACTCTTTGCCCACGGGAGCTTGGGAGACTTTACCGAGAGCGATCCTCTCCGTTTTGGCCTGCTGAATCTGCAGGTGCTGCTTTACACATTCGTACACGATCGAGCTGGGGCAAATGTCGGGGCAATGGTAGTGGCTGGGGTCTTAGGGTTGTTGTGGTTGCTCCTGCTACAGCGTCGCGCTCACGGCAACAATGAGTTGCTGGAGTTAGCTTCGCTGATAGTCCTCAGCCTGTTGCCGGTGTATCACAGGCTGTACGACGCCTCTTTGCTGATCTTTCCGCTAGCATGGAGCCTGGCAGAGTTATCGGGATCTCGGAAGGAGCTGGCGAAGGGAGCTCTCCTTCTAATACTGGTTTTTCTCGTGCCCGGTGGATCCGCGCTGGAGCAACTCCAGCACACGAGTCATCTTGTTGCACTGCAACAATCGTGGTGGTGGACTCACATAGTTATGCCACACCAGGTTTGGGCTCTTCTCTTTCTGAGTGTGTTGCTGCTGGTCGCTATGCGAACTAGGGCGGCGGCGAACGTGCCGGTTCTTCCGCGCGATTCTGCCTGACTCCGCTCTCACAGATTCTCGCTACGTCCGAGCAAGCGCCGCAGTGCAACTCGCTGAAAAGCGGGGTCGCGTAAGCGCCGCAGTGCGAAATATTCGTTCACGGGACTATCGTCCTGTAGAGCTGGAGCGTTGGGTGCTTCGCGAATCAGGGCGTCGGGAGATACTTCCTTGCTCAGCACCATTTCGAATTGCTCTTGCGCACTCGATGCGGGCCCCCACTCCATCAGATCGCGAGCTGCATCTGGGGGGAGCTTTTTAGCCAACTGCGAGGCGGAGAGGTTAGGAATCGGAGTCATGCTGGCCAGAAAATGAATCCCCCAGCCTTCCAACGAATGGAAGGCTCGAACGTAACGGAAGGATTCCGTAAGAGCGCGTGTGACCGATGCGAGGACGACAGAATCACCTCGTGGGATCCATTGCTGCAGAATGCCGTCCGGGCTCAGGTGTTTTCTGGCTGTGCTGTAGAACTCCTTCGAGTAGAGCAGACTTGATCCCGCTGCTTCCACAGGGGGAGGAGGATCGATAGTGATTACGTCGTATATCTCCGAAGAACGCTCTAGGTAAAAACGTCCGTCATCAATCACAACGTGGGATAGTGGGGAGTTCATCCACGGCGCCGCCTTCGGATGAAAGAATGTTACGAGGCCGGGCACGCTGGGCACCAATTCGACTGCGGTAGAGTGAATCCCCCAAGAAAGCATCGAGAGGTGAGTCGTTCCCATCCCGAAGCATATGACCAGCCCAGTCTGGGGCGGACGCGGCAGGAACGCGTTGGGCAAATGCACCATCATCTTGGTGATGGGCGTCAGATTGGTGATTCCGACACCATTTACCAAGAGCCTCTTGCCCTCTCTGCTGGAGCCGGTCGCCACGACGGTGGCGGTGCTGTCGCGCCGGACTTCACGGGGCTCATACTGCTGTTCAAATCCCTGGGTCGAGAAAGCCACGGCCACCGATCCCAGCATCAGGATGCAAGATCCCACCACATAAGGAGAACTGGCCACGTTGCGAAAAGACAAGATGAATCTGGGACGGTATTTGAGCCCGATGACGAACCAAGGTAGAGCAAAAGCGCACAGGGCGAACCGTTCCCCGACAAGCGGCAGCAACAGAAAGCCCGACACGAGCGGGCCCAGGACGCAGCCGAGGATGTTGATCGCATAAGCCCTG
>JGI12635J15846_10001792_pt1 | contig 18674 bp, 14 predicted proteins | sample BlaSpr_A8_OM2_M2_FD_15846 | JGI IMG/M metagenome (IMG submission 15846) | reverse complement strand
GTAAATCGATCCGTTGATGACGACGTCCGTTGGAGAGAGGCCGAGGCCGGCCACGGTTGTGTAATAACCGAGCTGAAAGTTAAGCGGGTTGCTGCTTGACCCATAGGTGCCGGGCTTGAACAACAGCGCATAGCGTTGAGTTCCAAACTGGTTCGAGACTTGTTGGGTTGCGATGGCGTCAACCTTTGCCTGAATATCGCTTTGCGCCATGTCAGGAGTGAAGATGTAGACGTTGGGTCCAAAATTCGCTGGGTTAGTTGTCGCCAATGCGGCGGTTGCAGCCAGAAGCGCTGTAATCACGGCAAAACCACTCACAACAAGCAGGCGTATTCGTCGTGGAGAACACCTGAATATCTGCATAGATACTCCTTCGAAGAAAATTGGGTGGAGGTCTGAGTTTTGAGTTGGAACGAGGCGGCAAGTGTATACCTTTCGGAACAACGCGGAAACGAGGAAAAGGCTGTATTCGGTTTGCTTGGGCGAAACAAAACAAATTACGCGCATCTCCGCGGTCCGGACGCAGACAGTCCAGCGTCGCACGGAACTCTTAATTTAGGAGGGCAACTCGATGGACTTACGGCGTATGAGAGGCATCCTTCCAAAAACAAAAACGGACGCGGCAGGTTTTCCGCGCCCGTCATCTTGGAGGCAAAGCTTTATGCAGTGGTTAGACCGGACCGGCGCTTGCCGTGTCGATATGAATTGCCGGAATCTGTGGCATCCTCATGGCCGGCATTCGAGGAACGTTGACGCGAACCCGAGGGCAAACGGAGGCGCCGCTCATGCGAACGACCACTGGGCTGAAGGCCGCTGCGGGGATGTGAATGTGAGCAGTCTGGGCCTCGATCCGCGCCCGACTCGCCTCCAACCTCGCAAACTGGGCCTCTTCCCGAGCTGACATCACCTCAAATCCCGCCTCGGAACGCGCGATCTTGCTCTGCACTAGCGCCATGGCTGTGGACAGGGGGCAAGAAGCGGTCTGGTTCCGTGCCGTCAGCATCCGCGCCTCAGCGAGGAACTGGCCGGCCCGGCCAGAGGCCACGGCCACTACAGTCGCTGAATTCTGCCCTATCCGGTCTGCGATCCGGTGTGCCCACTGAAGACCGCCATCGTAATAGCTTGCGTTCAATCCGGCTGCCAGCACCCCTGCCGCCAGCCATCCCCATGCTTGATTTGTTTTCATTGCCTTAACCCCTTATGGCTGATAGACGAAGGGCATTTCAATCCGTTAGCAAGGGAAGATACGGGGCTAAGACGTAGGAAGTTCCCAAGCATTTCTTCGCGCCCTCTGCGTTCCCTCGGCGTCCTCTGCGGTTAAAAGCTTTTGACCGCAGAGATCGCAAAGGAAGCGCGGAGTTCGCGAAGACAGGAAAACGGAGCCAGGGCTGAAGGCCGGATCTGAGCGTCCTAGTGTCAACGTTGCGAGCTTGCCAGAAGTTCCTTCAAATACTGCTGCCAAACTGCTGCCCAGCTGTGAGTGCCGTGGCCGTGAGTCTGTTCGGAAACAGGGATTAACACGAAACGGCCCTTCTTTACGCGCTGGATTTCGCGCTCGGCAATGCCCAGTTCCGGCGGGTTAATGAAATCGTCCGCCGAATTCACGAACATCACGGGCGCCGTGATCGTGCCGAGCTGCGCCTCCGGATCGTAATTGCGCGACGCACTCACGGCGTATAGGAAGTCATTGGCATCCAGCGTCGCCGTAATCCGCTTCATGGAATCGTCGAGGTACTTGTCCGCAGCATCGCGAGTGGGAACGTTCTTCTGCATCAACAGGGGCGCACTCCCAGCGATCAGCAGGAAATCGGCTCCGATCTGTAATTCAGCCCGTGGTTCCGTTGTGTAGTCGCCTTTCTTCCAGTCGGGATCCTGACGGACGCCATCAATCACCATCATGCGCCACAGGCGGTTCCGTCCAGCGATTTGCACCGGCAAGCAAGCGAGAGGCATGAGGGCATCCATAAAGTCGGGATAGGTTTCGCCCCAGACCCAGGCGTGCATGCAGCCCATCGACGTCCCCAGAATCAGGCGAAGGTGGTTGACGCCCAATCCTTTCTCCAGCAGTTCGTGCTGCCCCGCCACCATATCGTCGTAGTCGTATTGCGGAAAATGGGCGTGCATGCCATCGCTCGGCTTGCTCGATTTTCCATGACCGACGTTGTCGGGAAGGATAATGAAGTAGCGGCTGGTGTCGAGCAGTTGTCCGGGCCCAAACAGAACGTCGGCAAATTGCGGAGCAAAGAATTGGTGTCCTGTGCCGCCGGTCCCGTGAAGGAGGAGCACGGCATTCGTCACTTTGCCCTGGGCGTCCCGCTCGGACTTGCCCAAAGTCATATAGTGCAGCCGGAGCTCGGGTAGAGTTTCGCCCGACTTGAAATGGAAGTCGCGGCTGACATAATCGCCTTCCTGGGGCGTTAGCTTGGCTGCAGGTTGCGACGGAAACTGCTGCGCGACACACACTATCGCAGGGCCCAATAAGACGCCCACAAGAATTACGGTTGAAAGCGAAATTCGACGCACACCGGGAATTCGGAGTTTTACAGAAGACCGACTAGTCCCCCACATGCGCAGCCTCCCGCTCCCTCAATTTTTCTAAAATCATGGGGCCGAACTGCGAGACGCTGCCCGCGCCCAAGGTTAGGATCATGTCGCCGTCTTGCGCGACCGCAGCGGCTGCATCCACCGCTTCGACCGGGGAACTTGCGTACCGGCCAATCTTCGCGGTCTTTTCCCGAATCCGCTGCGCCAGGATTTCTCCTGTAATGCCTTCGATCGGCTTCTCGCTCGCTGCATAAATGTCGAGGACGAACAGCGAATCGGCATCATTGAATGCGGTGCTGAATTCTTCAATCAGGTCGCGGGTGCGGGTGTAGCGGTGGGGCTGGAAGATGACGTGAATCTTATGAAAGCCGCATTGCCGGGCCGCAGCCAGCGTGGCCTTGATCTCGGTGGGATGGTGGCCGTAATCGTCGATGACGCTGACCCCGGCAGCGCGTCCGCGCAACTGGAATCGGCGGTCGACGCCGCGGAACTGATCGAGCGCCGTGCGAATCGCGCCCACGCTAACGTCGAGTCCCACACCTACGGCAATCGCCGCCGTCGCGTTTAGGACGTTGTGCACGCCGGGCACGCGTAAGGTGAACTCTCCCAGATCCTGCTTGCCATAACTGACGCGGAAGCGGCTGAGCGGGCGGGAATCGCCGGCCGGAATTTCGCTTCTGGCGTCGACCTTGATCAGAAAGTCAGAGCCACGCCTGGTTCCGTAGGTGACGGTGCGTCGCTGAATATCGGGCAGCAGGCGACGCAGCAACGCATCGTCGTTGCAGGCGACGATCATCCCGTAGAAGGGTACGCGGTCCATGAAGTCGAGGAAGGTCTTCTTGACGTCACGCATGTTGCGGTAGCAGTCCATGTGCTCGCGGTCGATGTTGGTCACGACCGACAAAATGGGCGAGAGCTTCAGGAACGAGCGGTCGCTCTCGTCGGCCTCGGCGACCAGGTATTGCGACTTTCCCACGCGAGCATTCGATCCCATGGCGTCGACGCGGCCGCCAACTACGACGGTCGGATCGAGACCGCCCGCGGCCAATACAGCGGCCACCATCGAGGTCGTAGTCGTTTTGCCGTGCATGCCGGCGATGGCGATGCCGTACTTCAGGCGCATCAGCTCGGCCAGCATCTCCGCGCGCTGGATCACGGGAATGTGCAAGGCGTGGGCTTCGGCGACCTCGGGATTCTCCACGGAAATCGCAGAACTGGTGACAACCACTTCGGCCCCGGCGATGTTGTCGGCCTGATGTCCTTCAAAGATTGCAGCCCCGAGTCCGGCCAACCGCTGCGTCACTGGGGAACTCTTCAGATCGGAGCCGGAAACCTTGTAGCCGAGATTGAGCAGCACCTCGGCAATGCCGCTCATGCCGATGCCGCCGATACCTACGAAATGAATGCGCTGAATTTTGGCAAACATAAGTCAAGAATTCTGGCCACGGATTTTCACGGATAAACCCGAAACTCAGAAAAAGACACGAAATAAAAGAAGTATCCGTGAAGATCCGTGTTAATCCGTGGCCGGTCGTTCGATTCCCGCCACCCGCGCCGCCATTACCGCAATATCGTGGGCGGCGTTGGGATGCGCCAACTGCCGTGCAGCCTGGCTCATTTGCTTCAGGCGATGCGAGTCCTGAAGCAGCGCCGCGATCGTCTCCGCCAGCCAGACGCCTTCCAGTTTCGATTCCTCGACCACCACCGCGGCCCCGTGACGCGCCAGGGCTTCGGCATTGACGCGTTGATGATCATCAGCCGCGCGCGGGAACGGAACAAAGACTGCCGGCTTCCCCGCAGCCGCAATCTCCGCAACCGTGCTCGCGCCGGAGCGACACACCACCAAATCCGCACGCGCGAAGGCGCCGGGCATGTCGTCGATAAACTTAGACACTTCCGCCGACTCGCCCAGAGACTGATAGGCCGCCAGCGCGTCATTATAGTCACGCTCGCCGGTCTGGTGGAGGATCCGAATCCCGGGAGCCTCGCGCAGCAAAACCGGCAAACAGCGAATCATCGCGTCATTGATGGCGTGCGCGCCCTGGCTTCCGCCGAAAACCAACACAGTCGGCGTTCCGCCCCGCTTGGGCGCGATTTCAAAAAATGCCTGCCGCACTGGCACGCCCGTCACTTCGGCATGGCGAAAATATTCGGCCGTTTCCTCGAAGTGGACTGCCGCACCAGAAACGAATCGCGCCACCATGCGATTAGCAAATCCCGGCACTACGTTTGGCTCGAAGGCCAGCGTGGGAATGTGCTTAACTATGGCCGCCAGCATCGCAGGGCCCGAGGCGTATCCGCCGACGCCAATCACCACGTCGGGGGCGAATTCGTTCAGCATGCGGCCTGCATCCCAAACGGCGCGCGGCAAGTCGAAAGCTGTCTTCAGCCGGGTCGTCAGGCTGACATTTTTGAGTGCGCCAACGCGCACCAGTTGTAGGGGAAATCCTGCCGCCGGCACCAACCGGTTCTCGATGCCGCGCGCCGTGCCGATGAACAGCACTTCGGCGTCATAGCTCTTCTTGAGTTGATTGGCGATGGCCAGCGCAGGGATCACATGTCCGCCGGTTCCGCCGCCCGCCAGGATTGCGCGCATGCAGTGACTATAAACTACAGCCACGGATCCACGGATCACACGGATTGACACGGATAAATCTAAGGAAGTTCAGAATCCGTGTATATCCGTGGAATGCGTGGCGATTTATTCCGCCTGCTTCGTAATGTTCAGCAGTATGCCGACGCACGCTAACGTTACGAACAATGACGATCCTCCGTAGGACACCAGTGGCAGCGGAATTCCTTTGGTCGGCATCATTCCCAGCACGACGCTGATGTTTATGAAAGCCTGCAGAACCACCATGCTGGTGATTCCCACGGCTAAGTAGCGGCCGAAGAGCTCCTCGGTGCGCCAGGAAGCGCGCATGCCGCGCCACAGGAAGATGGCGAACAAGGCCACTACGAACATGGCGCCAACCAGGCCCAGTTCCTCCGCGGTCACGGCGAAGATAAAGTCGGTGTGCGGCTCTGGCAAGTAAAAGAGCTTTTGCTTGCCTTCCATCAGCCCGGTGCCGGTCACACCGCCGGTGCCTACCGCAATCAGCGATTGAATGATGTGGAAGCCGGTCTTCTGACTGTCCGCATAAGGATTCAGGAAGGCGAGGATGCGGGCGCGCCGAAAACTGACGTGAAAAATCAAAAAATAAAGCGGCACCAGCGACGCGGCAAAGGAATAGGCGAAATAACGCATGCGCATTCCGGCTACGTACAAGATGCAGCCCGCAATTCCTGCGCAGGCGATTGCCGTTCCGAGATCGGGTTGCAGCACAATGAGTCCCAGAAAGACGAGCACCGGAGCGGCAGCAGGTAACAGCGTGTTGCGCACGTCGTTAATGGCCTTCGCCCGACTTTCCAGAAAATATGCAAGAAAGAGAATCAGCACCGGCTTGGCCAGTTCCGAAGGCTGGAGAGAAAACCCGCCGGCATGGATCCATCGATGCGTATTATGCGAGCGGTCAAGAAAGAAGACGGAGATCAGCAACAGCGTGGTGAACCCCATCAGCGAAAACACCAGCGCCGGATGCTTATAGCGCCGGTAATCGACGCGCATCGTGATCACCATGGCGACGAGCCCCGCCACGGCCCAAATTAACTGTTTTGACAGGAAAGCGTACGGCGATCCGAACCGCTCCCGGGCCATGACCGCCGACGCGGAAAACACCATGACCAGCCCGAGGAAAACCAGCAGCATGGTGACCGTAAACAACCAGCGATCGACGCTCACGCGCTTTGCCATGGGAGTTCATTTCACCACGGAGACACGGAGGCACGGGAAGTAATTGTGGATTGTTGAATTTTGATTGTTGATTCTTTTGGTTCGGGGTCGCCATTACCTCTCGATTGTCATTCTTCGCGAAGCGAAGGGCCTCTGTACTTCAGGCCAGTTGCATTGGTCCTTCGCGGCAAAGAACGCCGCTCAGGATGACAAGGGTGTTGTTTACGCCTTCTGTGCTTCGCTGGCTAATCCTCGGACGATCTCTTTGAACGTCTGCCCACGGTGCTCGTAGTTCTTGAACTGATCGAAGCTGGCGCAGGCGGGAGCTAGGAGGACCACGTCGCCCGACTGGGCCGTGGCATTGGCCTTGCGGACAGCATTCTCGAGCGTCTCCGCGTGGACGATCTCAGGGCCCTTGATCTGGGACTCGATCTTCGCCGCCGCCGCGCCGATCGTATAAACGCGCTTCACGCGCTGGCGCAGCAGGTCGTTGAGCACGGTGTAGTCGCTGCCTTTATCTTTGCCGCCGAGAATCAGGTGGATGTTTGCGGGAAACGACTCCAGCGCCTTGATGGTCGCGTCCACATTGGTGGCCTTCGAATCGTTGTAGTAGTCCACACCGCGAATCGTCGCGACAAATTCGAGCCGATGCTCGACCGCCTTGAAATCTCGCACCGCTTGCCGGATCTTGTCGGGAGCGCATCCCATGAGCACGCCCGCGCACACCGCCGCCAGCACGTTCTCCAGGTTGTGCGCGCCTTTCAGCGGGATCTCGGAGACTTGCATGATCTCGCGCTGCCCTTTCGCGTCACGGAACACGATGTTACCGTCGCGCACCCACGCGCCCTGCTGCACTTCTTTCTGCCGGCTGAACCAGAAAACTTCCGCGCGCGTCCGCGAACCCAATGTTGCGCAGGTTGGGTCATCGGCGTTAAGCACGGCGAAGTCGGTACCCTGTTGGTTTTCGAAGATGCGAGCCTTCGCGTCCACGTAGACTTCAAACGTTCGGTGGCGGTCAAGGTGATCCGGCGTTACATTTAACACGACCGCAACTTTCGGACGGAAGGTTTGAATCGTTTCCAATTGAAAGCTCGAAATCTCGAGAACAATAGTAGTCTCCGGATTGGCGCGTTCGGCCAACGAGATCGCGGGCGTCCCAATGTTGCCGCCGACCAGCGTGGGCAAGCCTGCTGCGGTTAGAATCTCGCCGGTCAGCGTGGTGGTTGTGGTCTTGCCGTTCGATCCGGTGATGGCCACGATTGGTCCGGGCAGAAACTGCGCGGCAAGTTCGATCTCGCCAATGACGGACTCGCCCAATGCGCGCGCCTGCACCAGCGGCGGCGCGTCGACTGGGACGCCGGGGCTGACCACGATCAAGTCTTGCCCTCGAAACGTACGGTCGCCGTGGCCTCCGGTCTCGACTGTGATGCCATGGTCCAGCAGCACGGGAATCTCATTGCGCAGTTCGTCGCCGCTCTTGGTGTCGGAGACCGTCACTTGCGCGCCATGCGCCTTCAGAAACAGCGCTGACGCGACCCCTGATTTGCCGAGGCCCACGACCAGCACGCGTTTGTTATTGAGTTCCATCAGGACCATTCACCACGGAGACACAGAGGGACGGAGAAAAGCAGGAAAATAGAATTTGATCTCCTCCGTGCCTCCGTGTCTCCGTGGTGATCCTATCTTAGTTTCAGCGTTGTTAGCGCGAACAGGGCGAATACCAGGGATGCGATCCAGAAACGGACGATAATCTTCGACTCCGACCAGCCCAACAGTTCGAAGTGATGATGCAGCGGCGCCATTTTGAAGATGCGCTTCTTGCGCAGTTTGTAGGAGCCAACCTGCAGGATCACCGAAACCGCTTCGATTACAAATATGCCGCCAATGAAAGGCAGCAAAAGTTCCTGCTTGATGATCACGGCAACCGTGCCGATCGCGCCGCCCAGCGCCAGCGAGCCCACGTCGCCCATGAAAACTTCCGCAGGATGCGCGTTGTACCAGAGAAATCCAATCGACGATCCGACCATAGCGCCGCAGAAAATGGTCAATTCGGCGACTTGCGGCATGCGCTGAAGTTCAAGATAGGTCGCGAAGGTCGCGTGCCCGCTGACATACGTCAGCACGGCCAACGCCGCCGCAGCAATGACGGTACAACCGATGGCCAGACCATCGAGGCCATCGGTGAGATTTACCGCATTGCTCGAGCCCACAATCACGAACACTACGAAAGCGGTGAACGGTAGAAACGCCAGGAACCACAGATGCGGGGATCGCTCCAGACTTTGCACCACCAGATCGGGATGGAACTGCTTGAAGAACGGCACGATCAGTTTGGTGGAATACAGGTTGAAGGCCTGCATGGCGATCAGCATCGAGGCAATCACGATGCTGGCGGCGATCTGTAGTCCCAACTTCGCGCGCGACGTCAGGCCGAGATTGCGGCGATGGGTCACCTTGGTGTAGTCGTCGGTGAATCCGATGGCCGCAAACGCACAGGTGGCGAACACGGCAATCCAAATAAAGCGATTGCTCAGGTCCGCCCAAAGCAGTGTGGGGATGACGATCGCGATGACAATCAGCAGCCCGCCCATGGTAGGCGTACCGGCCTTTTTTTGGTGTGCCTTGGGCCCCTCTTCGCGAATGAATTGTCCGATCTGGAACTCGCGCAGGCGGCCGATGACGAGAGGTCCTACGATGAGAGCGGTAAACAGGGCGGTAAGGCTGGCGAATGCCGTGCGGAAGGTAACGTAGCGAAAGATGCGGAATGGCGCAACGTAGTGTTGCAGCTTGACGAACAACAGCCAGTAGAGCAATCAGCCTCCGTCTCGTTTAGGAAAACATTGTTGATTCTGCGATTGTTGATTGTTGATTGAAAACAATTAGGCGCCTAGCGGCCTCTGGGTTTCAATCAACCATCAAAACTTATCGATCAACAATTTGTACTCCGCCGTGCCTTCCACGCCTCTAATGCCTTCTCAAGTTTCACGCCGCGCGACGCCTTAAGCAGCACTACATCGCCGTCCCGCGCCTCGCGAGCCAGCCACTCGGCGGCTTCCTCCGGTGTTGCCATGAATTCGGCTTCCATTCCCAGGTGCCGTGCGCCGTCGACCATCTCCTGAGCCATTCCGCGGACACCGACCAGAACATCGATCTTCTTTTCGGCGATATGCTGACCGGCGGCCCGATGCATTTCTGCTCCCGCGGGACCAAGTTCCAGCATTTCCCCCGCAACCACAATACGACGTCCGGCTTTCATGGCGGCCAGGGCATCGACCATGGCGTGCAGCGCCTTCGGATTCGAATTGTAGCAATCGTTGATGACCGTGATGTTACCCAGTTGGAGGACCTGGCCGCGTTTGTCGGGTGGGACGAGAGTTGCCAGCGCGCTCACCGCTTCCGAAGGCTTCAGCCCGCGAGCGATGCCAACGGCCACCGCGGCAAGGGCATTCAGAATATTGTGTTCTCCGACCAGCGAAACACGCGCGTGCTCGCGAACTCCGGCTATGACCAAGTCAAACTCCGAGCCTGCCGCGCCACGGGTCTGTACATTCTCAGCTCTTACATCCGCAGTCACACGCGTTCCGTAGGTGATGACCTTGCCTTTGAAGTCGCGGCCGAATTGCGAAACGTACTCGTCGTCGGCGTTGAGTACGGCAGTTCCACCGGCCGGAAGCGATTCAATCAGTTCGTACTTTGCGCGCGCAATGCCGGCGAGAGAATCAAAAAACTCGAGGTGAACGGGAGCCACGTTGGTCACCACGCCGATCTCTGGCTGCGCGATCTTCGCCAGCGCGCGAATTTCACCGGCATGCGACATGCCCATCTCGATGACCGCCACGTCGTGCTCCGGTTCCAGCTTCAAGAGCATGAGCGGCAGGCCAAAATGATTGTTGAAGTTGCCTTCGGACTTGAGAACGCGGAAGCGCGCGGCCAGGACATGAGCGACGGCCTCCTTGGTCGTCGTCTTCCCTGCCGAACCCGTGACGCCGATCAGCGGTTTGCCCCAGAGTTTCCGCACGGCGGTGGCGAGGGTTTGCAGCGCAACCAGAGTATCGTCGACGGCGAGCAGCCGACTCTCATCGGAATAGCGATGGAGTTCGGCTTTCTGGACTACCGCTGCGACGGCACCCTTCTCCAAAGCTGCGTCAACGTAGTCGTGGCCGTCGAGCCGTTCTCCTTTGACCGCGAAGAAGAGTTCTCCTGGTGCAACCGTGCGCGAGTCGATGGAGTATCCCCGCGCGACTTCGTCGCGCAGATCACTCGGGCGGACAGCCGAGGCGGCTGTCCCTCCGTGGGTCGTGGCGGAAACAAACTCAGCGATTTTTGAAAGCGGCAGCTTCATGCATGATTTCCCGCGCTACGCGCCGGTTTGCACTCGAACCCTGACGCTCGCAACGCCTCGCGGGCCACTTCAACGTCGTCAAAGGGATGCGATCCTTCACGCGTGACTTGCACCTTCTCGTGCCCTTTGCCCGCCAGCAGCACAATGTCGCCGGGGCGCGCTTCTCCGATCGCCAGCGCAATCGCTTTGCGGCGGTCTACTTCGACGCTGTACTTCACTCCAGTCTTCTGCAGGCCCACCAACGCGTCGTTGATGATCGCCCGCGGATCCTCGCTGCGCGGATTGTCGGAGGTGAGCACCACAAAATCGCTGCCTCGGCCCGCGGCCTCGCCCATCAGCGGGCGCTTGGCGCGATCCCGATCGCCGCCGCAGCCGAACACAGTTACGACCCTGGCGCTTCCCCCGCCGCGCGACACGAACTCGCGGGCCAGGGCCGTGAGGTTGCGCAACGCATCGTCGGTGTGAGCGTAGTCCACGACCACGGTGAAGGGTTGCCCGCAATCGACGCGCTCAAATCTTCCCGGCACATGGGTGAGCGACTCGATGCCGCGAGCAATCGCCTGCCCTGTGCATCCGCGCGCATAACATGCCGCTGCCGCGGCCAGGATGTTGTAGACATTCACGCGCCCGATGAGCGGAGAAAAGACGGCAATCTTCTCCTGCGGCGTGGCAAGGTCGAAGCGTGTGCCGCGAGGGCTGATGTCCACGTTCCCGGCGTGGAAGTCGCCCCGGTCCCAACCGTAGCCCAGTACGACCGCGCTGCGCTTGCGACTGAAGCCCGCCAGCTTCGCGCCATATTCGTCGTCGAGGTTGGTCACCACCCCCCGAGGCGGATCGGTGCCGCAGCCTTCGAAGAGGACGCGCTTGGCGGCGAAATATTCGTCCATCGTCTTGTGATAGTCGAGGTGGTCGCGCGTCAGGTTGGTGAAAACGGCCACGTCGAAGGGCACGCCGAACACGCGCTCCTGCGCCAGCGCATGCGACGAAACTTCCATCACCGCGTCGGTCGCGCCCAGTCCGAGTGCTTCATTGAAGAGTCGAGCGAGTTCGAGCGCTTCCGGCGTGGTGTGCGGCGCGGGGTAGACGTGCCCGGCTACGTGATATTCAACGGTCCCGATCAGAGCGCTTTTGCGACCTGCGGCGCTGAGGATCGACTCGACCAGAAACGCGGTCGTGCTCTTCCCGTTCGTCCCCGTAATTCCAGTGATCGCAATCCGCTCGGCCGGGCGCTTGTAGAAATTCGCGCTCAAACGCGCTAAGGCTCGCCGCCCGTGCGGTACTACTGCCCAGGCCACGCTCTCCCGCGGCTTCTCCGCTGGTGAATCGGTGACAACTGCGACCGCTCCCGCCTTGATCGCCTGGTCGATGAAAAGGTTGCCGTCCGACGTCTCTCCCCGAATGGCCACGAACACACATCCCGGCTTGACCCGGCGCGAGTCATATTCCACACCACTGACGCTTGGGTCCCCGTTCTGGGCGAGAACCTCCGCGCCATCCAGCAGATGTTGGAAGGTCATTGCTGGGAATTATAGGCCACGGAGAAATCATGCGTTGCCGTGGTATGCGCTCTTGGCAGCTCGGTAGCGATTACCAAGGTCATTTTTCGCGTGCCGCGGAGGCGCGCTACATTAGTCTCATGAGCGCCGGAGCCAGTCCTGGCAAATACCACTGTGCACAGTGCGACCAGTCCGAAACTTCGTGTGACTGCGAAAAATTCTGTTGCCTCTGCCAGGCCGTGACGAACATCCGTGTTTGCGACGACGGCCTGATGTATTGCGAGGATTGCCGCAAGGCCTGCGACTACAAGACCTCGGACTAACGCCCCCGCTCCTCCTCTCTGATTTCTATCGCCCTCTCATAGAGTCGTCCGGACCGTAGCCGTGTTTCACACCTTCAGAGAGAGCACCGTCCGTACGGCCATGGACCATGCATCACGAAATTTGGCAGCTCAGGGACTTTTGAGGGACAATAGTGTGTTTGTCGTTTTGTAATTGTTTTCTGCCCTTATTGGAGAACCCATGGCGACCACGATGCACGTCAGCGACGTAGCCGAGTTGCTGAGTGAAGGCCGGACCCACTTCAATCTTTCTCCCGGTGTGCTGGTGGAACACTCCATCCGGCGCAACGAGGCGAAGTTAGCGGCCAACGGTGCCATCGTGGGTTATACGAATCGCACGGGCCGCTCTCCCAAGGACAAATTCATCGTCAAAGATGAGGCCACGGCGCACACCGTCGCCTGGGGCGGAGTGAACGCGCCGTTCGAGCCCGAAAAGTTTGACGCGCTCTACGCACGGGTGATGGAGCATCTGCGCGGACGCGAACTTTTTGTGCAGGATCTTTTCTGCGGCGCCGATCCCGCGTACCGCCTGCCGGTTCGCATCGTGAACGAATATGCCTGGCACAATCTGTTTGTCAGGCAGTTGTTTCTGCGTCCGACAGCGGAAGAACTCAAGCATCATCACCCGGAATTTACTGTCATCTCGGCCCCGGAGTTCAAGACTGATCCCAAGCGCGATGGCGTGGCGTCGGAAGTTTTCATCCTGCTGAACTTCACACGCCGTACCGTGCTGATTGGGGGAACTTCGTATGCGGGCGAGATGAAGAAGTGCATCTTCAGCGTCATGAACTTCCTGCTGCCTCCGCGGAACGTATTTCCCATGCACTGCTCGGCGAATGTTGGGCGGAACAGTGTGAGCGCGCTGTTCTTCGGACTGTCGGGCACGGGCAAGACCACCCTGTCGGCCGACCCATCGCGCGACCTGATCGGCGACGACGAGCACGGATGGAGCGCCGACGGCATTTTCAATTTCGAAGGCGGATGCTATGCCAAGTGCATCAAGCTTTCGAAGAAAAACGAACCGCAGATTTGGAACGCACTCCGCTTCGGCTGCGTGCTCGAGAACGTGACACTGGACCCGCAGACGCGCATACCCGACTACAACGACGACAGCAAGACGGAGAACACGCGCGCTGCTTATCCCGTGGACTTTATCGACAATGCCGTGATTCCCGGCATAGGCGGACATCCGAAGAATGTCGTGTTTCTGACGGCGGATGCCTTTGGCGTCCTGCCTCCAATTTCCAAGCTGACCCCGGAACAAGCGATGTATCACTTCCTGTCGGGTTATACCGCGAAGGTGGCGGGAACCGAGGCCGGCGTCAAGGAACCCACGGCGACGTTCTCAACCTGCTTTGGATCGCCGTTCCTGCCACTGCCTCCGAAAACTTATGCCGAAATGCTGGGCCGCCGCCTGCGCGAGCATCACGCGCAATGCTGGCTGGTAAATACGGGCTGGCAGGGCGGTCCCTACGGCATCGGCAAGCGCATGGAGATTCCCTACACTCGCGCCATGGTCGATGCGGCCGTCGAAGGCGAATTAATCCGAGAAGAATTCGAGATCGAGCCGACGTTTGGTTTCAGCATTCCCAAGGCTTGCCACGGCGTGCCCGCCCATGTATTGAATCCGCGAAACGCCTGGCCGGATAAAGCCGCTTTCGACAAGGCCGCCGAAGACCTGCGCAACCGCTTCGCCAAGAACTTCGAAAATTTCGACGCACCGCCCGAGGTTAAGGCGGCGGGACCGAAGGCGCAGCGATAGGCCGATTGTTCAAGCTTGATTGTTGATGAGCGCAAAACTGCTCGAAGCTTTAGCTTCTTAATCATCAATCAGAAATCAGAAATCAGCAATTCCCCACCGACCTACAACGTCACCTCCATCTGCAAGGCTCCGATCATTTCGTTGAGCGCGCTCTGGGCGGCGTCCCGCTTCTGTTGCATTTCGGCAATTTCGCGCCGCAGCGACTGCACGCGATCCTCCTGCTCAGTGAGTTGGCGGACATAGCGCTCCACCAGTGCTTTTTCTTCGGTACTCCCTTTCAGCGCCTTCAGGTTCTCGCGGACCCGCTGCTGATCGTCGGAGATGCTTGATACCTGAGAGCGACGTCCGGTGATGACTGCTTCGATGACGGCGATGTCGTTCTTTTGGGCAACGATGCGCCGCAACGCTTTTTCTACCTCGGGATTGATCATTTTCTGTTCGAGGAAGAATTTGATCTCGCTGTCAGTTACATTCGAAAGCTGATAGCTGTTCAAAATCGGCCGATATTCCTTGACCACGAAAGTTGTGGTCTTCCTCGGTTCCACAGTCAGTCGGAAGCGGTGGAAGGATACGGAACTCTCCGCGGGCTTTTCATCGTCCATGAGTTTCCAGCCCGGTCGCGCAGGATGTTCAATCACTAGCGCACGTGGTGAAGCATCGCGGTTGCGGACGGTGTATGTCTTTTCCTGGCGCTCCTGCGTCGATTGCGTCATGGTTCCATGCGCGATAATGACTCGGGTGACGCGCTGATTGTCGGCTTTTTGCTTGGCATCGACCAGGATGCCAAGGTCGGCAGCATACGACATCAGTCGCTTCTCGCCCGGCTTGATCGCGTCCATCAAGCCCTCGCCCGCAAACGCGTCGCCCTCGAGCACGTTGAAACTGCCGCCGTCGAGCGTGAGATCGCTGGTATTGTTCACCCAGAGCGCGCGCAGGACCGAACTATTCGAGGGATTCCACACGGAAACTTTCTCGGCGTCGATGCGCGACTGCAGGATGGGCACGAGGGCCGATTGATTCTTACGGATGGTGACGCGATCTTTCAGTTTGTACTCGAACAGGTCACCGAGTTCGCGGGTTTCGCCCACAGTGGTCCCGGCTTCAAGAGCCTCGGCCATCGCAGTGGCGTCAGGTCGAGGCGCACCACCAACACCAAAGACCCCACCACCGGCACCCCCAACCGAGTTTGGACCAAAGCCTGGTCCGCTGCCTCGGCCAACTCCTCCGCCACTGCCGCTGCCAATCCCGCCTATCACTCCTCCCATTTGGCCGCCGTGAACTCCTCCCGGTACGCCGCCAACCACTCCGGCACTGGCCATTCGTGGAGCGCCATTATGAACGTCCACTTCCATCGTTGCTTCATGCGTCTGCGGTGTGAGCATTGCATTCTCCGGCAGGGCGACCACCGGGCGGCGCGTGTAATACGGTTGCGATAGTTCCTGCACAAACGACTGCGGAGCGCCCGCGACCAGGGACAACTCGACATCCTTCCAGTCTTCCCCGACCGTGTTGTCGACGATGGCCCATCCTTGCAGCAGCGGCTTCCCCTCACTCGGAATCACGATTCNGTANGTNCTTTTCCACACTGGNACTTCGCTGATGTAGCTGACTAGCAGGTTGCGCTCGCCGTCCCCAGCGGTGGAGATCGTCATACGCCGGACATCCTGATCGCGAGTCGATGCGACCAGCCCGAGGTACTTACCAACCTCTTCGTTCACTTCTTTTTCGGCAACACGGATACTCGTGGAAGGGGTCAGGTCAAAGATGCGCACCTCGCCGCCATCGCTGACAACAGAGATTTGCGTTAGAGTGATCTTCTGATCGCCCTTTCCGGCCACATCCCGATCTTCGATGCTGAGCAGGCGTCCCGAAGCGCTCTCGGAGCCATTCCGCACGTCCATCCGCGCCCCGCGCAGAGCATCGAGAAATTGCGCGGTGCTCGGATTTTCTCCGACCGGCAGATGCAGCGAGCCGAGACGACGCTCCAGCGGCGCCGCCGAGTTGTAGCTGACCCCGGTGATCCGTCCTTTGCCCAAGTCGAGAACGGTGAGCGACTTCAGTACATCGTTCAGCTGCGCAGTCGTGAAGTCGACGTTTACGTCCTGGCTACCACGCACATGCCCGGCGTGCTCGAAGTAACCGACTCCATTCTTATAGAGAATAACGCGGGTCACCGGCAGTCGAGCAGCCGAATCCGGCGAAGACGCCGGGGTAGGAGATTGGCCAGATGATACTGCCGCAAGCGCCAACCACAAAACTACGGTTTTGATAGAACACATGGCTCCTCCGTAAAAGTGGGCTCCCGCCAAAGAGAGACGCCGAACAGAGAACGACTGGCAGCGCTAGTCTCGCTTGGGACGCAGACCCACGTGGGTTTAGACACCAAAGAGGTGGTGTCTGGAGCCGTGGATGCAACCGCTGGCCTCCGAGATGGCCAGGGGCTCAGATGCCAGAGGTTTCGCACGAAGCAGCCGGGCTTCGCCCAGGCTGGACAGCCGAGGCGGCTGTCGCTGCGTGGTCCTTGCTGTGATTAAATCAACTGATGTTCGCACGCAAGATTCGCGTGGAGTACGAAGCTGATGGCCGCAGGCTTCCCTGCCCTCTCAAATGGCTCGACAGTTTCTCCATGCGCAACTTCACCAATGCCAGCGTCTTCGACGACACGCTTCCGCTTGCGGACGGTCAGATGGAGATTGGTTCCAACGTGCCTCTCGACCAACTCAAGGACGCAATGGAGGATTGGTTCCGGCGGAAGGGCTATCTACCCAAGCACTCGCACTTGTCACTCGCGGAGAACTGAAGAGCAGGAGAAATCTTTCGCAATCGGTTGCTCTTGCGCAGGAGCGGAATTCTACTTGTCATACCGCAGCAGCGACATCACTTCGTAATTTTTGAGCTTGTCGCGGCCCTTCAGGAATTCGAGTTCCACCACAAATCCCAGGCCGGCGATCTCAGCGCCCAGGGAAGCCGCAAGTTTGGCGGTAGCCTCGGCGGTGCCTCCGGTGGCCAGAAGGTCGTCGACGATCAAGACGCGCTGACCTTTCTGAATGGCGTCTTTGTGGATCTCCAACGAGTTCGTCCCGTACTCCAGGGCGTAATCGTACTTCACACACGCGGCAGGAAGCTTGCCGGGTTTGCGGACAGGAACGAATCCGGCGTTCAAACGATAGGCGAGAGCCGGCGCAAAGATAAAGCCGCGCGCTTCCATCCCCAACACCAGGTCAATGTCCTGCGAGATGTAATGCTCGGAGAGCTTATCGATCAGCGTCGCGAACCCAGTCTTGTCTTTCAGCAGTGTCGTGATGTCGTAGAACAGGATCCCCTTCTTGGGGAAATCCGGAATCTCACGAATCAGTTTCTTCAGGTGCTCAGCATCCATAACCGGGACATGTGCCATCTACCACGCTCCTTCAATTCGAAATGAATTCAGTCCGGCGACCGGAGGGACGTCGGATACTTCGACCGCATCCACGCGAGCCGCGCGCGGACCTTCGCGCAGACGGGAATGAAGTCCGGAAAGCTGTTCGCGGGTCCCTTGGGCCAGAACTTCTACGCTGCCGTCATGATTGTTGCGAACCCAGCCGGCGATGCCCAGGATGTGCGCCTCGCGCTCGACAAACCAGCGGAAGCCCACGCCCTGTACACGTCCACGCACGATGAGCCGGCGGGCTTGAATGGAATCAGGTTTCAAAGTTTCAAGGTTTCAGAGCTTCAGGGAATTGGCGGATCAGTTCGACTTCCACATCCTAGCAATCTCAGCCATGCCAGCGATAAAAATCAGAAGGCTGACTGTAGAGACCATAATGCGCTGCCATGTCCGGGGTCTATATCGCTATTTGACACGTCCGCTATAAGGCTGTCTTGCAGAGAATTCTCTTGCGAAAGCCCCATACCAGACTCGAATCCTCCGGGCTGCGTCAGAGGTTGCTTCTTGAGACCTTGAAACTCTTAAACCTTGAAACGTTTTACGCTCTGGACAGGTACGCGCCTTCCGAGGTATCGACTTTAATCTTTTCGCCTTCGTTGATGAATGGCGGCACCTGCACCACGAGACCCGTCTCGGTTTTGGCCGCCTTGGTCACGCTGGAAGCAGTCGCGCTCTTCAGCCCGGGCTCGGTCTCAACCACGGTCAGAATGACGGTCTGCGGGAGCTCGATACCCACCGCCTTGCCGTCGAAGAACTCTACTTTGATTTCGAGATTGGCAATCAGATAATCCACCGCGTCGCCCAGGATTTCTTTGCTCAAGTGAGTCTGCTCGTAGTTCGTGGTGTCCATGAAGTAGTAGCTGTCGCCGTCGGCGTAGAGGAACTGCATTTCGACTTCATCCACGTTGACCTTCTCGATCGGATCGGGCGAGCGAAAGCGGTGTTCGAACATGGCGCCGGTGCGCAGGTTGCGCAGCTTGGCTTGAATGAAGG
>JGI12635J15846_10001791_pt1 | contig 18681 bp, 13 predicted proteins | sample BlaSpr_A8_OM2_M2_FD_15846 | JGI IMG/M metagenome (IMG submission 15846) | reverse complement strand
GGGCGAACCGAGCAAGCAAGTTCGGTCGAAGCGACGATTTCGGATCCGGTCGCGCGCAAGCTCGTGGAATGGATCATCCTGCGCAGCGACGACGCCGATCTCGATTTTCCCCGCTATGCGGCTTTCATCGCGGCAAACCCGAGTTGGCCCGGAATAACGGTACTCCGGCGTCGAGCGGAGGCGGCGCTCTGGCAACAGCAGGCCGATACCCGAGCGGTGGTCGGTTTTTTTGCCGCCGAGACGCCGTTGACCGGCAAAGGGCGACTGGCGCTCGCGCGGGCCCTGCTTGCGCAGGGCGACCACGCCGCTGCCCAAGCCATGGTCCGGTTGGCTTGGCGCAAAGACGGCCTCTCTGCCGATGCTGAAGGACAGGCGCGAGAGATTTTTGCCGAGTTCATAACTCCTGCCGACGATAAGGCGAGAATGGACGCGCGCTTTGATGTTGATGACGAAGAAGCCGGATTGCGCGCAGCGCGCCAACTCGGCCCGGTCGGACTTAGCATCGCCAAAGCGCGTTCTGCCGTTATCGGCAAGTCGGCCAAAGCCAAAGCGTTGCTCGACGCCGTTCCGGCGGACGCCCAGCGCGATCCGGGCTATATGCTCAGCCGAATCCAGTGGCTTCGCCGCAGTGAGAAAATCGAAGAGGCTGGCCGCTTGGCGCTCGCCGCGCCGCGCGAGCCGGAGCGGCTTGGCGACGTCGATCAATGGTGGGTCGAACGCCGCTTGATTGCCCGCAAACTGCTCGACATCGGCGACTATAAAGGCGCCTACGAAATCGCCAATGGCGCGGCGACCCCGGCGGGCGAAAACTATCGCGCCGAGCAACATTTTACCGCTGGCTGGATTGCGCTGCGCTTTCTTCGCGAACCGACGCTCGCACTGTCCCATTTTGCCCGCATCGCCGAGGGGGTCGCCAATCCGATCACCTTGGCGCGCGCCGATTACTGGCAGGGCCGCGCGGCGGAGGCGCTCAGTCACGGTACAGAAGCGCGCGCTCACTACGAGCAAGCGGCGCGTTTCCCGACGGCATATTACGGCCAACTGGCACGCGCGCGTCTCGGCATCGACGCGGTAACGCTGCGCAATCCGCCTGAGCCGCCGGCGGAGGCCCGGCGGCTTGAAGTTGCGCGCGCTTTCGAGATTTTGTATGCCATCGACGAACGCGACCTTGCCGCTGTCATGGCGGTTGAGTTTGCCGACAAGGCGACTGACGTCGGCGCATTAACGCTGCTTGGCGAGATCGCCGCTCATCACAATGACGCGCGCACCGCCTTGCTGATCGGTAAAACGGCGCTCGCCCATGGTTTGCCACTTGAGCACTACGCGTTCCCTAATTTCGGCATACCCGATTACGAGCAGATCGGTCCGCGGGTCGAGCCTTGTGTGGTCTATTCGATTGTGCGTCAGGAAAGCGCGTTCAATCCCAAGGTGGTTTCCAGTGCGAACGCGATGGGCTTGATGCAAGTCACGCCGGACGCCGGGCGCGACACGGCGAAGAGGTTCAACGTTTCATTTGACCGGCACCGGCTGTTGGGTGACGTCGTTTACAACGCGCAAATCGGAACGGCCGAGCTGGGCAACGACATCGCCAGCTGGCGCGGATCTTATGTTCTCGCGTTTGTTGCTTACAACGCCGGTCCGCGCCGGGCGCGGGAATGGATCGAGCAGTACGGCGATCCGCGCGATCCGAAAGTCGATCCGGTCGACTGGATCGAGCGCATCCCCATCGCCGAGACGCGAAATTACGTCCAGCGGGTCATCGAGAACATGCAGGTCTACCGCGCTCGGCTCGGCAACGATCCACGGCTTCTGATTGAGGCCGACCTACGGCGAGGCGGCGGTTAGGCTTCCGGCCCGGTTCCATCCGCATTTTACCTTGTCCATAACGCTTTCCCGGTTGCTCTTCCCGTCCCCTGACCGTTAATGTCGCTTTTATGACCTGCCGCTAATATATGTCAGGCTGGCAAGGGCGGCAGACATGAGCAAGCAACAAGCTCATTTGGCGCGTCAAACACACGGGTCAGCCGAGAGCCCCGGCAAAAGCATCTGGGTCACGGCCTCGGACGGTTTGCGGCTCCACGTCCGGGAATACGGCTCCCGCGAAGCGCCGGGAATGCCGGTCGTGTGCCTGCCCGGTCTGGCCCGCAGCGTCGCCGATTTTTACGAACTTGCCCCCGCGCTCGCCTTCGGCTCACCGGCGCGGCACGTGGTGGCGATCGACTCGCGTGGGCGCGGCCATTCCGATCACGATCCCGATCACACCAATTACAATTGCACGGTCGAGCTCGGCGATATCGTCGGCATCCTCATCGAGCTCGGCGTCGGACCAGCGATCTTTGTCGGCAGTTCGCGTGGCGGCGTCCTGACAATGCTGCTTGCGGTCGCTTATCCGAGCGCCATCGCCGGCGTCGTTCTCCACGACATCGGCCCTGTGACCGAGACCAAGGGAATGGCGCGCATCAAAGGATATCTCGGCAAATTGCCTCATCCGCGCAGTTTTGAGGAAGGCGCCAAAATCCTCCGCGACCTTCTGGGCGCACAGTTTCCCAAGTTGGCGCCCGAGCAATGGCTCGCCGGCGCGCAACTGACCTGGCAGATGAAACACGGCGAGCTCAAGCCCGCTTACGACCTTGGCATCGCGCGGGCGCTGGCCGGCATCGACGTCGAGGGCCAGATGCCCGCCTTCTGGAACGAGTTCGATGCGTTGGCGGACGTACCGATGCTGGTTATTCGCGGCGCAAACTCCGACATGCTGTCCGCCGAGACTGTCGCGGCCATGCGCGCGCGGCGGAGCAAGATGGAATTGATCGAGGTGCCCGATCAGGGACACGCGCCGCTGCTCGAAGGCGAACTCGTACGTCAAATCGTGAGCTTCGTCGAGAATTGCGAGGGCGCGCGGCAGTCGGCCGGTCCGGCACTGTAACCGCGGACGCTTGCCTTACCAGCCCGCCTTGTAGTTCAGCCGTCCGAGCAGGCTCTGAGATTTCAATGCCGTGGAATATACTTCCGGCGAACCGGTAAGCGGCGTGCTGCCGGCTGGGCCGCCAAGCCCGGCGCTGAGGTCGGTGTAGAGGTACTCAAGTCCGAGCGATAGCTTGGGAGAAATCTGGTATTCGAGACCTATCCCGCTGGTCCAACCGCCAAGTTCGGTGCCTTGCGAGAATCCTCCCGTCGGGGCGCCTTGCAACGGTGAGCCGACGTCGGCGGCAGCGAAGCCTGCTTTGACGTAAGGAAGCCATTGACCGAACGAATACCCGACGTGGCCGGTCACGGTGCCAAGCCAATTCATATTCGGCGTCCAGGCGCCTGACCCGGGAAGATAGGGGCTCGTGAACTTGCCATCGAAATTGGCCGCGGCCAGAGAGCCCTCCAGGCCGAATACGAAATTCCCCGATTGGAAATTGTAGCCAAAACTTTCGTCGACCGGACGCGTACTTAAATTGGGCGAAGCGAAGCCCTTGGAAGCGTCCAACGAACTCCAAGGAGCAGTCCTGGAAAGCGCAGGCGATTTGTCTTGGAAATAAAACCCGGCCCAGCCCGGTCTGTCCGGCACAGAGGAAGGCGCAGGCAAATAATTCAATTCAGTCGCGGCCGCGGCGTGGGTTAGACAAGCCGCTGCGCAACAAACCAGCAGAAATGCGCCCGTTCGTTCTAACAACGACGGCATGTTACCTCGTCTGCGACCGTCGGTTACCAATAAACCCCTGGCGGGCCGTAAGAACCGCCCCCGCGACTCGGCCTACCCCTCCACCCGCTTTATATACCCTCGGGATTCAAGGGTCGATTCCGCGCACAGAACGGAATACCGCAGAAGTTATTCATTTTGCTTAGTTTTTTGCCAGCGCCAAAGTTTATCGTAACGTGTGGCAAATATGACTCAGGCCAAAGGCGGAAATCGCGCCCGCCAAAAGCGCAAGCGCCGCCTCGGAAGGCGGCGCTTCGGATCCGTTGGAAAGCTGTTCGCTAGCGGCAATCAGAACCGGAAGCGGACGCCCGCGGTGGTCGCCAAGTTGTTGCGGTTGATGTCACCGTTGGCGATGCCGCCATAGGCCGCCGAGTACATGGTGCCGATATAGGCATCCCACTTCGGCAGGAACCGCCAGTCGAGAACCACCGACCAATCGTCGAAGTAGCCTTGGCACCGGGAGTTGGCGGCCGCCACCGACATACCGCAAGCCACGCCGTGAACAAAGGTGTTCTGGATGTAGTGGTAGTAGGCGCCGATCAGGTCCAGATCCCTGGTGATGCCGTATTTGGCGCCGGTCCACATGCTCTGCATGATCCGGTCGGAGCATCCGGTGCCCGATCCGCACGCCGCGTTGAACGCGTTGTTGGCGATGGTCGTGCCGTTGGCGCTTAATATGCTGCCGGCGGCGTTGGTGGCGTTGAATAGGAAGCCGTCATCCTTGAACGAGGTCGTCACCGGATCGCTTGGATTCGCGAACTGGATGTACTCATAGCCGGCGTAAAGAGTGAGCGGTATCCCCGTCGGTCCGGACGGCGGCACCGGGCCCTTAGCCACGATAGGCGCGGCAGGGGCACCCCACGAACCGAAGCTATATTTGGCCACGGCCATGACGGACGTGTTGTTGGAGATCGTCGCTTTCAGGCCGCCAAGAGGAAACGTGAGCGGCGTGCCCGAGGTGCCGAAAAACACTTGGCCGGGGAAAAGCGTCGACCAGTTGACCGCGTCGCGCTCCCAGGCACCCAAGACGTCCATGGAGAGAGTGCCGGGGCCGAAGTATTTGAAGTCTGCGCCAATGCCGCCTTCGACGGCGCCGTTGTTCGGGTTGTAGGCGTTGTAGCCCGCTTGGCCTCCCCCGATCGGCTGGCCGGCGACGACAAACCGGAAGTCCCCGATATTTAGGCGATACTTGATTGCCGTGGTCCAGCGGCACGTTTCCGTGTCGCCGTCGCCGCAGGTCAAGCCAGAGTTGCCGATCAGCGAGAAGCCGTAGGAGCCGCCCATAGGATCGTAGGCATTGACTGCGTCAAGCAGCGGCGTGTTGGTGCGGCCGAAGGTCAGCGTGCCCCAAATCGGCGAGCTCACGCCGACAAAGTTCTGCGCCGCCAACCAACCCCAGCGGCTGGAATCGTACGGTACGAGTTGCGTATTCTCCGGCGTATGGATCGAATTAAACATTGCCTGCGGCGCGTTGGCCAACAGCAGCGAATAAGGATCGAACGCGAGTTCGTTGACCGAGATGAAATTCCAGCCCGGCGCGATCGGTTCGATTGTTTTCACGCCAATAATCGACTGGCTCAGCGCGTTGGGCGCCAGTTGAAACCCCGAGATCCGGCCAACTGCGTTCGTGGCGCTGTTACCGAGCAGGTAGCTCGCGCCGACCGGGTGGTTTGGATCGAGCGGCGTGCCGTGTGTCTGGTAGTTCCCACCCAAATCGACGATGCCGTAGAATGTGACCCCGTACCAACTCAGCGGACAAGCCGTGAGGAAGAAATCGTAGACGCTGCCGCACGAGGCGGGCGCCACGGCAACCGGTGCCACCGCGTAAGGGGGCGCCTTGGTCACCATCGAGTCCATGTCGGCGGCGTTTGCCGCGGTGAGACTGAGCGCGCCGAAGACCGCTGCGGACAAAACCGCGCCAAAACTCAGCTTTTTCATCGAAGCCCCCTGCCCCGTTATGCACCGAAGTATATAGCGCACGCTGTATACTGCAATATACAGCGGCGCCGGCGAGCGGGATAAATGACGGCTAGAATGACTTCTGTGGTATTAAAGCAACAGTGATCTTGCCCAACCACCTATTCGAATTGGGCAATCACGCGCGGAGGCGCTGCGTTCGGGCTAGGAAGTTGATCGGCAAAACGCCGAGCGTTGGAGCGCCCGCCATAAGCAAAAACGCCGCCCCGGAAGGCGGCGCTTTGTCGTAGACGAAAGTTTGCCCCGTTTAGAACCGGAAGCGGACGCCTGCTACTCCGGCGAGGTTGTTGTTTTGGATGTCGCCGTTGGCGATGCCACCTTCTGCGATCGAGTACACGACGCCGGCATAGGCATCCCACTTCGGCAGGAACCGCCAGTCGAGAACCGTTGAGTACACTTGGTAGGTACCGGCGCACTGGCTGTGGGCGGCAGTATTGACGCAGATGCCCACGCCGTTCACGAATTGGTTCTGGAAGTATTCGTAATAAGCGCCAATGATATCCAGATCTCTGGTGATGCCGTATTTTGCGCCGACCCAAAAGATCTGGAAGGTCTCGTTCCCGCAACCCGTACCGGTGCCGCACAGGGCGTTGAACGCATTGTTATTGATCGACGTCAAATTGGCGGTGGCAATACTGCCGTGGTTAATGCCACCGGAATTGTTGAAAGTGAATCCGTCATCGATGAATGACGTGGTTTGCGGGTCGCTCGGGTTGGAGAACTGGATCCACTCATAGCCGGCGTAAAGCGTGAGCGGGACGCCAACCGGCCCGGACGGCGGAACAGGTCCTTTGGCAACGATAGGTGCAGCTGGGGCACCCCACGAACCGAAGCTGTATTTGGCCGCCACTGAGACGGCGGTCTGGTTGGACAACGTCGCCTTGAGCGCGGCATCAGCCGGGAACGTGGTCGGCGTGCCTTGGAAGTTGACGACTTGACCTGGATACATCGCCGAAATGTTGACCGCGTCCCTTTCGTAACTGCCGACGACATCCACAGAGAGCGTGCCGGGTCCAAGATGTCTGAAATCCCCGCCGATGTTGCCGGCAATCGCACCGTTGTTCGGGTTATATGAATTATACCCGCCATTAGAGCCACCTATCGGCTGCCCCATGATGGCGATGCGGAAGTCGCCGATGTTAACGCGATACTTGATCGCCGTGGTCCAACGCGCGTCCTCGGTATCGCCGGAACCGCCGGCCTTGCCCGAGTAGCCGAGCGGCGAGAAGGCATACGCGCCCGCCATCGCATCGTAGGCATTGATCTCGTCCAGCTGTAGCGTGTTTTGCCGGCCGAAGGTCAGCGTGCCCCAAACCGGCTGACTAAAACCGACATATTGATTTGTGTTCAGCCATCCCCAGCGGCTCGAGTCGTAAGGTAGGGCCTCAGTGTTCTGCGCCGTGCCCTTAGCGTCTTGGAGGGCTTGCGGGGCGTTGGCCAGCAGGCCCGAATACGGATCAAACGCGAATTCGGCGCGGCCGACGAAAGACCACCCGCCGGGCGCGATCGGCTCCTTGATCTCGACACCGATATTCGACTGGCTCAGGCCGTTGGGAGCGAGACCCCAACCGGGGGTGCGGTTCGTCGCGCCCGTACCACCAGCACCCACAATATAACTGGCGCCAGTCGGGAAGTTCGGGTCGAATGGCGTGCCGTGGGTCTGGTATAGGCCGCCCATGTCCACCGTGCCGTAGAAGCGCACGCCGTACCAGATCAATTGGCAGTCGGTCAGGAAAAAGCCCCACAAACTACTGCACGGGACTGGCCCCTCAGCGGCCGGCGCCACCGCGTAAGGGGGAGCCTTTGTCGCCATCGCGTCCATATCGGCGGCTTTGGCCGGGGCAGCAGTCAGGGAAACCCCTAACGCCATGCCGGCCAATAGAAAAACTACTCTCTGCTTGACGATCATTACCCCCTCCGCGAGCCCTCCGGCTCTGATCCACAGCCCCGCGAGCCCTCCGGCTCTAAGCCGCGTTTAAGCTCTTTACCTCCTCTATTTTTCGCGGATGACGATGGCATGACATAGGGTTCCCGAGCCATGATTCGGTCGCTAATCCAAGTCGGAATCGCTTGCCCAGTGGCATAAAGGCAACACTCCGGGGGCCCGTTAGCTCGTTGGAGACGGTTGGAGAAAGCGGCTCCGCACGCTCAGCCGAAACAACCGCGGGCGGTAACAAGATTTTATGGCGCCGCTTTCGGAGCTAACAAGCTCCGGAATGCGGCCGCGATGGCCGGCAGCGGCGGGCGAATTGGCGGGAAAATTTGATAATCCTCCCAGCCGCCGCCGAGGGACTTGTACAGTGTGACCAGTTGCTCGGCAGCAGCGGCTTGAGCGGCCACGTATTGCTGCTGGATTTCATATTCCTGCCGCTGCGCGTCGATCACGTTGAGCGAATCGATCAAGCCTCGATCGAAACGCTCGCTCGCCAGGTCGACGGCTTTGCGCGCGGCAGCGACCGCATCGGACAGGTGGCGCAAGCGATTCTGTTGAGCTGCATAGGCGTCGACCGCCGTGTCGACCTCGCCTACCGCCCGCAGCACGGTTTGTTTGTAATTGAACAAAAGTTCGCGCGCCCGATAGTCAGCCTTCTCGACGGCGGCATCGAGCCGCCCAAAGTCGAGAATCGGCGCGAGAACTCCCGGTCCGACCGACCAGATCGGATTCACGGGAATGCCGCCAATTGCGGATTGATTTCCGGCAGAGGCGATCAAAGCCACGCGGGGAAACAAATCGGCCGTGGCGACACCGATCGCCGCCGTCGCGCTGGCCAATTGGCGTTCTGCTTCGGCAATGTCGGGCCGGCGACGCAACAAGTCGATTGGCAAACCTGAACGGATCCGTCCCGGCAGCGCCGGCAGCATTCCGGGCCTTGTTAGTTCGGAGCCCAAATTCTCCGGAAACTCGCCGATCAAAACAGCAATCACATACCGCGCCGCATTGATCTGCGCCGCAAGCGGCGCGATCTGCGACTGGAGCTGCGCCAATTGACGCTGGGCCAAAGTGACGTCGAGTTCGTTGGTGATGCCGCGGTTGAAGCGCTCCTGCACGAAGTCCAGGTACTTTCGCGTGACCTCGATCCCCTTGCGCAACACGGCAAGCTGCATCTGCGAGGCGCGCAGATCGAGATAAGCGCGCGTTACGTCGGCGACCAGCGAAACGAGCACGACGTTGCGGGCGGCGGCAGCGGCCTCGACATCATATTGCGCCGCCTCGATGGCGCGGCGGAATTTCCCGAACACATCGATCTCCCACGCCGCATCAAAGCCGGCGAGGTTCGTCACCTGGGACACGCCCGCACCCGTTTCCGCCGAAACGAGGCTTTGCGCGGCCCGGCCCCGGCCTAAATCGCTGCCGGTCCCTATTCCGCCGCCCTCGGTTCCTTCCACTATTGGCAAAGCGGCGCCGACGATCACCGCCTCTTGCGCGCGGGCCTGCTGTATCCGCTGTAGCGCAATCTCCAAGCTCGGACTGCCGGCGATCGCTCGATCGATCAGCGAATCCAGTTCGCGGTCATGAAGCGTGCGCCACCATTTCGTCGTCGCGGCAACGCGATCGGCATGCTGCTCGTTGGCGCCGCCTCGGGCAGCCGCGAAACTGGGCGGCAGCGGCGGTTCGGGCGCGGTGTAATCGGGGCCAACGGCGCATGCCGCTACGCCGAGGACGGTCGCGATACTGACGATTGCGCTGAAAAGCCGCACCACGCCCGACCTCGGGCGGCCGCTGTGTCTGCGCGGAAGCTGCGCTGGCGCCGGCACGAAACGGATGCGCTCCAACTACCGAAAGCGACAAGCCGGCACGCGACACAATCAGCCAGCCCACGGATGCCCCGTGGCGAGAATGGGCGCTTTTTTCCAACGCCGCAAGACACGCAAGCCAACGCCGTGCGCGGTCTCATTCCCACAAAATTTTTACGGCTACGGCGCGCCTTCCGGTGCCAGCGCCGGCGCATAGTTGGGCGGCACTTGGAACAACTCCGGTTTCTGCGACGCGAAATGCACGGAACGCGCTTCAATTATCGTACGGCCGTCGATCGCAAGGCGAAGCAGCACCCCTTCTGGCGTTACGCACGCTGTGTGGGTCTCGGTATCCTCGGGCCACGTCCACTCAACGCAAGTTAACCCGGCAATTATGGACTTTTGACCGCGCGTCAGAACCACGCCAGCCGCGGGTTCCGGCTGACGGCCGGTGCCTTCCAATTTGCGGAACGTTCGCTTGGCCGCGTTCAGCAGAATGATTTCATCCTTGTTGCGATCGAAGATCGTGGTGGATTTGTCGGGGCCGTCAACGCGCTCCAGGTGCTCGCCGGCCAGCCACCGCCGGCGTTCGACAATCGCCGGCTGATCTGGCCGCGTGATTTTATAACTAATGTCTACGTCGCGGGCGGGAACCAATTGCGGCCGTTCTTGCGCTCCAGCCGCAGACCCAAGCGCGAGAAACGCGAGACCGGCCAGAGATGGCAGGCGGCGCAAACCGGTCATTGCAGCGCACCCTCTTTGATCATGCCATCGTCGATTTTAGCACAACGCCACCGCCCTGCGAGACGGTTCAAGTGCCGGTTAAGAAAGTCGGTCCATGACCATTGGGCGGGTTACGAGACTTCGCCGGATCGTGTAAGTTCGCCTCGGCGACGTCACTCGCGGTCCCCGGCTTCCTAGCGGCGGCGCAGCGAAGTGAGGATCCGATAGGAGAGTGTCGCCGTGTGGATCGTTCTTACCGCGCTCAGACGCCCTTATACCTTCGTCGTCCTCGCGCTGCTCATCGCGATCTTCGGTGTGCGCGCCGCGTTGCTCACTCCGACCGACATCTTTCCTAACATCAACATACCGGTCGTAAGCGTTGTGTGGACGTACAACGGACTGTTGCCCAACGACATGTCAGGCCGCGTCGTTTCCTTCTACGAGCGTTATCTCACCGCGCAGGTCGCCGACATCGAACACATCGAGTCGCAATCGCTCTCCGGCTACGGCGTGGTCAAGGTCTTTTTTCAGAAAAATGTCGACGTCGCCGCGGCGCTGGCGCAGGTCACGGCTGCGTCGCAGACCGTGCTAAAGCTTTTGCCACCCGGCATCACCCCGCCCTATGTGCTCAGCTATAACGCTTCGAGTGTGCCGATCCTGCAGCTCGCTCTGTCGAGCAAAAAGCTGCCGCAAATGCGGCTGTTCGACCTCGGTCAGAATTTCATCCGGCCGCAGCTCGCGACAGTGGCTGGCGCCGCCGTTCCCTCGCCCTACGGCGGCAAGGTTCTGCAAGTGCAAATCGACCTCGATCAGTCGGCGATGCAAGCGCACAACGTGTCCGCCGACGACGTGCTTAACGCCGTCAGTGCGCAAAATTTGATCCTGCCCGCAGGCGACGCCAAAATCGGCAAGTTCGATTGGAACGTGGCGCTCAATGCCAGCCCGGTTGCGCTCGACAGGATCAACGATCTGCCGGTGAAGAAAGTCAGCGGCACGGTTATCTATCTCCACGATGTCGGGTACGTGCACGAGGGTTCGCCGCCACAGACCAATCTGGTTCGCGTCAACGGGTCGCGCGCGGTGCTCATGACCATTCTCAAAGCCGGCTCTGCCTCGACGCTTAATGTGATTGACGGAATAAAATCGCTGCTGCCGCGGGTCGAGGAGACTCTTCCGGCAAGCCTGAACCTTCACGCCGTCGGCGATCAATCCATTTTCGTCAAGGCTGCGGTGTTCGGCGTCATCCGCGAAGCCGCGCTGGCGGCCGCGCTTGTCGGCTTGATGATCCTGATATTCCTCGGCAGCTGGCGCTCGACCGTTATCATCCTCATTGAAATCCCGCTCGCCATCCTGTTTTCGCTCACCCTGCTTTCCTGGCTCGGCGAGACCATCAACGTGATGACTTTGGGCGGCCTGGCGCTTGCGGTCGGAATTCTGGTCGACGATGGAACAGTCACCATTGAGAACATCAATTATCACCTTGAGCAGGGCAAGGACGTCAGACAGGCGATACTCGACGGCGCTCAGCAGATTGTCATTCCCGCCTTCGTCACGCTGCTCTGCCTGTGCATCGTTTTCGTGCCGATGTTCCAGCTCAGCGGCGTCGCCGGCTATCTGTTCCGGCCGTTGGCCGAAGCGGTAGTATTCGCGCTCGCCGGCTCCTTCATCCTTTCGCGCACGCTTGTTCCGACCATGGCCTATTATTTGATGCGCCGTCATCATGCCGGAGAGACTGGCGCCGATGACAACGCAGCCGCGGAGCCACGCCGCTCGCGCAATCCGTTTAAGCGATTGCAGCAGGTGTTTGACGATCGTTTTTCACGCGTGCGCGAACGCTATCGGTCACTGCTATCGCTCGCGCTGGCTTCGCCGCGGCTATTCATCGCCGGGTTCCTCGCCTGCGTCATTGTCTCCTTCGGGCTCTGGCCGTTCCTGGGCGAGAACTTTTTCCCGGCGGTGGATTCCGGCCAAATCCTGATGCACGTGCGCGCCCAGCCGGGTACGCGCATCGAGGAGACGGCCCGCTTGTTCGATTTCGTCGAACAGACGATTCGCCGCACCATCCCGCCCAATCAGCTTGACAACATCGTTGACAATATCGGTTTGCCGTTTTCCGGCATCAACATGGCTTATCAGAACACCGGCACGATCGGTCCGGAAGACGGCGACGCGCTGATTAGTCTGAAGCCGGACCATGCGGCTACCGAGAGTTACGTCAAGGAATTGCGGACCAAATTGCCGCAACAATTTCCCGGAACGACTTTCTCTTTCCTGCCGGCCGACATCGTCTCGCAAATACTCAATTTCGGCCTGCCGGCGCCGATCGACGTGCAAGTCACCGGCAACAACCAGTCGGCCAATTATGCCTACGCCACCGATCTCCTAAAGCGCTTTCGCGAGGTCTCGGGCATCGCCGATTTGCGCATCCAGCAGGTGTTCAACTATCCGCAGATGAATGTGGATGTCGACCGGACGCTGGCCGGCGAGGTCGGGCTCACTGAGCGCGACGTCGCTAACAGCTTACTGATTACACTCTCCGGCAGCGGGCAAGTAAGGCCGAACTTCTGGCTCAATCCGAAGAACGGCGTGTCGTACCCGATCGTGGCGCAAATGCCGCAATATCGGATCGATACGATGTCGGATCTTGTCAACGTGCCGGTCACGTCGGCGGAAACAAAAGAACCTCAATACCTCGGGGGTCTTGCTTCAATTGTTCCGGGCCCGAGCCCCGGCGTCGTCTCCCATTACAATGTGCAACCGGTCATCGACATTTATGGCGCGGTGCAGGATCGTGACCTTGGCGCGGTAGCTAAGGACATCGGCCGCATTTTACAGGAGACCCGAAAGGACGTGCCGCGCGGTTCTTACGTCGTCTTGAGCGGTCAGTCGCGCACCATGAGCGGCGCCTACAGCCAGCTCTATTTCGGGCTCGCGGGCGCCATCGTCCTCATTTATCTCGTGATCGTCGTCAACTTTCAGTCATGGCTCGACCCCTTCATCATTATTACGGCGTTGCCGGCAGCGCTCGCCGGCATTGTCTGGATGCTATTCGTGACCGGGACAACGCTGTCGGTCCCAGCGCTGACCGGCGCAATCATGTGCATGGGCATTGCGACTGCGAACAGCATCCTTTTGGTCAGCTTCGCCCGCGAGGCGATGGCGCAAGGCCTCGATGCCGGCGCGGCCGCCCTCGAATCGGGGTCTACACGCTTCCGGCCGGTTCTCATGACCGCGCTCGCCATGATCATCGGCATGCTGCCGATGGCGTTTGCCCTTGGCGAAGGAGGCGAGCAAAATGCTCCACTGGGGCGCGCAGTCATCGGCGGCCTGCTCGTGGCGACACTCGCGACGCTGTTCTTAGTCCCCACCGTGTTTAGCGTGCTGCATTCGCGGCCGCGCCGCCGGCGGCCGGACGCGGCAACTGCCGAAGCGAGCGCCTGACCGGAACCATGGCCGAAGCCGATCACACTCCGAATCCCGTGGCGCCGCCGCCCTCGTCGCGCAGCCTGCGCCGCTTGGCACTCATAGCGGTCGCCGCCGCCGTGATTATCGCGGCTGTCGGTATCCTGGAACGGCGAGGTCACGAGGCCGAGGTGAAGCAATGGACGCACGAGCAGGCCGTCCCCACGGTCGCACTGATCGCGCCGGAGCACGGCGCATCGACCCAGCGCGTGGTGCTGCCCGGCACGGTACAAGCCTGGTACGAGGCGCCAATCTACGCACGCGTCAACGGTTATCTGAAAGGCTGGTATTTCGACTACGGCGCCCAGGTGAAGAAGGGCACCGTGCTTGCGGAGATCGAAACTCCCGATCTCGATGCCCAACTGACCGCCGCGCAAGCCAAGCTCAACTCCGCGCGCGCCGTCGTCAAAGTCAGGGAAGCGGAAAGGGACTTCGCTGAATCGACCTACGACCGGTGGCGAGATTCCCCGAAGGGCGTCGTTTCAGCCCAAGAACAACAGAGCAAGCAAGCCGACTTCAACAGCGCGCTGGCGCGAGTGAACTCTGCGAAGGCCGAGGTCGACGCCGATCAGGGCGAGGTCGACCGCGTCGACGCGATGGAGAGTTATAAAAAGATCGTCGCTCCCTTCGACGGCGTCGTAACCGCCCGCGAGACCGATGTCGGCGCGCTCATCAACGCCGGTAGCGGGACCGGAGGCGGCAGCGGCCCGGAACTGTTCCGCGTCGCCGACGTCCACAAGATGCGGATTTACCTGCAGGTGCCCCAACAAATGTCGGCGGGGATTCAAGCGGGCATGCCCGCAGAGCTCCGACTGCCGCAGTTTCCGGACAAGATCTTCCGCGCGACGGTAGCGACAACCTCGAGTTCCATCAATCTGAACGCCCGTACGCTGCTTGTGGAACTGCACGCTGAAAACAGCGAGGACGAACTGCAGCCCGGCGCCTACACGCAGGTCACTTTAGAGCTGCCGAGCAATCCTAATATCGTGCACGTACCGACCAGTGCGCTGATCTTTCGCGAGCGTGGAACGGAGGTCGCTGTGGTCGGGCCCGGCGACAAAGTCGAAATTAAACCGGTGAGGCTCGGGCGCAACCTCGGCACCGAAGTCGAAATTCTCAGCGGGCTTTCGCTCTCGGACCGGGTAATCAATAGCCCGCCGGATTCGCTTGGCGCCGGCGACAAAGTACATATCGCCGGTCAGCAATCCAGCGGCGGCAATTCCGGAAACGCCGAATCTTCGCGCAACGAGGACGTGGCGCCGGACCCGCAATCAAAACAGCATTAACACCACGTCTCATCGGCACGACGCGAACCGCGCCGTCATTGCCGAAAGATCAGCGTCGCCCGACCAGTGCTGCCGAACGAGCGGGGATTATCCACGGGGTTGGCAAAATATCCCTGGTACGCATCGCGCGAATCCTGAAGAGGCGGTGCACCCCACCCAAAGGGTTGCCAAAAGACCTCACGGTACGGCGGTTTGGGCGCGCTTTGCGCGGGACCGCCAGGCAAGACGCTAGCTTCTTTGTGTGGTTGAGGCTTGGCGTAGGCACGGTGATTGCGACTTGCCGACACCCTTTGATCTTTGCCATCGCCCGCACCGGTCTCCGCTTTTGCCGATGTACCTAAAGTGCAGAGCAAAGAGACTGCCAAAGCGGCTACCAGAACTCCGCCGATCCTAAACGTCATAGCACGTCTCCCGAGTTCTTGAGGCGATCCCGAAGTGCAACTGCGCCAAAGAAGTGTTATTTGCCGATTGATCTGTCTGCAATGCTTAAAAGCGGAAGCGAACGCCCACTGTCGGATCGAAGTTGTTGCGGGCGAGATAGCCGTTCGATAGCCCGGCATTCACCTGCGAGAACATCATACCGAAATAGGCATCCCACTTCGGCAGAAACCGCCAATCGATCAGGGCGGAAACGGCATCGAATGTGCCGGCGCATTGCGAATGCGCGGTCGGATTGGTGCAGATGCCAGCACCGCCGACATATTGGTTCTGGATGTAGTGATAATAGGCAACCGCCACGTCGAGATTCCTGTCGACGGCATAGCGCCCGCCGGTCCACATGATCTGCATGACTCGGTCGCTGCATCCGGTTCCAGTGCCGCAGCCGGCTGAAAAGGCCGTGTTGCTGACCGCCGTCATGTTGGCATAGGCGGTGCCCATCGGCAGACCGCCGATATTGGTAAAGCCCGTGACGGTACTTACCGGATCACTGGGGGGCGCCAGTTGATACCATTCGTACCCGGCAAATAGCCGCAGCGGCCCGACCGTATATTTGGCCGCCAACATGACGTTTTGGTTGTTGGAGATCGTCGCAGTCAGCGTCTGCGGCAAATACGGCGCGATCGGCACACCAGCGGCATTCGATACGCCGGAGAGCGAAAGATTCACGGCGTCCTTTTCCCATTTATAGATAGCGTCGAGCGACAAAAGGCCATCGCCCCAACCGAAATTGCCGACCGGAATGTCGCCGCCGAACTGGGCTTCGTAATCGCCGTTCGAGCCATTGTTCTCGGCATAGCCGCCGACCTGAGCCAGCGCCCCGAACCTCAATGGGCCAACGGCGAGCCGGTATTTGATGGCCGTCGTTATGCGACAGGTTTCCGTGTCGCCGGCGCCGCAATTGGAGCTGGAGAAGCCAAGCGCCGAGAACGCATAGGAGCCCTCCATCGGATCGTAGGCAGAAACGGCGTCCAGCGTGAACGAGTTTTGACGGAAAAAGGTCAGGGTTCCAAGAACGTCCGAGGTAACGCCAAGGTAGCCCGTCGAATTGTAGAATTGGCCGGCGTTGCTCGAATCGTTATTGGCGGTTTGCAGGTCGAGCGGCACGCCTCTGTTGTCAGCAATCGACCGCGGTCCATTCGATAATTGCAGCGAATAAGGATCGAAGTTTGCCTCTAACTGGCCGACGAATTTCCAGCCCGGAGCGAATGGCTCGTTGACCATGACGCCAATGTGGGATCGCGACAGCGCATTCGGCGCTTGCGTCCACAACGATTCCCGGTTCATTTTTTGAACGAGGTAGGAGCTGCCCTGCGGAAAGTATGGGTCCCAGGGCGCGCCGTGGGTCTGGTAGCCGCCGCCGACGTCGATGACGCCGTAGAACCTGACACCGTACCAAGCCAACTGACAACTGCCGAGGAAGAAGTCCGGAACGCCCTGGCATGTGGACGACGCCGCTGGAGCGGTCACCGCCGGAGCTTTTGTCAAAATCGGCTCATCAGCCAACGCCACCGCCGCCCAGGTCGCGCCGGCGAAGAGCGCCGACGCGGACAGCGCTGACTTCAACAAACCCCATTTCTTCATCTTTGCCCCCTCAGGCCCCGGCGACGGTGACGGCGCTTCGAATACCGAAACCCACTGACAATTAAAGTCTATGCATTAGATAGATCATGTAAATTCTGGCGCGAGAGCGTTGTCAACTGCCCATACGTTTGCGAAAGCAACGACTGCCGCAGGTCCGAGAGCGCACGGCGGCCTGCAAAGCGTTCTCTTTCCACCGCGGGCGGCAAGCTCGCTGGAAATATTCTTTGAACCGATGTCGTTCGAGGAGTATCCCATCTCCTCGCCATGCTGGCGGCCAACGGAAATTTCTTTTTAAAACCCGCCGCAGAGCGACGCAGCGCTGAAAAAGCCTGCCCCACCAGCCCCGCTGCCCTACCGCGCGTCGATTTGGGACAGAGATTGCATGCCTTAGATTCGACCGAGCGCCAATAAGTGGAACGGTTCAATGGCGGTAGGCCTTTTGGTTGGTAGAGCTAGCTCGCGGACCTAGTAAAGGAGATTTGCGATGACGAACCATCAACCTCGGCTGCGCGCCGTAGGCCTTGCGACAATCGCGCTTACACTACTCTCGGCACCGACGCTCTCGATGGCGCGAATCGATCAAGGGAAACTAACCACTCGCGTCACCAAAACCGATGCAAAAAAACACGCGTCGGGGCAATGGCGCCCCCATACGGGCCGTACCTTATACGGTAACGCCGGAAGCGGCTGCACCTGGCCCTATCAGAACCAATTTCCGCCGTGCATGTCGACGTTTCCTGAAGGCTCTCCGAACTATCACGGGGGGCGTCCAGGCCCGACCTTCGACAATGAGTAAGGCCTGCGCGAGCGCCGGCGGCTCAGATGCACGAAGAAACGCTCGCGGGACCTAAGATCCGGCGCCGAAGCCCGGTAGCTTCGGCGAAACTAACCGCCGCCATTGCTACCGTCATTGCCGTGGTCGCCGTTCCCTGGCTTGTTCATATCGGAATGCGGGTGGCCGCCAGGTAATCCATTGTTTGGGCCGCCGCTGTTGTCACTCTGCGCATACGAGGATGACAACGGAGCGAGCGTGAACGCCGCTAATGCCGCCGCGATGACTATTCGCTTCATACGGTTTTCCTTTTGGTGGCTTTGCGGTCGTGCCGACGTATGAAGAGACAACTTTGCGGGACGGAGCGCGTTCCCGGTTCCACGCCAAATTTACTCCAGGTACCGTCCCACTTTAGCAGGAGCTCCATAAGGAGCCTGAAGGTTAAATGCCTTCGCCGCCGCCACTACCAACATCGATATGGAAACGCTGGACCTGTTTGCGGCCATCCGGCCAGGTGATTTCCAAGGCGAACTGATCGCTGCCGCGGAAATCGGGGACCGCGCGATAGAATGCGACGAAGGCTGACGCCTCGGTGGCGAGGCACTGTTTGAGATTGGTGGCTTTGAGCGTGCCGCGCTTGACGGTCACAGCACCATGCGCCGGCGGCGTGGCGAGGCGGATCGCCGGCAGCGGACCAGAGGTACAATCCGGGCGAATGTCAGTGTAGACGCCGACCCGAAGGTCCTTTCCCGGCGCGGCTTTGAGTTCCCGCTCGGCGATGTTTCCTTGCGCTTGCGCGGCGACGGCCGGCAGGCAGCAGAGGACGCCGAACGCAAGCCCGACCGGGCTCACTATGCTGCGACTGACGTTTTGCGTGTGCACGGCTGCCACCCATGCGTATTGCGCCTGATCGGGCTGGACGCCAACGGATGGCGGAGAGGAAGGGATTCGAACCCTTGATACGGCTTTAGACCGTATAACGGTTTAGCAAACCGCCGCCTTCAGCCACTCGGCCACCT
>JGI12635J15846_10001789_pt1 | contig 18685 bp, 13 predicted proteins | sample BlaSpr_A8_OM2_M2_FD_15846 | JGI IMG/M metagenome (IMG submission 15846) | reverse complement strand
TCGTACTATTCTGGAAGATATTCTTCCGGACTCGCTGCAAAAGGCCGAGAGCGAAATCGGAATTCAACTCGACAAAGCTGTCGAGTTGGGGAAAGTTTCTTCAGAAGGCGCAAATGCAGCTCTGACCCGTCTCGAATTTGTCGGGTCAGTCAAGGACGCAGCGCGGGAAGCCGACCTGGTCATCGAGGCAGTTCCTGAACAGATTGAATCAAAAATTGAGATTTTTAGTTTGCTGGATAAGGTCTGTCCCCCCGATACGATTCTGGCCTCGAACACTTCATCTCTGAGCATCACCGAAATTGCGAGCGTTACCCACCGGGCGAAAAAGTGCATTGGAATGCATTTTTTCAATCCCGTTCCCAAAATGAAGCTGCTGGAAATCGTGCGCGCTCTGGAAACCGATCAAGATACCGTAGCTGCCGCCGCCGAAGTTGGCAGAAGAATGGGTAAGGAAGTTGTGGTCATTCGAGAGGCCCCTGGGTTCATAACCACTCGCATTAACGCCATGATCGGCAACGAAGCTTTTTATATGCTGGAGGAGGGGATCGCGTCCGCTGCGGATATCGACAAAGCGATAAAGCTGGGACTTAATCACCCAATGGGACCATTCGAGATGGTGGATCTTGTGGGACTTGATACCCGGCTGCACATCCTGGAGTACCTGCATCGGGCTTTGGGGGACAAATACCGCCCTGCACCATTATTGGTGCAATATGTCAAGGAGGGTCGACTTGGCCGTAAATCCGGACGCGGCGTTTACGAATACCCTCAGGCGTCGAGCACAGCGTAATTGTTTCAGCAGATTAATCGGGCTGAGAACTTGAGTTGTCATCTTGAGCGCAGCGAAAGACCTATGCAGTGCGGCTGTAAGATACAGAGGTCCTTCGCTCCGCTCAGGATGACAAGTGTGGATTTGGATCATAGTTGATTCTCCGATGTCCTTCTGGTTGCAAGCGCGTCCAGACCTCCCGGATTGCAGATTCCGGGAACGATACAGGCGGGGCCTCCGTACTATCATTAGGAACCGGCAGATTTCGGCCCAATATCCGGTTATTCGAACAAATCCATGCGAACGCTAATTGACATCATCCGGCAGTCCTTAGGAACCCTGTGGGCTCACAAACTGCGATCTTTTCTGACTATGTTCGGGATTGCATGGGGCGTCGGGTCTCTGCTTCTACTCGTCGGCCTCGGGGAAGGGTTTCGCAGCGGGCAGGCCAAAAATCTCGCTAATCTCGGGCAAGATATTATGTTCGTTTTCCCCGGGCGGATCCCTGCCATAGCCGGAAGCTACCAATCGGCAGCCTGGTATCCGTTCACGTACAGCGACTACATTGCGATTCGCAGTCAGGCTAAATTTTTGCGAGCTGTTTCTCCGGTAATCGACCGCGAGGATATCAGAGCGGTAAGTGACTACAGCAGCGCTAATGGTCAGGTATTCGGCGTGGCTCCCGAGTACAACCAGATTCGAAATGTCCCGATTAACCCAGGGCGATGGATGAATGATGCGGATAACAACGAGCATCGTCGTGTCGCAATTGTCGGCTGGGAGATGCTCAAGAACATGTTTCCGGGACAACCCGCTGTGGGAAGCACGATCCTGCTGAATGGAGTCGATTTCAAGGTCATCGGCGTGGTGGAGAAAATTGGCAAGGAAGGCCAGAACGGCACCAATGGCCGCATCTTCATCCCTCTTGAAACAATGCGAATGCTCTTTCCACTGACGGGATGGAAATCTAATGATTCTGTTTCATTCATTAATTACCGGCCGATAACCAAAGAGATGCATCTCGAAGCCAGAAACGAGGTTCACGAAATTATCGCGCGGCAACACGGCTTTGATCCCAAAATGGAGGACGCATTCGAGGATTGGGACACTATTGAGGAGTCGATGAAGGTGGGCCTGATCTTTAACGCAATGGATTGGTTTCTGGGCGTGGTAGGAGTCGTCACGCTTGCCCTGGGCGCGATTGGAATTATTAACATTATGCTGGTTTCTGTGACCGAGCGGACCAAAGAAATCGGCTTGCGAAAGGCTCTTGGAGCAACTCACCGGAATATTCTGACTCAGTTTTTTGTCGAGGGGGCGTTCTTAACAACTTTCAGCGGAGGAATCGGTCTGGCTATTTCTGCTGCGTTTGTGGCTCTGCTGGCACAGTTGCCAGCCCCTCAGGGTTTTGATACTCCACGCATTGTGCCCGCATCGGCATTGACTGCGATTGTGTCTCTTTCCATTGCTGGCATCATTGCCGGCCTTTATCCGGCGCGCAAGGCGGCCTTGCTTCCTCCGGTTGAAGCATTGAGGCAGGAGTAATCATGTTCGGCGACTTGGGACAACAGGCATACACCGCGCTGAAGTACAACCGGCGGCGCTCGCTACTCACCATGCTTGGCATGGCGTGGGGTATTGCTACCGTTGTCCTGTTGCTAGCCTATGGTTCCGGTTTCCAAAACGCTCTCATGATCGCGTTTCGTAGCTTCGGCGGTAACATGATTGGGATTTTCCCCGGCCGCACATCGTTGGAAGCCGGAGGCAGTAAGGCGGGCACAAAAATCCGTCTCACCATTCAAGATGTGGATTACCTGCGAGGCGAAATCCCAGCGATCACGCGAATCTCCCCGGAAGTTGATAAGCAAAGCCTGGTGACCTATGGGACGCGCAGTTCTAACTACGGAATTCGGGGAACCTACGCGAATTATCAGAAAATTCGCGACATGGAACTTGGAGACGGCACCTTCTTTGGAGAGGCCGAGAACTTCACTCACAGCCGCGTAGCGGTGATGGGTGCCGATGCGAAAAAGAAGCTGTTCTCCGGCCAAAATGCGATCGGCGAAAGCGTTCGCATCGACGGTATTTCTTACAAGGTCATTGGCGTTCTGAAGCACGTAATCTCCGGTGGCGATGAGGACATGAATACGCTGATTTATGTTCCTTATAGTGCCGTTAGCGATCTCAAGAATAGTTACTACCTCGACGCGATCATGATGGACTACGAGGGAGAGCACGAAAAAGTTGCCAAGGCCGTCAAGCAATCGATGGCTTTTCATCACAGTTTCGATCCCAAGGACGAACGCGCGATTTTTGTTTTCGATGCCATCAAAGATCTGGCCGACCTGACTGTCATTTCCATTGCCATCAAAGTCCTGCTCGGGTTTATTGGGCTGCTTACGCTTGGGATTGGAGGTGTGGGCTTGATGAATATCATGCTCGTCTCAGTAACCCAGCGGACACGTGAGATTGGGGTCGAGAAGGCGTTGGGCGCGCTCAAGTGGCACATCCTCTGCCAGTTCCTGGCTGAGGCTCTCGCAATTACATTCTTGGGCGGACTTCTGGGTGTAGCCCTTGCCTACCTCGTCTCGTGGTCCGTGGGCTCGCTGACTCTGTGGAGCGCGTTTGAAACCGATGCCAGCGAGGGCGACATCCACCTGGTGATCAACATGGCGACGCTTTTCTGGTCTACAGCGATACTGAGTGTTGTTGGCATTGTGAGTGGGATGGTGCCGGCAATCAAAGCCGCAGGATTAAACCCGATTGAGGCGCTCAGGTATGAGTAATCGCGTACAACGCCTCCGGAGCCGGCTCATCTGCAGGCCTCCCTTCCGCAACAATATTTCCTGACGCCGTAATCATTCGAAGGCAATCTATCAGTAATGAACAACGCTCCGCGTCCGCCGAGATGGAAGATTCTCCTGGCATTCGCGATCATTTATTTCGTCTGGGGATCGACGTTCCTGGCGATTCGCGTTGGTGTGCACGAGGTGCCGCCGCTTCTTCTGGCTGGACTTCGTTTCCTTGCGGCGGGTGTAATTCTTTACGCATGGATGCGGGCAACGGGAACGCCCTCGCCGACCGGGCGTCAGTGGGCCGCTGCTTCATTGCTGGGTACCGTAATTTTCGTTCTCGACTACGGTTGCCTGTTCTGGGCAGAACAGCGGGTGCCGTCGGGCATTGCGGCGGTCATACTGGCGACGATTCCAGTATTCATGACGCTTCTCGAGATTATTTTTCTCCGAACTCAGCGCCTAACTATTCGTTTGGGTATTGCGCTTGTGGTTGGGATTCTGGGCGTTGGAGTGCTGATGAATCATTCGTTCAGCCTGGGCGAAGTCCCCATTGATCGTCTGGGTGCGGCGGCCCTGATACTGGCCGCGTTCAGTTGGTCGGTAGCCGCGATTCTTACTCACCGCATTCCTCTGCCGGCCTCGAAGCCCATGAGCGCTGCAGCGCAAATGCTTACCGGAGGAATTCAATTACTCATCCTCGCGGCGCTTACCGGAGAGTTCTCCGGATTCCATCCGCAAGCGGTTTCGTGGACCGCATGGTTCTCGTTGATATATCTAATCACCGCAGGTTCGATTGTGGGATTCACCGCGTATGTCTGGCTTTTACACTACGAGTCTCCGACCAGAGTTGGCACATACGCGTACGTGAATCCGGTGGTGGCCGTGATTCTAGGATACCTTGTTGGCGGAGAGGGACTAGGACGGCGCACCATCCTGGGAGCGTTGTTAATTCTGGCCAGCGTCATTGCGATCACGACAACCCCAAAGAAAAGTGATTTCAAACAGCATGCGGACTTGGCGGCTGCGGAAGCAGAATGACACATTGCATTGCCGATATTGCGCATTTAGGCGTGGTTTGACATGTATATCCAAAAGTATATACTTCGTCTGTGAGGTAGATCATGTCTGTCGCTAGAACCCAGCTTGTCAAATGGGGCAACAGTCACGCGGTACGCATTCCGAAAACCGTCCTCGATCAATTGGATCTGCACGAGGGGGACGAAGTTGTCATCGGGATTGACGATGGGCGTATCTTCGTCGAAACACCAAGACCGAAGCTGACATTGGAGGTTCTTGTTGCTGGCATCACGCCGTCAAACCGCCACCAGGAGCAGAACTGGGGTAGGCCGACAGGTGACGAAGTATGGTAAAGCCCGCCTACGTGCCCGAGACCGGGCATATCGTTAAAATGGACTTAGATCCGCGGACGGGCCATGAGCAGGGTGGCTGGAGGCCTGCCCTGGTTCTATCCCCAGGAAGCTACAACGCCAAGACGGGATTGGCGATCGTTGTTCCAATTACCAATCAAGTAAAGGGCTACCCTCTTGAAGTTCCGCTGCCGGAGCAAACTAGTGTCAAACAAGAGAAGGTTAGCCGAGCGAAAATCACCGGAGTTGTTCTTTCGGATGCAGTGAAGAATGTCGATTGGCGCGCTCGGAGAGCGAAATTTGCTGACACAGTATCTGCCAGCGTTCTCGAGGCGGTTCGAGAACGGCTGTCTTTGTTGCTTGGCGTGACAAGGGCGTAGGCCCAAGTTGCACACCAGAAGATGAACCTCGGGTGAGGTCACGGACCGTAAATCCCCCCAGAACTCAGCCCGGGAATGGTCGTTGAGGCGATTGATCTGCAAAGTCCGGGGCCGGGCCGTAGAGTGAGTGAAAGCCCGCTTTTTCTAACGCCACGCCCACTTCGTGGTTACGCATGAAGGTATTCCATACGAACTGGGTGCGAGCGTTCTCTGCCATGAGCATACCGATGCCCACGTCAATCCCAAGCACATCAGAACTGGTCCAGCCAGTGAGCGGGTTAAAGGCGTCCACGAAACCGTAGCGCTTCCAAATCTGCTTACCATAATATCCGCGCAAATTTTTTAGGACGGCGAAAGATTCATTGAACAGAAACGGTAGAGACCCGGCCGAGGCGGCAGGAACGATGGTGCCGTCGATCGGTCCCTGCATGGGAGGGCCGCCCCAGGCAACGTACCCCAGCGAAGAGTCTGAGGCAGTAATGCCCCAAACATCGCCCGAATAGCAGGGGAACTCGCGGCTAAGCTCGGTACAAAACTGCCGATGAGCCTGGCAAGCGATCACCGAGTTCTCGAAGTAGTTTGTGTAGAGGTCGCGCTTGTTTCGGAAATCGAACCACGCGTGAGAAAATTGATGCACGAATAAAGGCGCAGGCGTGGAGATAAAACGGTAGTTCCCGTACACCATTTCTGGTCGGCGGATATGGTTCCAGGACTGCGCCGGAATCGGATGGGTTGGCGAGCCAATGGCCAATAGGTACAGCATCATCGATTCGCAATAGGCATCCCATCGCAAGGGGCTGAAGCCGAACTCTGGAGTCCAATCCAGGGCAAATGTCTCGCCTTTATTAAGAGCCCAAGGCCAATCCACGCGATGGTAGAGTTCCTGGGCATCACGGCGAATCTGGGGGTCATGGAAGTATTCGCGGCAGGTCAGCGCGCCGCATAGCAATATCGCCATGTCGATAGGCGAGATTTCTGAACCTACCAGGCGTTTCCCGGTATTGATATCGACAAAGTGATAGAGAAAGCCGTGAACCGTGGGGGCCTCGTGAGCCAGGAAGTGAAGTGTCTTTCGAACGCGGGCGGTAATTTCCTGACGTGACCGGTAACCTCGTTGTTGTCCGATGCAGAGGGCAGTAAGGCCGAACCCAGTCGCTGCGATACTCGTCGCAGTGCGGGTATCTCCACCGTCAGCTTTGGCACGGTCTCGAATCAGCCCAGTGTGCGGATTCGTCTCAGTCCAAAAGAATTCAAAGGAGGCTCGTTGCAGTTCGTCCAGTAGTTCAACGTCTGGATCGGTAGTACTCAAAGTATTTGACTCGCTACGAGGCGGGAGTACCTGTGAAGCGAAGCCTCGCCCAGCGAAAGGCAGAGTGATAGCCCCAGCCGCAACTGCTTGCAAGAATTGACGTCTATTCCAAGTCATTAAGACAGGCTGTTCCTAAGGAGTGATTTCCTACCAAACGAGGGGGATTCACAACAAATACTATGCTGATGAGATGCGCCCAGACGCAAAACTCTTTGGGCGACCGTATATTTTGTCTATTCTACTATGAAAAACTTGCACGCCCTGAGCGAAAAAATGGGTTGCTCACCGCGCAAAATTTGAATGTAGAAGGCGCCCAGCCAGTGCGTCAACATAACTGTCTCTTCCACAGATTCCGACCGTAACCATAGTTCAGATGGGTTCCGCATTCTTCTTCGCACTGGCAACGTTCGAAGGGCTGTCGGAAAACGTCTTACCAGGCTCGAAGGCCGCTTTCTCGTACCCATCGCCGGCTTTGCGGATGACGTCTCGCCAACCATCGTCCCACGTAATTCGGGCCTCGCCGTCGACCATTGCCCAGGTGCCGTGGGGACCCCCAGTCGTTTTGTTTGCTTCCCCATTGCGTTGCAAAGTGATAAAGAAACTTCCTCCAAGGCCGTCGCCAACCTTCCACTTACCGACAAAGCGCGCAGGCAATGAGCCTGCGGTGATGGAAGCTGGAGAATTGAATTCGATTCGGGCAACATCAGCTACCGGGAAGCTCTGCTGGTGGCCATCTTTGAAGATGATAACGATTGAGTTGCGATCGTCCTGGGACGCAGCTTTTGCTGTTGGAGACCCTCCAATGAACGCTGCGGTGAGGGTTGCAATGACCCAGATAGTTCTCCCGATCTGTCGCATAATACCTCCATGGAACGGCGGAACTTTACCCCGGCGTAATGATATACGTGTTTACCGGCTCTTCAGTTCCGCATGGCTTTTTCGGCTGTGGGGGAGATTGACTGATTCAGCGGTGGTCAAGGGGATAACTGTCAGCCCTAAGTATGTGTTAGAACAAACCTTAGTGGTTACTGTGGCATCTTTAATAGTTCCGGCGGCGATGCTCTTGTCGGCTGCTTGAACGATTGATTTCCTCTCGATTTATTAAGACGTTCTCAGATTTTAGTATGGCGAAGGAGCATGATTTTCGGGGCGGATGGCAAGAGCGTCTAGCGGCGCTGCGCAATGTCCCTCCCGTCCTCAAAATCGTCTGGCAATCGGGCCCGGGCGTGGTTACTTTTGGCCTTCTTTCCCGGGTAGTGGCTTCACTGCTTCCGCTGGCACTTTTGTGGATTCCGAAACTAATTCTGGATCGGATCGTCCACGCCGCTTCAGCCCACCAGCCAGTCGGCCCTCGATTCTGGTGGCTGGTTGCAGCAGAATTTTCCCTCGCGGTACTGACCAGCATATTGGCGCGAGCCATCGATTACTCGGACTCTCTCCTCGCCGACAAATACACACGACACGTCAGTATCCAAGTCATGAAACATGCGGCGGATCTCGATCTGATTGCCTACGAAGATCCCGTTTTTTACGATCGTCTAGAGCGAGCGAGAGTGCAGGCCACGGATCGCCTTGGGATGATCCAGGCCATCGGACGGCTCGTTCAGTTGGTAATCACTACTCTGACCTTATCGGTGACGATTGTCGTTTATTCACCGTGGTTGATGCTGTTGCTGGTGGGAGGTGTCATTCCCGCATTTCTGGGGGAGAGCCACTTCGCTTTTCTGGGCTACGCCAAGAATTTTCGCCAGACTCCAGTTCGTCGACAACTGGACTACCTGCGCGTAGTCGGGGGCAGCAAGGAAGCAGCCAAGGAGCTGAAGCTTTTCGGACTTAAGGATTTTCTGACCAATCGCTTCACCCGCCTCTCAGATGAGATTTATGAAGAGAATGTCGGATTGTCGCGCCGCAGACTGATCGCGGGCGCCTTCCTTTCAGTCATTGCCACCGCAGGCTACTATTCTGCCTATGTAATCGTGATCTGGAAGACCGCAACCGGAGCATATTCGGTCGGCACCTGGTATTTGCTATCCGGCGCCATTCTCCAGGCGAGCAACAATATTCAACAAATTTTCTCGACCATCTCGGGAATCGCGGATCAGGCCTTATTCCTGACCGATCTGCTGGCCTTCTTCCAAATGCAGCCCACGATTCATTCCAAAGCAAACGCACTACCGGCGCCGCGTCCAATCGTTGGCGGATTTGAATTTCGAAACGTTTCATTCAGCTACCCAGGATCCCCGCGGCTGATCCTTGATCGGTTGAATTTCCATCTGCGCCCGGGAGAGCGCGTCGCGCTCATCGGAGAAAACGGACAGGGCAAAACCACCATCGTAAAGCTCATTACCCGGCTCTACGACCCTACTGAAGGGCAAATCCTTCTCGACGGAGTGGATCTTCGCGAGTACGGCCTCGAGGATCTTTACCGTGAAATCGGCGTCATTTTTCAGGACTTTATGCGATACGAGATGACGGCGCGAGAGAACATCGCCGTAGGCCAGATTGAAAAGCTTGATGACTTAAGGCTCCTTCAGACGGCCTCGCGAAAGAGCCTTGCGGACCAGGTTGTAGCAAAGCTTCCGCTAGAGTATGAGCAAATGCTGGGCCGCCGATTTGATGGAGGCGTGGACCTCTCCGGCGGGGAATGGCAGAAAATTGCGCTGGCGCGAGCCTACCTGCGGGACGCGCAACTTTTGATTCTGGACGAGCCAACGGCAGCGCTGGACGCTCGCAGCGAATTCGAGGTATTCCATCGTTTCGCCGAACTTACGGCTGGAAAGATGGCGCTCTTCATTTCACATAGATTCTCGACGGTCCGTATGGCGGATCGGATCGTAGTTTTGGAAAACGGCAAGATTGCGGAAGAAGGCAGTCACGATCAATTGTCTCGCCTTGGGGGACGGTACGCCGAGATGTTCGAAATGCAAGCCGCAAGCTACCGCTAGGAACTAACACGAATGCCGCAGAATCCCGATATCGAGACGGTCCACGAAGAGGCAGAACACCGGCCGGAACCACTTCATCACGAAGCTTCGGAATTGAAGGAGCTGTCGACGCATGCGTCCGAGCTCGCGCACAGTTTGCCTTTGCAGCCCAACGTCCAGTCGACGGAATGGATTGTAAAACGGCGGCGCGCCCTGAACAAAAGACTTCTTCCACTCTTGGATGCGCTTCAAACTCCGACTCCCAAAGAGCCCGTTTCCGACGACTTTCGCTGGCTGCATGACAATGTTCGCTTGCTCTATTCGGAATTACAAGCAACCGCCGATTCGGTGAAGGCCTTGAGCAAAATCCCTCACGCCTACGCCGGAGGAGAGAGCGTTCCCCGCGCAGCGGCCGTCGCTCAGGGATTCTTGCAGGCGACCGCGTACGTTTTCAGCGAGGCGGCGTTCTCCTACTATTTACGCGAGTTTCAGCAGGTCAGCATCCTCAATGTACGAGAGCTTTGGGGGATGATCCCTTGCATGAAGCTCGCTCTGCTGGAAGAAGTTGCAAACCGCGGGCCTCGCGTTCTAGCCGATAAGCAGAGCCTCGTCGGCGTTGGCGGTTGCATTCGGAGCCTGCGCGAAATTGGCGAGACTTCGTGGAAAGAAATTATCGAGCCACTGGTCGTGTTCGACAAGGTACTTCGAAAGGATCCAGCCGGAGCTTATCCGGATATGGATTTCGAGAGCAGGGAATTGTATCGAAAAAAGATCGTGGAAATAGCCGAGCATTGCGATTTCACGGAAATGGAAGTCGCTCAGCGGGTCCTCAAGTTGGCGCGAAACGCGGAGCAGCAGGAGCAAGCAAATGCACGAGTCAAGCTGCGACGCTCTCACGTGGCGTACTATCTCCTAGCGGAAGGGCGCGATCTTCTTTATAACGACGTAAAGTTCCGTCCGTCCATCGGAAGCCGAATTCAGTCTTTTCTGCGTCGCCACCCAGACGAAATTTACGTACCAGGAATAGCGCTGCTGTCCTTCATCATTATGTCGGCGCTAGTCTTGTTGCTGACCGATCCATACAGTGCTCCCGTCCTTATCTTCTTGTCCTTGCTCGCATTGTTGCTGCCATGCTCAGAGAGCGCAGTGCAGATTATGAATCACCTCACAACGTCGCTGCTGCCGGCGGAAATTCTTCCCAAGTTGGATTTCTCGGATGGAATTCCGGACGATTGCCTGACGCTAGTAGCTGTACCCACACTTCTGCTGAGCGAAAAGCAAGTGCGAAGGCTTGTGGACGACCTCGAAGTCCGGTTTCTGGGAAATCATGATCCAAACTTACATTTTCTATTGCTCAGCGATCTGCCGGATTCGCGCCAACCTTCGCGTGAAGATGATCCGTTGATTGACCTATGCTCACAGCTGATTGATGAATTGAACGAGAAATATGCCGCGCAACGTACCGGTTCTTTTCTCTTTCTTCATCGCCATCGCGTTTATAACCCGCAAGAAGGCGTATGGATGGGTTGGGAACGGAAGCGCGGAAAACTTTTGGACTTGAATAAGTTATTGCGCCAGCAGTTCGACAGTTTTCCGGTCAAAATCGGAGACCTGTCCCTTCTTTCGCGAGTCCGCTATGTAATAACTCTCGACTCCGATACTGAACTCCCGCGAGGGGCGGCACACCGAATGATTGGAACCCTCGCCCATCCCCTAAACCAGGCGATTATCGACCCCGATAGAAACATAGTGGTGGACGGTTATGGAATCTTGCAGCCGCGGGTGGCGGTGAGTGTTCAAAGCGCCGCATCATCGCGGCTGGCAAATATTTATTCCGGTCAGACAGGGCTCGACATTTATACCCGCGCCATTTCTGACGTGTATCAAGATTTGTACGGAGAGGGAAGTTTCACCGGCAAGGGGATTTATGAAGTTGACACCATTCAGCAGGTGCTCGACCGGCGGTTTCCCCGAAACGCCTTGCTCAGCCATGATCTGATTGAAGGCGCTTACGCCCGTGCGGGACTGGTGAGCGACATCGAGGTTATCGAAGATTATCCGTCGCACTACAGCGCCCACAATCGCCGCAAGCACCGCTGGTTGCGCGGAGACTGGCAAATTACCGCGTGGCTATTTTCACAGGTGCCGGATGAATCCGGAAAGAGAGTACGCAATCCCATCTCTGTGGCGTCGCAGTGGAAGATTTTCGACAACTTGCGCCGTAGTTTGGTTGAGCCTGCAACATTTTTACTTCTGGTTCTGGGTTGGCTGGTGCTCCCGGGGAAGCCCATCTATTGGACCTTAGCCACAATCGCGATTCTTTTCGTGCCTGCGTGGTTCCGGTTTCTATTTGATTTGATTCGCGCGGTCTCGCAAGGAAAATCGGAAATCGCTCAAGAAGCGTTGAAATCGCTGTTCAACGCTAACTTCAGCGTGTTCCTGATACTGACTTTTCTCGCGCACCAGATGCTGGTCTCGCTAGACGCCGTAGTCCGAACTTTCATCAGACGCGTCTTCACTGGTCGCCGCTTGCTGGAGTGGGAGACTGCGGCGGAAGCGGAGCTGGGGCGAGAAAAGCGTACTCCAGTCGACATCTACATGAACTGGGTTCCCGTGCTGGCCTTTGGATTAGGATTCGCTCTGTGGTTCGCCCGCAAAGGCGCTTTTGCATCGGCGCTGCCAATCTTGGTGCTGTGGGCCGGCAGCAAACTCATTTCCGTTTGGCTGAACCGTCCACACCACAGCTCGCGCAAGGTAGCGTCGCAAAGGGACGACTCGTTTTTGCGCCGCTCCGCAATCCGCACCTGGCGGTACTTCGCGGAGTTGAGCACCGAAGACCACAATTGGCTGATCCCCGACAATTTACAGGAGGAGCCTCCAACAATCGCGGCTCGGCTTTCGCCAACCAATTTAGGATTTCTTCTGAACGCGCGCCAGGCCGCATGTGAGTTTGGCTACTTGACAGTTTCTGAGTTTGCAGAGCAGACCCTCCGCACCCTCGCTACAACATTGAAGCTTCCGAAGTTTCGCGGCCACTTGCTCAATTGGTACGACACCCGAACCCTGGTGCCTCTTACCCCAACCTTTGTTTCGTCGGTTGATAGCGGCAACCTGGTTGCATCACTGTGGACGCTTCAACAGGGATCGCTTGACTGGTTGCGACGTCCAGTTTTGCTGCCGGCTCTCGCCGATGGATTTGTTGATCATCTTCGCATTCTGACCGGTCTGCGGGCCTTCCCGCGGAAACGCCTTATTGACCTTCAACAGCGCATTCGAGAAGACTGGCTGCAATCGTTGTTAAATTTCCCAGAGGAGTCTTTGCAAGAGCCTCCCACGCCTCCGAAGTCCAAAAGGGAAGTCGATGCACAATGGTTTCGGGAGCAGGCGCGCGCCCGCTTGGAATCTATACGACACACGGTCCGGTTTTCCGCGCCCTGGCTGTTGCCTGAATTCATCTCGCTGCGCGGCGATTCGGCGGTGAATGCGAAATCTGGATGGGACATCCTTGCCCTGGAGAGGGTTCCCGACTTTATTGAAACTCTCGCCTCGCGTCTGCAAAGCGCGGTGAACTCCGCTGCAGCCGAAGATCAAAAGGCCCTTTACCGCGGATTGCAAGCTTTGCTTCCTGAAGCTCGATCTCACGTCACCCAACTTATCGGGGAACTTCGAAAGATTAGCGATACCGCAGCCCGGCTTTCTAATGACATGGATTTCGAGTTTCTCTTGAATCCGAAACGAAAGCTGTTGTCGGTCGGATTTGACGTTGAGTCGCAGCAGTTAAACCCTGCTTGTTACGATCTACTCGCGTCTGAATCGTGTATCGCGCTGTTTACGGCAATCGCCAAAGAGGATATTCCGCAAGAGAGTTGGTTCCTGCTGGGACGTGCTCATGTTGTAGATCGTGGCCATCCCGTATTGCTGTCATGGACGGGGACGATGTTCGAATACCTCATGCCCTCGCTGTGGATGCGAACGTTTCCGGACACTCTGCTTGAGAGGTCGCGATCGGCATCGGTTCGCGCCCAGCAGTCCTACACCGCCTCCAGAGACATTCCTTGGGGAATATCAGAGTCGGCTTACTCTCTGACCGACGAAGCTGGCAACTATCAGTATTACGCCTTCGGACTTCCGCCCCTGGCGTTAAGGAAGGGTGAACTCAACGCGATAGTGATATCGCCCTATTCCACATTTCTGGCATTGAATATCGAGCCGTCGGCCGCACTACAAAATTTGCGCAAGATGGTACGAGAGCGATGGGTTGGACCCTACGGATTTTATGAATCCGTCGACTTCACTCCGGCAAAGGCGCGGCGAAGTTTGTCGTGGAGAAACCGTCCTGAAGTTGTGCGCTGCTGGATGGCGCATCATCAGGGAATGACTCTATTGTCCATTGCAAATTTTCTCTACGATAACGTAGTTCAGCAATGGTTCCACGGTGACCCGCGAGTACAAGCTACCGAACTCCTCCTGCAGGAGAAGCCGGTCTCGCACGTGCCCAAAAGAAGCGGGTACAAAAACGCAGCCGCATAGTCTCAGGGACAACACGGCGCTCGTTCCCTCGATGACCTGCCGCGGAAAGCGCGCGGTCCGCCCCTACCGATTCGCGAACGTCAACGTGTCTGCTACCGTCACCGGCGGCACCGCCCTCAGTTGGCGCGCACGCTCATACACTCGCGCATATTCTCTTGCGGAGGCGTTCCACGAAAAATCCTTACTCATGCCATTGCGCATGAGAATTTGCCACGAACTCTGATCCTGGAACGCCTGCAAAGCCTGCCTAACCGTCGAGAGAAGCTGCTCACCGCTGTATTCCAAGAACTTGAAACCGGTTCCTTTGCCTGCACGAGGGTCCCACTGCTCGATGGTGTCATCGAGGCCTCCGGTTGCGCGCACGATGGGCACGGTACCGTACTTCAGGCTGTACATCTGGTTCAAGCCGCTAGGCTCGTATCTCGATGGCATTAGAAACATATCGCTGCCAGCTTCGACCTTGTGCGCCAGTACATTGTCGTAAGCGATCTTCACCGAGATTTTCTCCGGGAATTGTTTAGCAATTCGCGCGAACATATTCTCGTATAGCCTGTCGCCAGTGCCGAGAATTACGAGGATGATGTCTTCCCGCACTAACCGGTCTATAACTTGGGAGATGAGATCGAATCCTTTCTGCGCCGCAAATCGGGAAACAATTCCAATGACCGGCAAGCGAGGATTTGGATCGGTAACACCAAACGCAGTCAGCAAGTCGCGTTTGCACTCCAGTTTGCCGCTCAGGTCTTCGGAAGAATATTGGGCGGCAATGAATTTGTCGGTCTTCGGATTCCATTCCTCATAGTCAACTCCATTAACAATTCCCATGACCGTCGAAGACCGATCTCGAAGCACGCCATCCAAACCAAAGCCGAATTCCGTAGTCTGGATTTCCTGGCTATATCTACGACTCACGGTGGTCACAAAATCGGCGTAGACTAGCGCGCCTTTCAGGAAATTTACGTTGCCAAAAAATTCCATCTTCAAAATTGTGAACAAATCCCATGGCAAGGTGAGTAACGGCAATGTGTCAGGCGAAAACACGCCTTGGTATCCCATGTTGTGGATTGTGAATACGGTTGCCACCTCGCGAAAGGCCGGATCTTCGGCATATTGGGTTCGCAACAATACCGGAATTAGCGCGGTTTGCCAGTCGTGACAGTGAAATACGTGCGGCAACCCAAGTCTTTTCGAAGCCTCGAGCGCAGCCCGGCTGAGAAGCGCGAAGCGCTCCGCATTATCGGGAAAGTCGCCCGCGGAGGTTCCGTAAAGGCCATCGCGATCGAAGTAGGGAGGGTATTCCACGAAGTAAAAGTGCACTCCATTGCGAGTTCCACCATCGACGATGGAACAGAACCGGTAACGATCATCGAATGGGATGGTGAGGCTGGGGATCAGTGTCTTCGCATTGGTGAGCTTGGTTTGGCGATATCTAGGAAGATAAACCGTCACCTCATGCCCGGCGGCAACCAAAGCGCCCGGCAACGCGCCCACCACATCGGCCAAGCCGCCCGTCTTTGAATAAGGCACGCATTCTGAAGCCACAAAAGCGATATGCACGGAATGAATCTCCTCAATCTGGCTTGTTGTTAGCTGGGCAAGCTATCATTGGGTCGTATTGACTTTGCGGAAGCAACCGGGGCGCAAGAAACTGGGAAGGGCACGACTTCCAGTCGTGCCGAGGGTCGATCTAGTTTCGCGTACGGCACGACTGGAAGTCGTGCCCTTCCCAGTTAAAGCATACCGCATGGAGTTTCACCGCAGCTTGCGAGGCACAACTCGCAAGCCGGACGTTAGTCTACTCGCCGCAAAGAAAGAGGGTCAAGGTGCCGAAGGTTTCTGCAAATAGGCCCAGTCTTAATCGTAAGCCAAAACTCGGCCAGCATTTTTTAATTGACGAATCAGCCGCCATGCGAACTGTCGAAGCGATGGGAAATCTTTCTCAGAGCACAGTTCTCGAGATCGGCCCTGGACGGGGGGCACTAACTGCGCTGCTTGCACGGCGGGCGCGGAGAGTGATTGCCGTGGAACTTGACCGTGTTTTAGCTGCGCAGTTGCGGATGAATTTTTCGCTGACGCCAAATGTGGAGATCATCGAGGGCGACATTCTGGCTATCGATTTCGATACACTCTTCGGGGCGAAGCCCGGAAGCACACGCCCCGGGATAAATCATCAACCTCAACCGGCGCGCGTGGTCGGCAATCTTCCTTATTTCATAACTTCAGATATTCTGCTGAGGCTTTTTCAGTATCGCAGGTACGTGGAAGAAATCGTGCTGATGGTGCAGCGCGAAGTCGCCGACCGTCTCGCGGCAAAGCCAGGCAAGAGCGAGTACGGACTGCTGTCGGCGACGGCTCAACTCTATGCAAGGGTCGAGAAGCTTTTCACCCTGCCGCCGGAGTCGTTTTCGCCGCCGCCCAAGGTTCATTCCACAGTAGTCCGGCTGGCGATTGATCCGCGACTCGACAGTCTACGTGTTCCAGAAGCAGAATTCGTCAAGTTCTTGAGATTGAGTTTCGGACAGAAGCGTAAGACACTTTGGAACAATTTGAAATCCGACTACGAACCGGAAGCATTGCGAACCGCGCTGGAAAAAGCTGGCGTGAAACCGAATGTGAGGGCTGAGGCGCTGACGTTGGAGAAGACTGCGGCATTATTCCGCGCACTATCGAATGGTGCACTCGGAGCATCGCCCGTATAGGAAAGTCACATGAGCGTTCGTCATCCCGCTGTCGCCGGTCGCTTCTATCCGAAAGATCCCGTCGCTCTGCTGGCGGATGTGCGATCGTATCTCTCCCCGGAGGAAACGAAACTCGACGCGCTCGGCTGCGTAGTTCCGCATGCCGGATACATTTATTCCGGCCGCATAGCTGGCGCTGTTTTTGCCAAAGTCAATATTCCCAGGCACTGCATCATTCTTTGTCCGAACCATACGGGTCTCGGTAGGCCGCTTTCGATCATGAGTGAAGGAGCATGGGAGACTCCGCTTGGGTCGGTGCCAATTGCCTCTGATTTGGCCAATGCGCTGAAGGATTCGTTTTCGCCGCTGACGGAAAACTCGGAGGCGCATCATGCCGAACACGCCATCGAGGTCGAGTTGCCATTCCTGCAGACACTTCGTCCTGATCTCAGCTTTGTTCCCGTCGCATTGGGTACGGGGCAATTCGATCTGCTCGAGGCATTCGGCTTGGCATTGGCGAAAGTGATCCTCGCTGAAGGCGAACCGGCGTTGATTGTCGCGTCCAGCGATATGAATCATTACGAGAACGACGAGATTACTCGCAGGAAAGACGCCCGCGCTATCGAACAAATTCTTGCATTGGACCCGCGAGGCTTGTTCGATGTAGTCAAGAAAGAAAACATCAGCATGTGCGGATTCGGGCCAACGGTTGCAATGCTGACTGCGGCAAAGCGGTTGGGCACACCATCCGCTGAGCTGGTCTCTTACGCAACCTCGGGAGACGTATCTGGCGACCGCGAGATGGTCGTAGGGTACGCGGGCGTGGTAGTAACGTCGGACCTCGCGCCACTTCCCCGAATTTGATAATTCCGGCGCTGGCCTAATTCTTGCTACCGCGCCCCGCCGGGGCCGAGTGCACTGCAGGTCCTGCCGGACGACTCATACCGGCGTTTGTTCCCCCATTTGCTCCCCGGGTGGGATATGGCGACGACGGGAAGCCCCCTGAGGCCGATCCGGGCAATGCCTGAGGTCCCGATTGCCTGGTCTCTATCTGCACCGGGGCAGCATGAACCCTGGCAGTGACAGCCCCTTGCGTATTGACCCGTTCAGACATTTGGGCGAGGTTCTTCACTTCGCCTCTCGGAATCCCCAGTCCTGCAGAGTCATTTCGAATTACGACCTTGCTGGTGGATTTCCCCGCAAAAATTGAAGACGGATTGCGACTGACCACGACAACACTCGGCCCAGCGGTTGCTGGCGGCTTCGGTGCGACAAAATTTGCCGGAGCATTCGCTACCCGGGGATAAGCGCTGACTGCCATCCAAGTCCCCCCGGGCTGCCACGCCCAGCCACGGCCAGTAATAAAGGCCCACGAACCAGAATGGTAAGGCGTCCATCCCCACGGATAGGCGGAAACCCAGCCGTAACCAACGCCCGGATAAAACGCCCAGGCTCCATCCATAAAGGGATTCCAACCGGCGCCCGCAAAATAAGGCTGCCACATTAAGCCATAACCTGGCGTGTTGAAATATGTTCCGTAATAACTGAGATCGGCCGACCCGTAAGAGTAGGGAGATGAACTCGCGACCAAATCGCTGCTGTAGCGCTGCTGATAACGATCTTGCTGCTTATCCCATGCGTCATAAGGCTCGGGCTCAATATCCTTGGCTAGCGTGCTTGCATCGTTGCCGCCAGCGAGATTGAATATTGCAGTACGATTCTTTGACACTTCAACCGTACCTGACGGGGCGTCCACATCGACCTTGCCGCTGAAAACCGCGACCGTGACGTTTTCATCTGCTACCACAACCCGGAGATGGGCAGGTTGAGTGAAAACGATCGCCTCGCGACCAAAGCTTAGGGTCAACTGGTCGTTTTTAGGATCTTTGAATTCGACGTAGAGTTCTCCGGATTGGAGTCGCACATTCGAAAC
>JGI12635J15846_10001788_pt1 | contig 18686 bp, 10 predicted proteins | sample BlaSpr_A8_OM2_M2_FD_15846 | JGI IMG/M metagenome (IMG submission 15846) | reverse complement strand
ACCAGGACGTTGCGGAATGCGTGCGAGAATTTTCCCGCCGTGTTGCCACGGCCCGATTCTTTCAGCAAATCGGCGGCGTTGCCGCTTGTCGCTCCCAAGGCGGGAATCAGGCCGAAGACGATGCCGGTCAGAAGCGAGATGGTGAAAATGAAGGCGAAGAGACGCGCATCCATCTGAATGCCACGAAAGNGGTCGANCGCTGCCGGCTCGAGCGACGCGAGCAGACTCGTTCCCCATCTGGCGAGCGCGAGGCCTAGCGCTCCGCCGAGCAGAGACAGTACGACGCTCTCGGTGACTGCTTGAGTGACGAGGCGCAAACGGCCGGCGCCGAGCGATGCGCGAAGTACGAATTCCTGGCGGCGTGCGATTGCGCGAGCGGTCAGCAAACCGGCGAAGTTCGCGCAGGCGATCAGAAATACGAGGCCGACCGCTCCGAACAGCACCAGGAGAGCAGGACGAATGTCGCCCACAAGAAATTGATGGAGCGGAACCAGAGTTTTTTGCCGTTTGCCTTCTGTGTCGGGATATTGCTTCGCGAGCCGGCCGGCTATACCTGAGATATCAGCTTGCGCTTGCTCGAACGTGACGCCGGGATTGAGGCGCCAATACGTCTGCATGAAATGAACGCCGCGGAACGGCGCAGCTTCGGGATACGCAACCCACAGCGAGACAAAAATATTGGTTTCATCTTCGGGCAGCGCGAAGTTTGCGGGCATCACGCCAATCACGCTGTATCGATGGCCGTTCAGCGTGAGTGACCGTCCGAGCACGTTTGGATCAGCACCGAGGAATTCCCGCCAGAAGCGGTGCGTGATGACCATGTTGTACGGGCCGCCCTTCACGTCTTCTTCGGGCGAGATCAGACGACCCAGCATCGGCGCGACGCCAAGCGTTTCGAGCAGGCCGGCATTCACATAAGCGGCGCGGATCTGTAGCGGTTCGGGGCCGCCGGTGTAGTCCATGCGTTCGATTGTGACGCCACCGCCATGGGCGAGGGTTTTTGTTTGCTGGCGGATGTCGTCGATGTTTCGCAGCGAGTCGTTTTGCTTGACGGTGACAAGGCACTCAGGATCGGGGTAGGGAAGCGGGCTCAGCAGAACGCTGTCGATGACGCTGAAGATGGCGGTGTTGGCGCCGATGCCGAGCGCGAGAGTGAGTACGGCGACGATGGTGAATCCCGGCGATTTTCTCAGCATTCGCAGCGAGTAGCGAAGATCGCGGAGGAAATTCTCGAAGAGTTGCACACCGCGCTCGTCGCGGCATTCCTCCTTCAGTTGCTCTGTGCCGCCGACGAGTAGACGCGCCTGTCGCGAGGCTTCCTCGCGCGTTAGCCCTGTGGCGACGAGTTTTTCGATTTGGTGCTCGTAGTGAAAGCGGAGTTCTTCGTCCACTTCGGCTTCGACCTTTTGTCGACGGAACAGGGAACGCAATCGGTAGAGGAGATCGGTGAGCATCGGGTTCTCCTACGCGGTGCGAAGCACCTGAGCTACGGCGGTCGTCAATGCTTCCCATGCATCGCGCTCGGCTTCGAGCTGCTTTTGGCCTTTGCGCGTGAGCGAGTAGAACTTTGCCCGGCGATTGTTTTCGGACGCGCCCCATTTTGCGGCGATCCATCCGCGGCGCTCGAGACGATGGAGGGCCGGGTAGAGCGAGCCCTGCTGCACGCGTAGGACGTCATTCGAGATTTGTTGCAAGCGTTCGGAGATGGCCCAGCCGTGCTGCGGCTCGTTGGCAATGCAGCGGAGAATCAAGAGGTCGAGCGTTCCTTGCGGGAGTTCGATACGAGGTGGCACGCGGGGTTCCTTCCCTATCACTTCGACAGGAGAGTACGCTGCCTCTTGTCGAAGTACAAGGGGAAAGAGCTATGTGGGCCGTTCGGGTCCCGGAACGCGTTCCGGACGGCGCGTCAGATGAAGACTTTGCGGAGAGAGATTTGTCAGATCGTTGTTACGGCTCGTTGGCGGCGATAAGCCACGAGCGAAATCAAGAACAGCAATCCGACGCCGGTCAACCCCAGAATGCCGGGTTCGGCGACCTTGGCAACACTCAGTTGTCCTGGTTGCTGAGGGCGCGCGCCGTTGGCGAAGCAGCTGGCGGAGACGCAGCTCACGGAGAAATCGGTCGTAAGGCTGTCGTATTCGCCGGGCGTCGGCGGCAAAAATTGGATGGTGTCGGCGGGGTCGAAATTGAGCGTCGCGGTCTGATCGGAATTCTGAATCGAGAGTTCAAAGAGGTCGCCCGCATGCGCCGGGTCGCCGAATGTCGCGAGCCAGCTCACGGGACCATTGAAATCGGCCGGCCCGCTGGATTGAATGATTACGTTGGAAATTGTGTCGGTCGCAGTGTTCCAAAGCCACGAGCCACTGTACGTTCCTGAAAAAGCAGGGATGCCTTTCACCGCGGTGACATTCGAAAACGAAACCTGAAGTTCGTCGGCAGCAGCAATCGTTGAAAACGAGAGAGTCAAAAGAACCAGCAGAAGGATTCTACGTACAGTCACGAGGGGCCCCCCTTGAGGAAATGCAATCCACTCCGTCATGCGACGCATTGGCTATCCGGGGGACGGAGGCGCCAACTTCATCGCTTATATGCCTATTATTACATGGTTTGGCGGGGCCTGGAATGAATCAAAATCGGGATTGTTGAGAACAGTACGCCAAGGGTTGAGATAAACGATGAAAATCGAAGACTTTCAACGATCGCTGAGTGCGAACGAACCTCCGTCAGGGCTGACCGAGGCGCTGATCGCTCTTTGGTGGGACGCACGGGGTGATTGGGAACGGGCCCATTCCCACGCGCAAGACGACGATGGGCCTGACGGCGCATGGGTGCACGCCTATCTGCATCGCGAGGAAGGCGATCGAGGAAACGCAGGCTATTGGTACAGACGGGCGGGTAAAACTTTCTGCGAAAAACCTCTACCGGAGGAATGGCTTAACATTACGCAAGAGCTGCTGGCGAAGTGATCCGTTTTCACAGTAGGATTCTGCACTCGTTGGCCCGCCATCGCCTGGCCGGAGCTGCGATGGTACTCATCTCAACTTGCTGATGGTGCGCTGTGACACGAATCCCTCGCTTCGTTCGACTGGCCTTGCTCGCTGCCGTTTCGTTTACGACGGTGTGCGTAGCCCAGGAAATCACATCGGTGACGACGACTGTCGATGAGTCGGCAATCGCCGGCAGACCGGTTGCCCTCGATGCCAAGGGGAGGCTGTTGCCTTGGCCGATGCCGGAGGACACTGGCTATTCCTATTCCTCCTATTTCCTCACGCAGTGGACCATCGTTTGGGATCAGTTCAACCGGCAGCGATTGCCCTACTTTTTTTGTTGCTTTGATTTCGACCGCACCACTTTCGAAATGATTCCCGAGTGGCATTGGGTGAACTCGACCGGCTACCTGCGCGCCATGATGCAGGGATTCGTCGAGCGCCTTTATCCGTATACAGGTGACGCGCGCACGATTGAGTTCCTCGAAAATTTCGTGAACTACGAATTGGAGCATGGACTCACGCCTGATGATTACGTTTGGGCTGGCGTTCCGTATCCATCGGCCAATCCGGGAAGCAAGCGCTACACCGGTTGGAGCAATCATGGCGAGGATTACGTCGAGCCGCATGTTGTCGGCGAAGACGGATACGGTTATCTGCGTCTCTATGAAATGACGGGCAACACGAAGTATCTGCGCGCGGCGATTCGTTGCGCCGATGCGCTGGCGAAGAATTACAAGGAAGGCGACGAGACGAATTCGCCCTGGCCGTATCGCGCGTTCGCTCGCGATGGGCGAATCGATAAAGGCACAGGGATGTTTCCATATTCGGCGAATGTCGTCGAGCCGATCATGTTGTTCGACGAATTGATTCGGCTGAATCAGGGAAATGTTGCTGCGTATAGGCCTGTTCGCGAAGGGGCTTGGGCGTGGTTGATGAAATATCCGATGCAGAACAACGTTTGGGTCGGATATTTCGAAGACGTGAAAGCCAGCATGGGGAATATGAACCAGGTAATTCCGCTGGAGTTCGCGCGCTACATCCTGCTTCATCCGGATAAAGATCCGGAATGGCGAGAGCACTCGCGGAAACTTATTGAGTGGGTCAAGACGACGCCGCGATGGCCTAAGTTCATTGTGCACGGGGCGACAGTGACGACTGAACAAGGCAGCGGCCTCAAGGATTTTTGCTGCAACCTGCCGAATCAGTGCTGCGATAGCCACAGCTCGCGACTTGCGGCCGTTGAAGCTCTGTACTTCGCGAGAACTGGCGACGTGACCTACAAAGAAGCTGCCTACCGCACTTATAACTGGGTGACTTACTGGCAAGGGCTTTCCGGTGCGGCGCACGCACCGTTCACCGATCAGTGGTGGTTTACGGATGAATTTTCCGATGGCCCGCGCCGGATGATGGATGCGTTCTGGGCGGTGCCGGACTGGGCGCCTGCCGATGAATCTCATCTGCTCGGCTCGCTCTCGGCCGTGACGAAGATTGCTTACGGCGCGGGGAGCGTGACGTATTCCACCTTCGACAACGATTCAACCGATGTGCTGCGGCTGAATTTCGCTCCGAAGCAGATCAGCGTTGGGGGAAGGCCGATCGAGGCGCGGAAAGATTTGTCGCAGCAAGGCTACGCCTACGATGAGAAGACGCACGTCGTTTCCATCAGACACATCGATTCACGCGACGTCGATATTCAAGGGGAGAGCACGATGGCCCCTCCGTCGTACGTCACGTTCGACGATCCGCACCTGGCTGTCGGGACACGANTTTTCGGTCAACAGACGAGTGGGATGATCGACTGGGGCGAGGGCGCGTGGCAGATCGGCGCGCCTCACGGAAAATTCGGCACATTCAACCTTGTGACGTCCGATCCGGATGCAGCGCATGCTGAGTTCCGATTTTCTGAGACGTTCATATTTTCAGGGATCGATNTCTACAACGACGCGGACTCTGACGCGACGGTCACGATTCACTCGCCCGAAGCGCGGGAAATCGTAGTCAACGTCAAACCGAAAGAACTCCGGCGCCTTCGCACTGGCTGGCGCGATGCAAACTCTAAAGTTGTCTTTGAATTCAAGAACGGCAAAGGCCTGCGCTTCGACAACCTAGCTTACGTGCGGCCGTAAGAGCAGAGAGCCAAAATATGGTGGAGGCGGGGGAGTCGAATCCCCGTTACTCCTAATTCCGCGTAATTTACAGTTTTTTGCATCCGCTCAAATCGTCAAAAACGTCGAAAAAGCTAGTGCAAGACGGTCATCCACAGCTATGGACACCACGAAAGCACCGAGCGGGTTCGAATAAATCCGGGCGAACATCCGATTACAGAGTTTTCGATGAAGGCGGTCTAGGGGCACCGTAGAACGTGAACTTACCAGACGTGGACAGCGCTGATCCGAGGGGGCCCGGAGCGGCCTTGGATGACCTGGGTTTCGAGGACGACCTCCAGATTCTTATGTTTCCAATCCTTGGATACTTCATTTAGCATCTCGTCCACGTGGTGTTCATCGACGAGAAACTCGCCTGCGGCCACGGTTCCACCTCGGCCAATTCCAGCCGCTACGACGACGAATTGATCGGTGTTTGGGTCGATTAGCCGGGCCACGATCGCGTAATCCTTATATTCGCCGGTCTGAAACTGCTGAGTGCGCGACAAAACCCAGTCGCGCTTCTGCGGATTTTGCCGATCCTCGATCCAGAGGCGGGTCATGTCCGGATTATTGGCAAAGTGAAAACGCAGTGGAGAGGTGAGGCGTAGAGTCCAGCTGTTGTCAAACGCGCCGATGAAGACGGATGGACCGCGACGCAGGTCTTCCAACGTGGTTGTAGATTCGCCGAGCACACGATAGGTCTTGCCGTAAGTACGCAGCATGCCCGCCACATTCACGAGAGGGCTCACGTCGTCGATGATGATCGCGACCATAGTGTCGGAAAGCGTGATTTCGTGTTGAGGATCTGTCGCGTCACGCAAGCGGATCGAGGAGTATTGGTATTGGTCCGCGAGGCAGAACAAGACGGGTTGCTGTGACGTGATGAAGGGACCCCAGAACTGCTTTAGAGCCGTCGGTCGGGCGAAATACCAGATGCCTGCAGCTGCAAGCAGAGCCGCCAGCAAAAGAGCGGAGATAATTTTGTACGCTATCTGGTGATTTGGCGTCGCGGGCGAAACTGACTCGTTCGTGGGTTTGGGAGCCGCTGTGAGTCCCCGATCTTTTGTCTTGGGCGGCAAGTCCAACGGCAACGAAACCGTGGTCCCGATCGGATGGCCCGGCCAGGAGAATTGTGGGACGTAAGAACCCGCGGGCAGGTATAGCCGAATCTCCTGACTATGGTTGTGGTCGTGATAATACTGCTCGATGCGCTTGCGAATCTCCGCGGCGGTCACACGGACGATCGGATCCGTGTTTGTGTCGTAATCGGCGGCGCGGCCGAAAATTTCCACTCCCAGAATTCTTTCCTTTAGTTGGTCGGTCTGGCCCGACAGTACACGCGCGACGACAAATCTGAGGAAGCTGGGATAGCGCTTGCTGGAATTGAAAAGGGGAGTCGCCAGCAACTTTTCCAGTTGCTGATGAACAGCATTTTTTTCCGCTTCGCTGGAAGGCGTCCAGCTATCTGTTACCTGCTCTGGTAGCAAGCTGCCCCGCTCACCCCGAGTGATGGCCTCGCCACACCACGAAACAAAAGCACGGGTATTTCGATTTGAATGACTTGCGATTCAAATAGTGCGATTGATGGAGATAGTACCGTGCGATCGCGATGTTCGCAACGTAAAACGGGACGGCGCTGCCTCTTTACGGTGCTCGAAACTCATTGTAAACAAGCGTGATATGAGGATTTCCGTTCTTTAACGTTCTTATCGGCCCTCCTTTACACGCAAACCCTTGCCTACACCGATGCAATTTTTCTATACGTGGAGACAGTGATTTCGATTGGGTTTGTCCTGTGCCTTCTGAATTTGAATTTGTGTCCGGCCGTTCTTGGGAGGGTGTTTCCATGCTAAGTGGTGACCGTTTTTCCAGGTTGTGCTCCGTCGTGTTCTGTCTGGTTCTTTTCCTCTTGTACGCTAGCCGGGCATTTGGCCAGGCTCAAGCCATTACTGCGACACTCAGCGGCAGCGTCTTCGACCAGTCGGGTCAGGTCCTCGAAGGTGCCAGGGTTACGATCACGAATCCCGAGCAAAGCATCTCCCGAGCATTTTCGACGGGAGCCACGGGGAATTACTCGTTCACTCTCTTGCCGCCCGCAACGTACTCGCTCGATGTGGAGGCGCCGGGCTTCAAGCACTACAGGCAGGAAGGAATCACGCTTGGCGCCGGACAGGTTGCCGAACAGAAGATCGTGCTGACGATTGGGGCTGTGACGGAACGGATCGAGGTAAGTTCGGAGGCTCCGCTGCTGAACGTAGACAACGCGAATATTTCGTCGGACGTCAGCGCGCGGCAAGTGACGGACCTGCCGCTAAACCTTCGCAACGTAATCAGTTTAGCGACGCTCAGCTCGTCGGTGAGCAATGCCGCCGAAGAGCAAGTCGTCGGCGCACCTGGCATTTCTGGCAGCGCCGACCAGGACATTTCGTTCCTGAATTTCGGTGGGACATTCTTTGATACGGCGATGTATTTACTGGATGGCACGTGGGATACGCGTCTGGACTGGGGTGGAGTCGTGTATGTTCCAGCCGTCGATGATGTCCAGGAATTCAAGATTCAAACAAACGCTTTTACTGCGCAGTACGGATTCAGCAGCGGGAACGTGATCAACGTTGTGACCAAGTCGGGCTCCAACGCGTTTCACGGAGACGCCTACGAGTTCTATCGCAACAGCGCCGCCGATGCGCGCTATTTCTTCAACAGTGGAGCGCAACCGAATTTTGACCGCAACCAGTTCGGCGGTACGATCGGCGGCCCGATTCGCAAGAATAAGACATTCTTCTTCGGCTACTACGAAGGACTGCGCCAGGCGACTCCGGCGACCTATGTCGGCACGATGCCGACTCCGGCAGAGAGAAGCGGTGATTTCTCCGCTCTCCTCGGTGCGCCAACGGGTCAGGTGGACGCACTCGGGCGTCCCATTCTCGCGGGGGCGATTTACAATCCGTTCTCGACGCGACCGATCACAGCCGGTGTGGTTGATCCGTCCACCGGTCTAACGGCGACCACTACGGGCTACATCCGCGATGCGTTTCCCGGAAACATCATTCCCGCGAATCTTCTCGACAGCATTTCCGAGAAAATTGCGACCGGATCTTACTGGCCGCTGCCGACCTCCGGCGGGTTAGTCAACAATTACCTGAATGCGTCCGCCGCGGAAGCGCACTCGAACGAATATTCAGTGCGCATCGATGAGAATATTTCGGACAACGACCGTCTCAACGTTCGTTGGTCGCAGAAGTTTCAGTCGAAAATTAACTACCCCACCTACTACGGCGCGGACGATCCTGGCGGTCCGGGCGTGATTGCGCCGAACAACCGCTATAGCATCAACGCGGGCTACAACCACATCTTTAGTCCGACGTTCGATATGAGCGTGAACTTCGGTGTCAATCGCCACGTGGAGCAGTCAACAACGCAGAGCTTTGGCTTTGGTGCTTCGACTTTAGGATTGCCAAATTTCATCGATTCGATCGCACCATCGTTTCCCGAAATCCAGCCGCAGAGTTATTCGCCATTGGGAGCCCAAGCCGGTCTCGACAACTACATTGTTCCTCAGACGCTTTGGACCAGTTCAGTCGATTTTACAAAGTCGTTGGGGCGGCACAATGTTGGGTTCGGATTCATGGATGTGTGGGCGCGTATCAATGGCGGGCACTACGCAAACACAGTCTTGCAATATCAAACGACTTCCACGGCGGGGCCGAATCCGCAAGACGAAACCGCTAACACCGGCAATGGTTTCGCATCGTTTTTGTTGGGCGTCGGCAGCGGGCAGGATCAAACGGGTTTTACGCAATTCCCTGCGACCGACAAGCATCTGCTCGGCTGGTATGTGCAGGACGCCTGGAAAATCAAGCCTCGCCTGACGCTCAACCTGGGCTTGCGCTATGAAATTCAGACGGCTCCTACCGAGCGCGCGAATGCCCAGGAATACTTTGATCCGACGGCAGTCAATCCGATCAGCAGCGCCGTTGGTTTCAACGTTCCGGGCGCGCTGGTGTTTAACAGTCCTTCAAACAGAGGGCTATACAACACGAACTATAAAAACTTCGCCCCGCGCATCGGAGCCGCATACCAGGCTACAAATCACGTCGTGGTTCGGAGTGGCTACGGCATTTTCTATGTACCCAGCTACTACGGAAATGGCCCGAACATCGGTTACTCGCAGACGACTCCTTGGGTGACCAGCCTCAACAGCGGTCTGAATCCGTCGTCAACGCTCAGTGGAAATGCTTCAATTGGTTTGCCGAGTGCCTTTCCGAATGGCCAAGTTCCCGCCACGGGAAATTCGCTCGGCGGTCTGACGGATGTGGGCTTTGGCTTAAACCCCGTCGTTTATCCCGATCGCGCCGGCTCTTATGTGCAGCAGTGGATGTTCGGAGTCGAATACGCGTTCACGAACAACGATCTGCTCGATGTCAGCTACGTCGGCAATCACGGTGTTCATGTGCTGGCGCAGTATCTCGAGTGGAACGAGCTTCCCGCTTCCGATCAGGCTTTGGGAAACAAGTTGACCGCGATGGTTCCGAATCCCTTCTTCGGGAAGATCACGTCAAGCGGTTGCGGTCTCGACCAACCGACGATCGTCTATGGGCAATTGTTGCGCCCGTTTCCGGAATATTGCAGCGTGACGGAAGCGCCGCCGGCGGTTGGCGACTCGACGTATAACGCATTGCAGGCTACGTTCACGCATCGCTGGCACTCCGGCTTGCAGCTTAACGTTTCCTACACTTACTCCAAGTTTCTGGACGACGTCCAAGGGGCTTCCGGTTGGGCTTTCCCCGGCACCGGAAGCTCGGTGCGCAATTCGTATGATCTCGCGGCCGAAAAGGCCGTTGATCCGAGCGACCTGACCCACAGCCTCGTTGTGAATCACAGCTACGAGCTACCGATTGGCCAGGGAAAGAAGTTCGGCAGCAATTGGAGTAAGCCTGTGGACTCGATCCTCGGTGGTTGGCAGTGGACGGGCATCGTGACGGCTCACACCGGACTGCCGCTTTCCATCAATCCGGCTTCGAACAACACGGCGGGCTTCGGTTTTAACCAGCGTCCAAACATCGTGCCGGGAGTGGATCCGGTTCCTCAGAATCAGTCGATCAACAACTGGATCAACCCCGCGGCGTTCGCGCAGCCGGCGGCGTTTACCTTCGGTGACGCACCCAGATTTCTGTCCAATCTTCGTGCGCCGGGATTCGTGAACTTCGACACCGGCATCCAGAAATGGTGGAAGATCACGGAAAGCATGCGCATTCAATTCCGCTTCGAACTGTTCAATGCTTTCAATCACCCGAACTTCTTCGAACCGGACACCAACCTTGGTGACGCCACCTTCGGAACGATTACATCTGCCTACCCCGCACGCAGCCTCCAATTCGCAGGGAAGTTCTATTTCTAGGAGTCGATCGCCAGCCTCCAGAACACCGAGGCTATAGTCTGGCGAGTCACGAAAACGTTTTGAAGTCGAGGAAGCTCGTGACTCGCTGGACTTTCTCGCGGAGGCTTGCGCTTTCCCGAGTGCTGGACCGTGTAAACAGAAAACGATTACGTCAGCGTGACAGGGAAGGGCCGGGAGCATAGTCTGGGCAACACAGTTGAAACCAGAAGTGCTGGAACTGTGGCGATGCGCCAGGATACGAGAATGAAGATTCGCGGACTATGCTCGACGATCTTTGGGTGCTGTTCCGTCGTTCTCTGCATTTTTCTGAGTACCTCTTATCCGGTACAGGCCCGCGCGCAAGAGAACCCGGCTTCCGTCAAGGCTCTTAAGAGTGGAATTGAACTTCGCAAAGGCAACACGATCTTGCAGATCGTGGCTCTGCGGGACGACGTGTTGCGTGTGCGTGAGTCTCTCAATGGACCGCTGCCGGAAGACGCGTCGTGGGCTGTTGCGGAATCGATTCGAAAGCCATCCGTTTCAGTGGTCCCTCAAGAAAGTTCCGCGACCGCAGGATTTCAAACCAAGTCCCTGCGCGTAGAAATCGATCCCAAGCAATTTGTCCTTACGGTGTCCGATCTTCAAGGTCATGTACTGCAGGAAGATGCTTTCGGTTGGCCCGCGGAGTCTCACGGCCCAGGGTTTCGCATCTACAAGAAAATGCCAATCGACGAACACTACTTTGGCCTCGGAGACAAAATTGGACCGCTCGATCGTCGTGAGCAGTCATTTCGGCTTTGGAACACGGACTCTTTTGGTTTTCAGGAGTCAACAGATCCAATCTACAAAAGCATTCCTTTTTTTATCAGCGAGCGCGAAGGGCGATACCTAGGCGTACTTCTCGATAATACATGGTCTACGAATTTCGATTTTGGCCGCGGGCAGCGCAATCTGATTTCTATCGGCGCCGAAGGAGGGCCGATCGACTACTACCTGATTTTCGGCCCGGAACCTAGGGACGTGGTGCAAACATATGCGTGGTTAACTGGCCTTCCTCCGCTGCCGCCGCTCTGGTCGCTCGGGTTTCAGCAGTCTCGATTCAGCTATGAAACCGAAACCCGCCTACGCGAGATTGCAACACGGTTGCGAGCGGACAAGATTCCGTCCGATGCGCTCTATCTGGACATCGACTTCCAGCAAGACAATCGCCCATTCACTGTAAATGCGGAACGCTTTCCCCATTTCCATCAGATGCTTGAGGATTTGAAGAAAGAGGATTTTCACGTTGTCGTCATCACCGACCTGCACATTGCTCACTTGCCGAATGCGGGTTACACCCCCTACGACACAGGAATCGCGCAAGACCGCTTCGTAAAAAATCCCGACGGGACTGTCTACATCGGAAGCGTTTGGCCGGGCCCCGCTGTTTTTCCTGATTTCACGCAGCAACAAACCAGGGCCTGGTGGGGCGGGCTTTATAAGGATTTTTACTCCGGTGGCGTATCGGGATTTTGGAATGACATGAACGAGCCGTCGGTCTTTCTTACGCCGCTGCACACAATGCCTGGAGTTGCCCGGCATCGCATCGATGAGCCCGGCTTCCGATCACGCACGGCAACGCATCTGGAGATTCACAACGTCTACGGAATGGAAAATTCGCGTGCGACTTATGACGGATTGATCAAGCTCAATCCGGACCTCCGTCCATTTGTCCTCACGCGGGCGACGTATGCCGGTGGGCAACGCTATGCAATCACGTGGACAGGTGACAACACCAGTTCGTGGAACCACCTTCGTCTTACCACGCCGATGCTGTTGAATCTCGGATTGAGTGGGTTCGGTCTTTGTGGTGCGGACGTAGGCGGCTTCATCGGCACGCCGCGGCCGGAACTGCTCACTCTCTGGACTGAACTCGCTACATTTCAGCCGATCGATCGCAACCACACGAACAAAGGCGCCGGAGACAAGGAGGTCTGGGTTCACGGGCCCGAACAGGAAGCGATCCGCCGGCGATATATTGAAGAGCGCTACCGCCTGATGCCGTATCTCTACACAACAGTGGAAGAGCTGTCGCGCACGGGCGTGCCCATTGTTCGCCCGCTCTTCTTGGAATTTCCGCATGCGACCGCGGATTCGCACCCACTCGATTTGGACGTGGGCAATGAGTTTCTGTTTGGCCCGGATATTCTCGTCGCGCCTCCGCCTTTTCCGGAGCAACCTGATCGGTACGAACTGAAACTTCCTGCCGGTATTTGGTACGACTACTGGACCGGCGAAAAAATTCAGCCTGTTGCTCCCGACAAGAATTCTGTGCCCAGCAGCTTGTTCATCAACCCTCAATTAGAAAAGCTACCTGTGTACGTCCGTGAAGGCGCGATCATTCCCATACAGCCGGTCACACAAAGCACGAGCGAAACACCCAATGGGCCGCTCACATTGCGCGTTTATCCTGGCAAGGACTGTCATGGCTCCCTTTACGAGGATGACGGAAAGAGTTTTGCCTTCAGACGAGGAGAATTCCTTCGCATCGATTTTTCATGCGAGATGACGGCATCGGGCGTTTCTTTTCACAAAGTGGAACGACACCGGAGCTTCCAACCTTGGTGGAANCAAATTCATCTCGAGGTTTACGGCTGGGACGCGCCCAAGGCAACGGCCACATGGACAGGAAACTCCGATGCGCCGAGCACGATAGTGGACACATCCAGGCATGTCGTTAGCATCGAATTGCCGGACAATGCGAAGAGCACGGACTTGGAAATTCGTAAATCAAATTGAGAGGCGTTCTGCTGAAGCCCGAGTGCGAATCAGTTTCACGCTCTCAAGGATTCTTGAGTCACCAGGAAAACGGAAGGACCAGCGCTGTCTGCAATGTGGAAGGGCCAATTCATTCTGTTTGTTTCGCTCTTCACGGTCGCTGCCTTGGCCGAGCAGCCAAACGTTTCGACCCCCATGTTCCGCGTGACTCCGATGCGCGGCGTCGATTTCACCCTGCGCAACTCGCCGACTCAGAGAAAATACCTCATTGAGACTATGCCCGGCGGCGTAGCCATGCTCGACTACAACAACGACGGACTAATGGACATTTTTCTGGTGAACGCTGGACACGTAAGAGATCCCATGTCCCCTGAACTCGGTTTTGATCGCCATGAATCCGGTTATTGGAATCGTCTTTATCGGCAAAACAAAGATGGCTCCTTCACAGACGTAACGGAGCAGGCGGGCCTTGCCAACGCCGGAGACACCAACTATGGAATGGGCGTTGCTGTCGGCGACTACGATAACGACGGCTATCCCGACATTTATGTAACCAATTATGGAAAAAACACTCTCTATCACAACAATGGCGACGGCACCTTTACCGATGTGACTGCAAAGGCGGGCGTCGCTGCAGGCGGCTGGTCTGTCTCGGCCGGATTCTTCGATTACGACAATGATGGAAAGCTCGACCTCTTTGTTACACGCTATCTCGATTGGAGCGTCGAGAAGAGCAAAACATGCGGTGAAAAACAGCCTACCTATTGCCCGCCAGGTGATTTTCCTCCAGTCGCGAATATCTTGTATCACAATCGGGGCGACGGCACTTTTGAAGACGTGAGCATCTCTTCAGGCATCGCAGCAAAAAAAGGTCGCGGACTTGGAGTTGCATTTGCGGACTATGACGGCGATGGATTCACCGATGTGTTTGTCGCCAACGATGTGACAGCCCAATTTCTTTTTCATAACAATGGCGATGGAACTTTTTCCGAGGTCGGTCTGGACTCCGGCGCTGCTCTAACGAGCAACGGGAAAATGCTTTCAGGAATGGGCGTGGCTTTTCAGGACTACGACAACGATGGTCTCGCGGACCTCCTTGTAACCCAACTTCCTCACCAGCCTTACATTGCTTTTCACAACGAAGGTCATGGAGCCTTTAGCGCGCAAGAACTCGAATCCGGTCTCGGCGCTCTTTCCGGCAAGGCTTCAGGTTGGGGCGTTGGACTCGAGGATTTTGACAACGACGGATGGAAAGACGCTTTCATCATGCAAGGCCATGTGTTCGACAACATTAGTTTCTACGACGGTTCACTTCACTACCTCGATCCCCCGTTGGTGGCCATGAATCGCAAGGGACACTTCGAAAAAGGCGATGCTGGCTCCGATGTGCCAGTCGCCGGCCGCGGCGCAGCATTTGGCGACATAAACAACGATGGCTGGGTCGATGTTTTGACGACGTCGCTTGGCGAACATCCGCGGCTTTTTCAAAATCGAGGCGGCCATTTGCACTGGTTGACAATCACCTTGCGCGGTAAGCGCAGCGACCGAGATGGGTTCGGCGCTCGCGTTCAGGTAAACGGCCAAACTCGTTTCGCCACCTCAACCGGAAGCTATCTCAGCTCCAACGACAAGAGGCTACACTTTGGTTTGGGCGACGCGGAGACGGCCAACATCGAGATCCGTTGGCCCTCGGGTATTCGCCAAACAGTGAAAAATGTGAAAGTCGACCAGTTTGTGGTGATCGAAGAATCGGTAGAGCCATGATCCACGCTTTGCTTTGGGTTTCTCTCCTGCTGCAAACGCAAACAGCCGCTCCTGCGGTTCCACCGGTAGCCGCATCGCTCCTTCAATCCGGAGTGCAAGCAGAGAATTCGAATGATCTGGACTCCGCCATCGGAGCGTTCCGCAAGGCCGCGGACTTGGCGCCATCCTCTGCCATCGTGTTCTTTCGTCTTGGCGACGCTTACATGAGAAAGGGTGACTACGTCGATGCAATTCCGCCGTTGAAGCACGCTGCCGAGCTTAACCCGGATGCTCCTGCGATCCAGCAATCGCTTGGTTTTGCCCTTCTCGCTGCCGGCTATGCTTCGGAAGCGATCCCGCATTTCGCGAGAATCAACGAAGTTGGTGCCCTCGGCATCGCCCAACTGCAGTCGGGCTCGCCCGCTGACGCCGTCGCAAATTTGCGAGCTGCCCTTGCCAAAACGCCCAACGATCCCGATCTCCTTTTTTATCTGGGCCGTGCAAGCGCGCAACTCTCCTCGCAATCGCTGGACAATTTACTTTCGTCCTTTCCAGACTCACCGCGCGCTCACCAGGCCAAAGGTCAAAGTTTCTTCCAGCAAAAAATGTACGCGGAGGCAGAAAAGGAATATCAACAAGCGCTGGCGCTGCGTCCGGATCTGCCAGGTTTGCGACTCGAACTCGGCCAAATCTACGAAGCTCAGTCGGATTGGCCGAAGGCGGAGAAGGAGTTCCGGCATGAGGCCGAGACGCAACCGGGAAACGGCGAAGCGGCATATCGTCTTGGCGATGTGCTTTTGCAGGAAGGCAAAATGAAGGAAGCTGCAGAAGAATTACAGCGTTCGAACACAATTCGCCCCGACATGGCAGACACACTCTACTCGCTGGGCCGAGCGACGGCAGCAAGTGACCCCACAACAGCAGAGCGAGCCCTCATTCGCGTCACCGAGTTGGAAAAACAGACCTCATTGGCCGCCCAAGCGTACCTTGCCTTGGCCGGTGTACACCGAAAGCTAGGCAAGAGCGAGCAAGCATCCCGGGACATGCAAGACTATCGGCACATTCAGGCATCAATTGTCGTCGCGCCTTACGATCCGAAGCAGTCTCAATACTGATCGAGATGACGAAGGTGGCGAGGCTATTCATGCCTGGGGTCCATTTGGGCGGTGCAGATTTCATTATCTTGAAGGCCGTCGGCTGCCAGGACCGGAAACGTTAGTCTCGGAGCTTAGAGGTGGTTTGAGGTATTTCCCGGTAGTCGCGTAACCGGAAACTTGTCGCAAGAACTCCAGATGTCTGGTCACGGCGTTTATCAGGATTTGAAATTCAGTTTCTAACCAGTTGTATTATCACCGAATGTCAAAGACACGAGTTTTCCCTTTGCTCGTCTTCTCTGCGATTGCAATCACACTCGCTCTATTTAGTAGTGAAGGCTACAGCCAACAACCTACGCCCGGGAAACCTAGTACTGGTGATCGCTCGTGCTTGTACGACTTTGAGCAAGGAATGGTTTAGGACTGCCTGCAACGCACGTCGAATGGTGAACGCTTCGTCACAAAACAGGTGTTGGGACAATTGCAATTCCAGTGCTGTGATTGACGCCGTTGCCGCACGGTGAGACCACTCTTCGGTACTTGTCCGGTAGCGTAACGTATCAGGAATCGGCTGCCGCTTCACAGCACGACTTTAGAACAAGAATGGGATCAGTCGTTGGGTTCGGCGCATATAGTCCTTATAGGGCTCGCCTAGAGCCGTGACGAGCGCAGCTTCCTCAACCGATATGCGATACGCATAGGCGGTACCCATGCAGACAAGAAGCGTTAGAAGCCCTGCCCAGTTTCCGAGCGCCAGGCCCAGTCCGACGAGTGTGATGAGGGCTCCGGAATAGGACGGATGGCGGATGTGGCGGTAGGGTCCCGCCTCGACCACCGTTTGGCCAGCTTGAATCGCTACATCGTAGGTAAAGAACCGGCCCAAAACGGACATGGCGTAGAAACGAAAAGCTAACCCGGCGAGCATAAGACTGATTCCGATAAAAAAGAGCGACGTTCGCTTCCAAAGCATGGTTGCTTGTGGGAGGAGAAAAGAGAGTGCGAAGTCTGATCCCACCGCAAACCAAAGCAGCAACATGATGAGCCCGAAGGATCCCCGATCTCCGGCCGTTGAGGACTCGCGGAATCGCGATCGCTTGGTGCTAGACCCGACGGTTTCCAATGCAATCCACAACGCATAGGTGCCCCAGAAAATAATCGCGTAGGCGGGTCCGCCAGAAAAGGGCAAAGGGCGCATCTAATATTTCCCCAAGTAGAAACAAGCAAGTGGCCGCTTTGCCGGCCGCGACCAGAGTGGAAGTTGCCGCCGAAACCGGCTTACCTGAATCTGAAGCAGCTTAACGCCTGATTAACGCGGTGGTCTCAATAAGTCGACGCAACACCATCTGATATAAGGCTGCTCGCTAAAGGTGGTGTTGTATGAGGTCAAGGAAACGGTTTGGATTTTCTGAGGTGGAGAAGAGCAAGATCTGGAGTCGCTGGAAGTCGGGACAGTCGCTGCACGAGATCGGGCGCGCGACACTGCTAAGCCTACTCAGTGGACTCCAGTCGACAAACGGTTTTTTTTCTGGACTGGGACAGCAAACTCAAATCTCGCATCGGAAACTGGCAAAGGAGCCTAAAGCAACTTTTTCGGACGGCCGGCATAAAGAATGGACTCGCACATCGGTTCCGGCACACTTTTGCAAAGAGATGCCTTTTGCTCGGGATTCCACCTGAAAGGGTGGCAATTCTGTTAGGTCATAAGAGTCCAGCAGTGACGGTCCGATACTACATGCGGTGGGTAAAGGAATGACAGGATCAATTGGAACGAGATGTCCGAACTCTGCACGCTCGATATTCGCTCGACGGCGATCGGCATGTTGCCTGACCAAACTGTCAGAAGCGTTTAAAATGGTGGAGGCGGGGGGAGTCGAACCCCCGTCCGAAAAGCGCTGCGACACGGAGCCTACATGCTTAGCTCAATTCCGATTTGTTCGCAGGCCGCGCTCAGAATGAGCAAGAAACGCAGCCCGCTAGTCCGATGGTTCTCGCCCGAGCCTTACGGACCGAAAGGCNCAGGCCAGCTCACTGTGTGACGCNTCTGACCGGGCCCATGAGCNAAGCCCGGGGAAGCGTGCNACTTAATTAATNAAGCNGCAAGTGCCAAGTTGTTGTTGGCATTTCTAGTTTTCCACCAAGTTACGGGCAGGTGGGTCCCGGCATGCCTTCGGGCCGCGACAGCTTCCGTCGAAACCGAGTCGCCCCCAATGACTCTTCTATTCTACCACCTGAGCCAAGATGCGGAGAGTTCTCAGTTCTTAGCGGTCAATTCTTAGCAAAAACACCCGTCCAGGCGGCTGGCCCCTTTTGACTGACAACTGATTCCTGTGTACTGCCCCTGCTCGTTAAGCAACAATTGGGCACACCGGTACGGCTAGCCCGTTGACTCCAAACCACCTACCTTCCAAAATGCCAAGACGGGGAAATTATGCGCAAAAACACCCCGAAAACCGGCATGGCACAAGAATCCAGCGTCGTCGAACAAGCCATCGCACGCGCGCTTCGCGATAACCTCGAGCGCATCCAGCGTACCGCGGATGAGCTGCATCATGCCGTCAGCGATGTGGTCTCCGCCTGC
>JGI12635J15846_10001785_pt1 | contig 18701 bp, 20 predicted proteins | sample BlaSpr_A8_OM2_M2_FD_15846 | JGI IMG/M metagenome (IMG submission 15846) | reverse complement strand
ACAGCAAGGTCAGGAAGGTTGCAACAAACAAGCCGCCCATGATGGTGATCGCCATCGGGCCCCAGAACGCCGAGCGCGACAGCGGGATCATCGCCAGAATGGCGGCGAGCGCCGTCAGCACCACCGGACGGGCGCGCCGGACCGTGGCCTCGACGATGGCTTCCTTGCGGCTCAAGCCATGGGTCACATCGGTCTCGATCTGGTCGACCAGAATCACCGCGTTGCGCATGATCATGCCGGCAAGCGCGATCAGCCCGAGCAGCGCCACGAAGCCGAACGGCTGGTTGGCGACGTTCAGGCCGAGCGAGGCCCCGATGATGCCGAGCGGCGCGGTCAGGAACACCAGGAACAGGCGCGAAAAGCTCTGCAGCTGGATCATCAGCAAGGTCAGCATGACGATCACCATCAGCGGAAACAGCACGAAGATCGAGGCGTTGCCCTTGGCAGATTCCTCGAACGCGCCGCCCGCTTCGATGCGGTAGGCCGGCGCGAGATGATCGCGGATGTCCTGCAGCTTGGGCCAGATCTGGTTGGTGACGTCGGGCGCCTGGACGCCGTCGACGACATCGCCGCGCACCGTGATCGCCATGTCGCGGTTACGCCGCCACATGATCGGCTCCTCATGCGAGTATTCCATCTTGGCGATCTGCAATAGCGGCACCGCGACGCCGTTGCGGGAGGTGACTGTGAGATCGCCGACATGGGCGAGATCCAGCCGTTCGGACGGCACGGCGCGGGCGACGACGCCGACCTTCTCGATGCCGTCGCGGATCGTCGTCACCGGCGCGCCCGAGATCAGCATGCTGAGCGCGGTCGAGACGTCCTGCGGGGTCAGGCCGAGCGCCCGCGCGCGATCCTGATCGACCACGAGCTTCAGATAGGGCGACTGCTCGTTCCAGTCGAGCTGCGGATCCTTGATGTTGTCGTTCTGCCGGACCACGTCGCGCACCTTGTAGGCGATGTCGCGGACGATGGCGGGATCGGGACCGATCACGCGGAACTGGACCGGGAAACCGACCGGCGGGCCGAAATTGAAGCGATCGACGCGGACACGCGCTTCGGTGAGCGCGCCGTCGCCGACCGCCTGCTCCAGCCGCGCCTTGATCCGCTCGCGCGCCTCGACGTCCCTGGCGACGATCACGATTTCGGCGAAGGCCTCATTCGGCAGTTGCGGGTTCAAGCCCAGCCAGAAGCGCGGCGAGCCCTGTCCGACGTAGGAGGTATAGGTCGCGATGTCCTTGTCGCCCTTCAACAGTGCTTCCGCCTTCTTCACGGACTGCTCCGTGACGCCGAACGCGGTGCCCTCGGGCAGCCGAAGCTGCAGGAACAGTTCGGGCCGCTCCGATAGCGGGAAGAACTGCTGCTGGACGTGGCCGAACGCCACGATCGAGAGCGCGAACACGCCAACCGTCGCCAGCACTACCTTGACGCGGTGGTCGACGCACCACTGGATCATGCCGCGGAGGATGCGGTAGACGCGGGTCTCATAGACCGCATGCGGATCGTGGTTGTGGTGGACCGTGATGTTCGGCAGCAGCTTGACGCCGATATAGGGCGTGAAGATCACCGCCACGAACCAGGACGCCACCAGCGCGATCGACACGATCCAGAAAATGCCGCCGGCATATTCGCCGACCGCCGAGTTGGCAAAGCCGATCGGCAGGAAGCCGGCCGCGGTGACCAGCGTTCCCGTCAGCATCGGAAACGCGGTGGATTCCCAGGCAAAGGACGCGGCGCGCACGCGGTCCCAGCCCTGCTCCATCTTCACCACCATCATCTCGACCGCGATGATGGCGTCGTCGACCAACAGCCCGAGCGCGATGATCAGCGCGCCGAGCGTGATGCGGTGCAGATCGAGCGACATCGCATTCATCACGATGAAGACGATCGCCAGCACCAGCGGCACCGACAGCGCCACCACGATGCCGGTGCGCCAGCCGAGCGCGACGAAGGAGACGAACAGCACGATCGCCAGCGCCTCGATGAAGGAGTGCACGAACTCGCCGACGGCGTGCTCGACCACCTTCGGCTGGTCGGCGATCTGCTCGACATTGATGCCCTGCGGCACCGCCTTCATGAATTCGTCGACCGCCGCACCGACGTCCTTGCCGAGCTCCAGGATGTTGGCGCCCTTGGCGGTGACCACGCCGATGCCGAGCGCGGGCTTGCCCTCCTGGCGCACCACGAAGCTCGGCGGATCGACGTAACCGTGGGTGACGGTGGCGATATCGCCGAGGCGAAACACTCTGCCGTTGCTTTCGACCGGCGTCTCGGCGACGGCCTTGACGCCGTCGAGCGCACCGGTGACGCGCAGCGGCACGCGCTGCGCGGAGGTTTCCACCGTGCCGGCCGGCACCACATTGTTCTGCTTGGCAAGCGAATCGAACAGCGCCTGCGGTGTGATCCCGAGCGTCGCCAGTTTGGCGTGGGAGAACTCGACGAAGATTCGTTCGTCCTGGGTGCCGTAGAGATCGACCTTTGTCACGCCGGGCACTTTCAGAAGCCGTTGGCGCATGCCTTCGGCAGCCTTCTTCAACTGCGCGAAATCGGCGCCATCGCCGGTCATCATATAGAGGATGGAATCGACGTCCGAGAATTCGTCGTTGACGACGGGGCCGAGCAGACCGGCCGGAAGCTGCGGCTGGACGTCGACCAGTTTCTTGCGCAGCAGGTAAAACAAATAGGGCACGTCTTTCGGCGGCGTCGAATCCCGGAAGGTGACCTGCATTGCCGTGAAGGCCGGCTTCGAATAGGTCTGCACCTTCTCGAAATAGGGCAGTTCCTGCAGCTTCTTCTCGATGGGGTCGGCGACCTGGGTTTGCATTTCCTGGGCGGTCGCGCCGGGCCAGATCGCCGAGACGTTCACCACCTTGACGGTGAAGAACGGATCTTCGGCGCGGCCGAGCCGCTCATAGGAGAAAAAGCCGGCGGCGCCGAGCGCGACGACGAGGAACAGGATCAAGGCCGGATGGCTGACCGCCCAGGCCGAAAGATTGAAATGTTTCATCGCGCCCTCCTTGGAATTCCAAAGCCATTTGTGTTGTGGCCGTCATTGCGAGCGAAGCGAAGCAATCCATCGTGCCGCACAGAAAGTATGGATTGCTTCGTCGCTTCGCTCCTCGCAATGACGGGACTAAAACGACAGTGACGAGACGACCCGGACCTTCTGGGCCGGATCGAGTTTCTGCACGCCAAGCGCAACCACCCTGGCGCCTTCATCGACGCCGCCGGATATGACGACGTCATTGCTTTCATAGGATTTGACGGCAACCGGCTGCAGCGCGACGTCGCCCTTGTCGTCGACGACATAGAACGAGGGTCCGCCGCCCTCGCTGAACAGCGCCGACAGCGGCAGCCGTGCCACCCGCGTGGTGGCGGGATCGGCCAAGGTCAAGGTCGCGGTCATGCCGAGCGAGACGCTGTCGCCGGCGTCCGGCAGCGAGAATTTCGCGAGATAGGTGCGCGTCGCGGGATCGGCTGACGGAGCAACCTCGCGCAACTTCGCGGTGTATTTCTTGTTCGACTCCGACCACAGCGTCACAGTCGCTGTGCCCTCATTGGCGCGACCGAGCAAGGTTTCGGGGATCGCGACCACGGCTTCCTTTTCGCCGAGGCGCGCGACGCGAATCGCGGTCTGCCCCGACGCCACCACCTGGCCGGCGTCGATCAACGTCGCGGTGACGACGCCGCGGCTGTCGGCGACCAGCGTTGCGTAAGACAAGGAATTGTTGGTGAGTTCGACCGAGCGCTGGGCACGGTTGAGCCGCGAGCGCGCTTCGTCCGCAGTTGCCTTGGCCTGATCCAGTTGCGCGTCGGTGGCCCAGCCCTTGGCGCGCAATTCCTTGGCGCGGGTTTCGGCCGCGGCAGCCTGCGCCAGCACGCCGGTGGCGGCGCGCAATTCGGCCTCGGCCTGCTCGGCCTGCAGCTTCAGGTCGACCTCGTCGAGGGTGGCGAGCGGCTGGCCGACATCGACGGTCTGGCCGACTTCCACCAGGCGCTTTGCCACCTTGCCGGGGACGCGGAAACCCATGTCGGTCTCGATCCGGGGCTTGATGGTGCCGACAAAGCTGCGCTCCGGCGATTCGGCCTCGTAATGGACCGTGGCCACCAAAACCGGGCGCGCCGGTGCGGCGTTCTTGGCGACCGTGCCATTGCAGCCGGCCAACGAAATCGCCAGAAACGCCAACGATGCACCGGCTAACAGCTTAGAATAGCTCGACAAAATGGAACGGACCAACATGACGGCTTCCCTCGATTAAACGTGAGGGGAGTGTCGAATGTTTACTGACGAATGTCAACAATCATCATCAATCATGATTTCGTGATGGGCTTGGTGGCTATGGGGCCGCGATTCTTTCCTTGGGAGCCGTCGTCTGCGCGAAATCTGCACAAAAATCCGCAAATCCTCGGCATCCCGGACAAAGGCCCTGCCAATCGTCCCGGCATCGTCGCCGCATGGGGAAAATCATCCGGATCCAATTTCGACCGTCGCGATTGCCCCGGCGGTTACTCAACGACGGCTGGTGGCTGGAGACGCCGCGACTTCGTCCTTCCGTCGTCGCCTTCCCAAAGCCATGCCCGCCGAAGCCCAAGCCCAGGGGCAGCCACCTCACCCTCGTTCATCCCGGGAAATAACAACATGTCGATCGCGACCGCGTCCGATATCGAGATAGCCCCCACCCCCGCCCCCGCTCGCCCAATCCTCAGGCCGCTGTTGCTCGCCGCGGCTTGCGCCGCGCTGGCCGACTGGCTGTTCTATGGCTGGGAGATCGGCATTTCGCTCGCGCTGTTTTTCGGCGCGCTCGGCATCGTCGCCGTCGCCGGCAATGATTTGCGTGCGACGTGCAAGGCTCAAATCGCGATGAGCGCCGTGTTGGTCGCGGGTCTGTTGGCGGTGGTCGAGGACGCCAACGCCCTCTCGGTCATCACAGGCGCGCTGGCGACGGCGATGTTCGTCATCTTCCTGACGGCACGCGGAACGGCGTCCTGGCAAAGGCAATTGTTCGAAGCCGCGACGATTCCGCTTCGCGGCCCGTTTCAACTGGCAGGCGATCTCTTCGCCACGCTGCGGCGGATGAAGGGGCAGTTGCCAGAGTGGCTGAGACCAGCCTCTCTCGTTGCCTGGATCGTTCCGCTGGCCGCCTTCGCGGTCTTTCTCGGCCTGTTCGCGTCGGCCAATCCGCTGATCGAATACCGGCTGACGCAGATCGACCTGCACGCGCTCTTCAACCTTGTCAGCGCCCCGCGGATGGTATTCTGGGCCCTGATCATATGCCTCGTCTGGCCCCTGATCCATCTGCGCATCCGACGCAAGCCCAATCGAGAATCCGAACCTCGCGTCAGCAGCGTCGCCGATCTTCCCGACATGGATGATCTTTTTGGAGCGAAGGCAATCGCGCGCTCGCTGATCCTGTTCAACGGCTTGTTCGCGCTGCAGACCGGACTCGACCTGGCCTATCTCTGGGGCGGCGCGACCTTGCCCGGCGGCATGAGCCATGCCGCATACGCCCATCGCGGCGCCTATCCGCTGATCGTCACCGCGCTGCTTGCCGCGGCCTTTGTCCTGATCGCGATGCGGCCGGGCGGACCGGCGGAAAATTCGAGGCTGATCCGTCCGCTGGTGCTGGCATGGATCGCGCAAAACGTCCTGCTGGTCATCTCGGCGATCTTCCGGCTCGATCTCTATGTCGCCGCCTTCTCGCTGACTTACCTGCGGCTCGCGGCCCTCATCTGGATGGGGCTGGTGGCGGCAGGCCTGCTGCTGATCCTGATCAAGATCGTGATGAGGAAGCCCAATTCCTGGCTGATCAACGCCAACGCGGCGACGCTGGCCGTCGTGCTTTACGGATGCTGTTTCATCAACGCCCCGTGGCTGGTCGCGACCTATAATGTGCAGCATTGCCGGGAAGTCGGCGGAACGGGTCCTACTCTCGATTTGAAGTATCTGGCCTCGCTTGGCCCGCAAGCCTTGCCCCCCATCGAAGCGCATATGAAAGAGTTCCCGGAGATGCTGCTCATCTCGCTCGCGACTCGGCTGGATTCAAATCGCGACTACCTTGCGCGGCCCGGGAATTGGCGCGCCTGGGGCTTTCGAGCATGGCGCTTGGAACGATATTTCGCTACCTATCCACCTGTTTGGCTGAATCAATCGGACAGCGGCAAAGGCTAGCGCGAACATGGCTCACTCCATCCTCGTCGTCGATGACGACCCGCATATCCGCGATGTCGTGCGCTTCGCGTTCGAAAAGACCGGCATGACGATCTCGATCGCCCCCGACGGCAAGGAAGCGCTGCGGCAGTTCGACCGCAACGTTCACGACCTCATCGTGCTCGACATCGGCATGCCCGAGATGGACGGCCTCGAAGTCTGCCGGCAGATCAGGAAAAACGCGGACACGCCGATCCTGTTTCTATCCGCCCGCGACGAGGAGATCGACCGCATCCTCGGGCTCGAGATCGGCGGCGACGATTACGTGACAAAGCCGTTCAGCCCGCGCGAACTGGTCGCCAGGGTGAATGCGATCCTGCGGCGGGCCCGAAGCGCGCCCGCACCGGCGGGAACCAAGGCCCTGCGCCATGGCGGACTCGCGATCGATCCGGACGCCCGCACCGCCAATTTCGGCGAGACAGAGGTCGCGCTGACCGCGCTTGAATTCTCGATCCTGCGTACGCTGCTGGCGCGGCCGGGCTTCGTGTTCACGCGCGAACTGATTCTCGATGCCGCCTACGCCGGCAACATCCATGTCGCGGACCGCACCATCGACAGCCACATCAGGAACATCCGCGCCAAGATGGCCGCGGCCGGCTCGGATTCGGTGATCGAGACCGTCCATGGCGTCGGCTTCAAGCTCGGGCGTTGCGAGGCTTCGCGTTGAGCGAGACCGCCAAACCTCTCACCACCCTCCGACAGAAGTGGCGGCCCAGCCTCAGCCTGGTGGTTTTCCTCGTGCTGGCCAGCGTGCTGTTGCTGCCGCTGTTCAGCCTGTATTTTCTAAAAGTCTACCAGAACCAGCTGATCCAGCTCACCGAGTCCGAACTGATCGCGCAGAGCGCCGCGCTGTCGGCGGTGTTCAAGCGCGAAGTCGAGAGCGCAATCCCGCAAGGCGTCGCGCTCGGCGCAAACCTTCCGCCGGCCCCGCACATGCCCTCGGACAACCCGTATCAGCCGATCTGGCCCAAGCTCGAGCTTGCCAATGAGAGCGTGCTGCCGCCGCGGCCCGAGGCGCGCGCGCCATCGGCGCCGGCCGATCCCGCCTTCGCCGCGCTCGGCGCCCGCATGATGCCGGATCTGGTCGCAACCCAGAACGTGACGCTCGCCGGCTTTCGGCTGCTCGATCCCAACGGCGTCGTCATCGCCGGCCGCGACGAAATCGGGCTGTCGCTGGCGCATCTGGAGGAAGTGACCGTGGCGCTGCAGGGCCGCTTCAGCGCGGTGCTGCGCGTGCGCATCTCCAAGCACGACCAGCCCTCGCTCTATTCGATGAGCCGGGGCACCGGCATGCGCGTGTTNACGGCGATGCCGGTGATCGTCCGCGACCAGGTCGCNGGCGTGGTCTATGCCTCGCGCACGCCCAGCAATGTCTTCAAGTACCTNTACGAGCAGCGCGCCAAGGTCGCGCTCGCGATCCTCGTGATGATCGTGCCGACGCTGNTGATCGGCTTCGTGTTNCACCGCACCATCACCGAGCCGATGCGGGAGCTGATCGAGCGCACCACCCTGATCGGCAAGGGCGANCGAAATGCGCTAGGGCCGCTCAAGCGTCATGGCACATCCGAATTCGCCCGGCTGTCGCAAAGCTTTCTCGATATGGCGCGGCGGCTCAACACGCGCTCGAGCTTCATCTCGACGTTTGCCACCCATGTCTCGCATGAACTGAAATCGCCGCTGACATCGATCCAGGGCGCCGCTGAATTGTTGCGCGACGATGTCGATGCGCCCGACATGGACGACGAGGACCGGCGCAAATTTCTCGACAACATCATCGCCGACGCCGATCGGCTGGCGAAAATCGCGGCCCGCCTGCGCGACTTCGCGCGGGCGGAAAATCCGACTGCGGTCGGCGCCGCCAAGCTCGCCGACACCATCGCCGGCCTGCGTTCGGCCTTCCCCGCGCTCGAGATCCGCGCCGGCGGCGAACTCGAGACGCCGATGCGCATATCGGGCGAAAATGCCGCCATCATCTTTTCCAACCTCGCCGACAACGCGATCCGCCACTGCAGTTCGGCGCTCGAGCTTTCCGCCATGCGGCAGGGCAACCTGCTGCTGGTCAAAGTCGGCGACAACGGCGAAGGCGTCTCACCCAACAACCGAACGCAGATCTTCGACAGCTTCTTCACGACGCGCCGCGACAGCGGCGGGACCGGCATGGGCCTGGCCATCGTGCGCGCGATGCTGGACGCCCATGGCGGCTGGATCCGTCTGATCGATTCCGATGCGGGAACCGCGTTCGAGCTGACGATCCCGATCGCCGACGCCCCGGCGTCATGACGATCGGGCGCGCCTGCGTGTGCGTGGCGGTCATCGTCTGCGGCCTCGTCTTGCGTGGCGTTGGGCTCGGCCTCGGGCTGCCGGCCGTCGTCGTCAAATACGGCGGCTCGACGCTGTGGGGGACGATGGTGTTCTTTCTGGTGGCGATCGCCGCAGCACGCCTGTCACGGCGCGAAACCGCGCCGATGGCGGCTGCGATCGCCATTTGCGTCGAACTGTTCCGGCTGGTTCACGCGCCCTGGCTCGATGCCTTCCGGCTGACGCTGCCGGGCGCGTTGCTGCTCGGCCGCATCTTCTCGCTTTGGGATTTGCTTGCCTATGGCGCCGGAATTGTCCTCGCGATCGGGCTGGATCGCCTCGCAACGCCACTTTGGCAACGCCATGCGCGCGTCAGTTCTCCAGCGAGTCCTTGACGCGTTTCCTGGCCGGTCGCGGCTTTTCCGCCTTCAGGGCGTGGCTCCCGGCCTCCTCGGCGATCCTGATGATGTCCTTCATCCGGGCCGCAATCCTCTCCAGGATCGTTTTGTCGGTGCTGCTCATGCCGCCTCCGAAACCTCGTTCCGGAATCAACCCATCCGGAGGCTAGGGGTTCCGCCGCGATTCCTTACTCCGCGAGCTGGAACCGCTCGAACCGATGCAGTTCCTCCTCGATCCGGCGTTTGAAATCCTTGCGCGCGCTTTTTGCCGCACCGCTGCCGACCCAGCTCCATTTCTGCACCAGCAATTTCCTGTTCTGCCGGTCGGTCTTGAGATCGAGCGCGGCGACGATGTCGCAGCCCACCAGCACCGGCAGCGCGAAATAGCCGAAGCGGCGTTTTTGCTTCGGCACATAGGCCTCGAAACGATGTTCGTAGTCGAAAATGAGATGCGTCCGCTTGCGCTGGATGATCAACGGATCGAACGGCGAGAGGATGTGCACCAGTTCGGCAGCGGCCTCGCCGGAGTTGTCCAGTGTCGCGAGCTCCGCCCAATGCTCTTGCTTGCCGGCGCCTTCGAGCGCGACCTGCACCAATTCCCGACGCCGAACCCGGGCCGCGATCAATTTGCGCACCGCGGCCTTGTTCGGCGCGTCGAGATGGCAGATCGAATCCAGGCTGACGACGCCTTGCGCGCGCAAGCCGCGGTCGAGCAGATAGGCGGTGGTCTCGCGCGCGGAAGCGCCCTTCGGCGGCTTGTCCCAGCCAAAATGCCGCGACATCAGATCGTAGCTCTTGAGCATGCCGTTGCGTTCCGAGATCGTCAGCAGGCCCTGATAGAACGCCAGCTGCAGCGCCCGCTTCGACGGCTTGCGGCTCGCCCACAGATGCTCCTTGTCGACCAGCACGTCGTCGTCGATGTCGCGGATGGTCAGCGCGCCGTCACGGTGGATCAGCCGCATCACCTTGCGCAAATCCGCAGGCTTCACCGTGCTCAGCCATTTGTGGCCCTCGCGGCGATGGCGCTTCATCGCCGGGATAAAGAAACGCAGGTCGCTTGAGGGCACATAGGACAGCGCGTGGGTCCAGTATTCGAACACGCTCCTGTCGACGCTCTGGGCATGGCGCAGGTCGGCGCGGCAGTATCCGGGAATCCGGTTCCACAGGATATGGTGGTGGCAGCGCTCGATCACGTTGATGGTGTCGATCTGCACATAGCCGAGATGGGAGACCGCGGCCGCGGTCGCAGCCGGCCCGTCGCCGAACGGCGCCGATGTGTCGAGCCGCTGGGCGCTGAGCCAGATCCGCCTGGCCGCGGCCTTGGTCAGGGGATGGAATGGATCGGCGCGGGACATCGCGCGGCAATCTAGCCGGATTCGCCGCCGGCGGCACCCGGTCGGGCGCGCGCCTAACGGAGTTGAGGAGCCGACATGGAATCAGACGCGAACCACGATCTTGCCGTTGGCCTCGTTCGACTCCATCAGCCGGTGCGCGGCCTGGATGTCATCGAAGCGAAACAGCCACATGCCGCGCTATCTGGTCGAGCAGGAATTGCGCGAAGGCGGCCTGTTGCCGATCACCGGCAGACACCTGAAGGCGGGCAGGTCGAGCTGGTGGCGGCCCGGCGGCGGGACACGCCGCATGGCCCTGTCGCCAACCGGCTATGGCAGTACATCCGCGACCAGGCGGCGGAAATCATCCCGGCCTAGAACTCGTTCGCTTTATTTGGCCCACTCACTGCCTTGGCCGTTCGCCGAGGCTCCCCGTTGCGATCTCGGGCTCGCATGCCGCCTTGCCGCGCTGGGGGGCCTGGCATTTGTAGACATTGCCGGTGAGACGGTCGATCAGCCACACATACTCGTCGGCCGGGCTCTCCATGGCGACGAACCGCGTGCCGACCGCCGTAATCAGCGTCGACAGCAGGATCGCCGCCGCGATCATGCCTGCCCCGATCAAAATCGGCATCGAGTTCCCCGCCCGTTCCGGCGTAACCGCACGAAACCCCTGATACTCGCCTGGTCTTTTCGGTGACTGAAACAAGGCCCTGTTGCTTCGCTGTCTTTTGTTTTGACTTTTGTTTTTGTCTTTTGTTTGCGAGCAGCTTTCCTAAATCGGCATCTGGCCGATTTGTTGTCCGCACCCCGGCGCTGGCGCGACAGCTTTGCGACCGGGATTGTTCTTCGTGGAACCCACGTGAAAGGCGGCCCGTGAGGACCGCCTTTGTTCCCGATGTTCAATTTTCCTTCGAAGCGGAACCTTACCTGCGGAACAGTCCGCCCATCATGCCGCCGAAGAATCCGCCGCCGCCGCGATAGTGACGGCCGCCGCCTCCGCCGCCGTGATGGCGGTAGGAGTGGCGCGCCGGTTCGTCGTCGCCGTCGTCGGAGGAAGCCACGCGGGTGGCAACGATCTCGGACTGCAGCGCCTTGAGTTGGAGCGTGTTGAGAAAGCCGGTCCTGGGATAGCCGCGCGCGGCCTGCCAGCGGGTGATCACGGCGCGGGTCTGCTCGTCGAACTTGCCGTTGACCCTGGTGTCGAAGCCGAGCGCGGCACGTCGCGGCGCTGGCCACGGTCGAGGCCGATCTGGTCTTCCGCGGTCTGATCGGCGGCCTCGCTGAAGGTCAGGGGATCGATGCCGGTGGTGAGGTTGCGGGTCGCGGTCGACGGGCCGTCCTGCAGCGAGGCGATGCGGGCCAGCGCCAGCGACTTGAACTGGCCATTCGGATAGTTGGTCAGATAGGCGTTGAGTTCTTCCGGCTTGTTGGAGTCCTTGATCGAACGCCAGAACTCGAGCTCGACCTCGGAAGTGGGGCCGCTGGCGACCGAAGCCGTATTCGGCGCTTCGGCCGGCGCGCTCGCCGCGCCCGCGACCGGATTGAGATAGACCGTGCCGATGAGGTTGGTGTGGCCCCACGGCAACTGGTTCTTGTTGGTCTCGTCGTTGACCTGGGCGCGGACCTTGGTCATCGCCTGCTGGATCTCGACATTGGGCGCCGCGATATTGGCCAGCAGCGCACGGGTGAACGGGCTGTTGGTGCCGGCCTCGCCGTCGAGCGCGGTCTGTCCGGGGCCGGTGGCAAACGCGATCAGCGTGCCCTCGCCCGATTTCATCTCCGCAAGGCCTGACGCCACAGAGATGCTGCGGGTGGCCTTGGCGGAACGAATCCTGGCTGCGAACGGATTGTCGCGGCAGGCATCGAGGAACACCAGCTTGACCTTGGCGTCCGCCATGGTCTGCTCCAGGGTCAGGTCGACATTGATGGCGGCGCCCAGCTTGACATCCATTTCGGATTTGAGGTCGGCGTCGACCGGCAGCAGATAGTTGGTGCCGTTCACCGCGATGCCATGGCCGGCATAGAAGAACAGCGCGACATCGGCGGCTTCGGCCTTCTTGCCGAATTCGAGCAGTTTTTTGGTCATCTTGTCGCGGGTGAGGTTTGCACCTTCCACCACGTCGAACCCGACACTGCGCAACAGCTTGGCCATCGAATTGGCGTCGACCGCCGGATTGGGCAGCGGCGCCACGTTCCTGTAGGCGCCGTTGCCGACCACGAAGGCGACGCGCTTGTCGGCGAACGCCGCGCTGGTGCTGACGAGGGTGGCTGCGACTGACAGTGCCGCGATCAAGAAGCGCATGATCCTTCTCCCCTGATCCGATCCTTAAAGTGCCTGGGCCCGGAGGCCCCATCCGTTGCGGGCAATGTGATCCGGTCGGCGTGGGAGGACTGTGATCTGGGTCACGCAAGGACGGGCGGGCGGTGAGAGGTCCTCGAACCCGCTTACGAGGCGCGGAACTGGGGGTTGCAGCAGTTTTCCTCAGGCCGCCACAGGTTTGAAGGTGATACGCCCGCGTGTTCCGGCCTTGCGGTTCGGCTTCATGACGATCTCGATATCCTGCTCGAATTCGGTAAGCATTTTCATCAGGCGTTCTACCGAATAGTCATCGAAATCGCCGCGCAGGAGATGCGAGAGATCGGGCTGATGGATACCGATGAGCTTAGCGGCCTTTGCCTGCGTAAGATTGCGCTCTTTGATCAGCCGGTGCAGTTCATTGACAATCTTGGCCTTCAAGAGCCGTTCTTCGGCATTGGGCAAGCCAAGGTCCGCAAATGCGTTGCCGGCGCCTTGATGGATTTCGATCTTACGCTTCGTCATGATCATGCCCCTTCGTTCTCGGTGCGCGTGCGGTAATGCAGTTCGGCATCCCGCAGGCGCGATTTGATAAGCTCGATATCCTGTCGCGGCGTGGCGATGCCTCTTTTTGCCTTCTTCTGAAAGGCGTGGAGCACGTAGACTACGTCGGCAAACCGCACGGTGTAGACGGTCCGGTAGGTGTCGCCGTCGAAATCGTCGATCAATTCCAAGACGGCACGGCCGCCAAATCCTTTCAGTGCCTTTGCAGCTAACGGCTCATCTCCTTCCTGCACCTGATGCAGCGCATATCCCACGCGATTCCGCACCTTGGCGGGGAATCGCTTCAGGTCTTTAAGGCTGGAGCCAATAAAGATGCAGGGCCTCGGTTCGGACCGTTTGCTCACGCGACGAATATAGGGGTATCCCTATAAAAGATCAATGTGACCCAAATCACATTCGAACCCATTCGCCTGTCCTATCGTCTATCCATAAAGCGCCCCCAGGCGTGAACCACGAGGATACGATAATGACCAGCTTTCACAGACTTACCGCGCTCAAGGCGATCACGATCACTGCCGCGCTGTCGATGACGGCGGGCCTTGCCGTTGCCGGCGACGCCAACGTCTCGGCGGATCAAATCCTCAATGCATTGCAGCCGAAGGCACCGCTGACCCGCGGCCTGATCATCGGGCAGAAGCCGGAGGCCATGGTCGATCCCGCGGTCAAGGCCAGGGAAATCCACTTCGTCGATACGCTGCGCAACCGCAAGACCCGGTCGCTCTCGCTCGGCGAGCGCGAGGAAATCGCGGAGATCGCTTCCACCAAGCCGAAGATCGATCTCAATATCCAGTTCGACTACAATTCGGCCGAGATCAGCCAGAGCTCGATGTCTTCCGTCCAGGAGCTCGGCAAGGCACTCTCGAATCCCAGCCTCAGGGGCTCGACCTTCGTGGTCGCCGGCCACACCGACGCGGTCGGCGGCGAAGCCTTCAACCAGGGCCTGTCCGAGCGCCGCGCCGATACCATCAAGCGCTACCTGACCGAGAAGTACGGCATCGCCGGCTCCGATCTCGTCACCGTCGGCTATGGCAAGACCAAGCCGGTCGATCCCAACGCGCCGATGGATCCGATCAACCGCCGCGTTCAGGTCGTCAACATGGATACCAAGACCGCGTCGAAGTGATCCTGCCGCGTCGATCCACCCGCCCGGTGCGGCAGGCGGCGGCTGACCATGGAATGCCTCGGACCAGCCGATCGTCAGGCGGATGGGTTAGCCGAAAGCGCCTGACCTTTTTTTGACTGGGAATTCAGCTTGCAGGGGTGGTTTTCATGAAAACACATTTCTCCGGACTTGCCATCGCGGCTCTGCTGACGATCGGCTCCGCACTCCCCGGTTACGCCGAGGACCCCGCCGTGCCGGCAGCGTCAGCGCCAGCGGCGAAACAGACCGAAGCGCCGCCGCCGAGCGTGCCGCGCCCGTCGCTGGCGCCGAAGACCGCCGAGCCTGCGTCACCGCCGACCGCGGCCGAGCCCGCGCCACGCCATCGGCGCTACGCCCACCGTCACTGGCGCCGGTACGGTTATTACCGCACCGCCTATTGGGAGCCGATCTACTGGCCGCATCTTTATCACAGCCGGATCCGCTGGAACCGGATCCCCTGGCTGTTCAATTTTTGACCGCTGCTGACGCGGCTTAGATCCAATTCTGGAAAATCATCAGCCGGTTGAAGGTCTGCATCGACGTCCCGACGAACGCCGCCGAGATCGGCAGCATCGCCGCAAAGCCGGCGAAGGCGATGGCGACAACGGCCCATAGCAGAAAGCCGGGACTGTTGCCGCGCCTTGCCACATAGACCAGCGCAAGGCTCGCGGTCGTCGCGGCCGGCAGATAGTAATACAGGAAGCCAAGCGTGCGCGGCAGCAACGCCCAGGCGAGATACGGACCGAAATAAAACGACAGGATCAGGAACGCATCCCCCCTTCGCGCGACGATCCAGTCGCGCAGGCAGACGCCGAGCGCCGGCAATGCCGGCCACAGCACCAGGGGATTACCCAGCAGCACGACGGCCGCGGTGCGGTCGTCGCCGATCTTGTCGAACAGATACCAGACCGGCCGCACCAGCAGCGGCCAGCATGGCCACGCGCTCATATAGGTGTGGCCCGCGATCGCGGTCGTGGTGTTGTCGGCAAAAATCCGGCGCTGCGCTTCCACGAGGTCCCAGAACGACAATCCATAAAGCGGCACGAAGGTCGACAGATAGACCAGCGCCGGGACCAGCAGGAAGCAGACGGCGAAATGATAGGCTCTGAATTCTTTCCACATCTCCGGCCGGTACCAGTCACTGGCGTTGCCGTCGGCGAAGCTGGTGCGCCAGCCCTGCATCAGCCGGATCGCGGCGACGATAACGATGCAGGTCGCCAGCGGAAACAAGCCGCTCCATTTGCAGCCGGCCGACAGGCCGAAGGCGAGACCTGCCAGCGCGAAGCAGAGATGCGGGCGCGGCTTGCGGAAGCCGTGCATGAATGCTGCGATCCCGAATAGGCCGAAGGCGAGCGCGAAAATATCCAGCATCGCGATCCGCGACTGCACGAACAGCATCTGGTTGAAAAACGCCAGCAACGCCGATGCGATCGCCGGACCTTGGGCGGCGAACAGCGTCAGCCCGCAAAGATACATCGCGACGATCGCGAGCGCGCCGAACAAGACGCCCGGATAGCGCCAGCCCAGCGGACCGTCACCGAAGGTTCGGATCGAGAGCGCGATCAATTGTTTCGCCAGCGGCGGATGCATCGGATTGAGCATCGGCGACGGCATCACCGGCTCGAGCATCTGGCGCGCCGCCGGCACGTAATGCACTTCGTCGAAATAGAATTTGCCCGGCGTGGTCACGCCGATCAGCAGCGCGAAATGCGCGGAGAGAAATATAACGATCGCAACAACGGCGTTCCGCGCCGTCGGATGATTCGGAACAGAAGGTGATTCTTGGAAAAATTTCACGGATGGACGCTCACCAGATAACAGTGTGGCGGAACTGAATGTGGGCGAGACTTGTTTTTATGTCCATCGCGTTGAACGCATTTCAATTTCGCGATCACTAACCATCGGGATAGTAGCGCGGCGCTAGTGATAATTCTGCAACATCGCATGCGCAGCGATCCGGTACGATGTCGGGATAATCGATCGGTATTGAAATGCACTTGCGTCACCGCGTTCTCACGATCGCCGCGCTTTGCCTGGCAGCAGGGCTTATGGCAAACCCCGCTCACGCGCAAACGCGCGTCGGTGAAGCAGCCGTTATCCAGAATGAAGTCGTGCGCGTGATGGGGTCGGCGACCAGCCAGATCAACGTCGGCGACGGCGTGCTGCGCGACGAGATCGTTCGCAGCGGTCACCTCTGATTTTTTGTAGGGTGGGCAAAGCCAACGGGTCCGCGCGAAGCGCGGCCCGATGATAAACTCCGCGTGCCCACCAACATTTTCGCGGAGATATGGTGGGCACGGCGCAAGCGCGCCTTTGCCCACCCTACAAACTGAGGTTCGCGCTAACGCGCGCCCCGGAATGACGTTTCGCGCGGTTGCCCCGCCTATGTCGCGATCGGTGTCGGCATGGTGAGGAACGCCCGCGTCACGTGCCAGAACAATTGCCGGTTGGTGGCGAGCGCAACCGAATGCGCGGTGCCGGGCAAGATGACGAACTGGCGGTCGCCGTTCGGCAGCAGGTTGAAGAATTCTTCGAGGTCGGCGACGGTGGCGATGCCGTCATATTCGCCGCGCACCAGCAGCACCGGCGACAACACCTTCTCCGGCTTCACCACCGGCAGGTTGGCGGTCATGTCGAGATAGGTGCCGGTCGGAACCTGATCGCCGAATTGCATCTCCACATCGGCCAGCGCCTCGACGGCGGCGGCGTCGCTGGTGCCCGGCTTGTCGCGGGTGGCGATCGAACGGATCATGTCGCGGTCGCGCTTGCGCATGTTGTGCGAGCGGTAATAAGCCAACTGCTCGGCGCGTTTGGTCAATGTCGGGGAGCCCTCGCCCTTGTAGGTGAAGGCGGCAAACACCAGCCGGTCGGCGCGTTCGGGAGCTACCATGGCATAGGCGCCGGCGCGCAGCGCGCCGGAGGACTCGCCGAGGAAGTGGAATTTCTTCAGGCCGGTTTCATGGGTGACGACTTCGACCGCCGCCTTCAAATCTTCCACCCCGCTGGCGATGTCGGCATTGCCGGAGGTGCGCCCCGACTTGCCGTAGTTCTCATGGTCCATGGTCCAGCAATCGAACCCATAGCGGGCGAACTCGTTCATGACAGAATATTCGCCGTGGCCGGGCACGCTGAGATCGAACACCCGGGAGGACACCGACGAGCCATGCACGAAGAAGAGCACCGGCCGCGCCGGCTCGCCGGGCTTCGGCTCGCCCACCCGCTTGCGATACATCCACAGCGGAATATCGCCCTTCTTCGCCCAGTATTCGCTGCTCCAGATTTCGCCGGCCGGCGCGGTCTCCGCGGCGGCGTCCTGCGCAAGCAGCGCGCCGGCTATTCCCCCCGCCACAAGGCCAAGGCCCGCGCCCTTGATCACGGCGCGGCGTGGCAGATGATGATCGAGATTCTTCATTTTTTCTCTCCCTGTTGTTTTTTATCGTCATTCCGGGGCGCGTCCAACGGGTCCGCGCAAAAGCGCGGCCCGCAGACAGGCTCCGACGCGAACCTCAGATGTGCAACTGCACATCGGGGAATCTCGAGATCCGCGCGCCCCGGGATGACTTTGTCATTTCACCTCCGCCGGATCGCGGTGCACCGGATCGACCCACAGCACCGTCTCCGGCTTCTCCACCGGCTCGATGTCGAGATTGATCGCGACCGCCTGGCCGTCGCTGCGCACCAGCACGCATTCCAGCACCTCGTCGCGGCTGGCGTTGATCTCCTGATGCGGCACATAGGGCGGAATGAAGATGAAATCGCCGGGTCCGGCTTCGGCGGTGAACTGCAGCTGCTCGCCCCAGCGCATCCGCGCTCTTCCCTTCACCACATAGATGATGCTTTCGAGGTGGCCGTGGTGATGCGCGCCGGTCTTGGCGTCCGGCCGGATGGTGACGGTGCCGGCCCATAATTTCTGCGCACCGACGCGGGCGAAATTGATCGCGGCCTTGCGATCCATTCCCGGCGTCGAGGGCACGTTGGGATCGAGCTGGTTGCCCGGAATGACGCGGACGCCATCGTGCTTCCAGCGTTCGGTGTCGTCGTGATCGTGGCCGGAATGGGAGTGATCGTGAGAACCCGTCATTGCTCTGCTTTCGAAACAATTGTTCCGGGGAACCTACAGAAAACCGGGATCGCAAACCAGCCGGAATCAGGAACTTTTCGCGCATGGCGGACTTGCCCTTTCGAAGCTGAACAAGCAAAGGAGAGTTCCGATGGGTGCAACGTCAGACAAGGTTAAGGGCACCACCAACGAGGCGATCGGCAAGGCCAAGCAGGGCGTCGGCGAAGCCGTCGGCTCCGACCGACTGGAAGGCGAAGGCGCGGTGCAGGAAATCAANGGCAAGGGCCAGAAGGCCGTTGGCGATGCCAAGCAAGCCACCAAGGATGCCGTCAACAAGGCGGCTGAGGCTGCGAACAAGAAACTCTGATCGACGCAATCACCATCCGTCATGGCCGGGCTTGT